>Ga0228615_1000379_pt1 | contig 24462 bp, 25 predicted proteins | sample 16DmetaG_FD_190530 | JGI IMG/M metagenome (GOLD analysis project Ga0228615, IMG submission 190530) | Seawater microbial communities from Monterey Bay, California, United States - 16D | ecosystem: Environmental > Aquatic > Marine > Coastal | place: USA: California | collected 2016-10-17
AGACGAACGCTTGAAACAGGTGGATTGACAGATGCAGACGTAACTCAAGATCAGGTGACTTATGTCGATTATATATCTGATTTGAACAACCAATCTGATACTGACATCGAAGTTACTTCACTCTATCTTCAAGGGAACATAGACTTAGCAGACCAGTGGAAAATGATCCTAGGTGGTCGTTATGACGAAGTTGAAACTACAATTAAACAGTACGGCATAACTGTTGATGGAACAGGCAAAGGAGCTTTAAATGGAACTAATCCAAGCTTAACGAAAAAAGATTCTCTTTTCTCACCTCGCTTGGGATTAATTTTTAAACCTCAAGAAAACATGTCGCTATACTTTAGCTACAGCGAATCTTTCCAACCTCGCTCCGGAGAGCAATACAAAACTTTTGTAGATAAAGCTAAGACAACAGTCTCAAGCAAATACAATCCAGATGTATTTGAAAATACTGAATTAGGTTTCAAATATGACATGGATTCAGGTCTCTCGCTTGCATTAGCTTATTTCATGGGCGAACAGACTAAAGCAACTGCTTTTGATAATGGAACTGGCGAAGAAACTCGAGAAATAGGTTTGGAAATCGATGGTTTTGAAATAACTCTTAATGGCCAAATTAATGATAACAACGCTCTTAGATTTGGCTTAGCTTCGGTAGATGCTACTAAATCGAAAGGATCGGGAGCAGCAAAGGAAATACCTGAGCTCACTTATTCGTTGTGGTACACACACCAAGCTAACGACATGTTTGCAATTAGCCTTGGAGCAACATACCAAGATGAGTCCTATATTAATGCTGAATCTGGACCATTATTACCTGATTACACTAGGTTTGATATGGCTATGACAATTACTCCAACTGAAAATGATGTTGTGAGGATTAATATTGAAAACCTAGGCGATGAAACTTATTACCCTCATTCTCACTCTGATCATCAAGTTTCAGTAGGTGAGTCTCAAAACGTAAGAGTTTCTTACAGCAAAAGATTTTAATTATTAGGAGAGAGAGAAAAAGAACGAGCAATTTTTATACTTTGAAGATGACTACAGGAAGTTTTTCTACAAATTTAAAATTGCTCGCTCTTCAAATAAAAAAACAATATTAGACGCTAGAAGATTTTTTAGAGAAGCCTTTTCATTTCATCTCATGGCAACCTCGTAAAGATCTCCCCCTGAGTGCTTTAATAAAGTTTTTTTGGAGAGAAGAAATCCCGCCTTTGGCGGGATTTCGACTTTTGAATCAGTAGATTTTTGTTACCTGAAATTTTTCGTTGGAAGCATAACTTTCTCTTCTTAAACTTAACTTGTCCCAAACCTGATTTAGCGAAGATAGAAAACTTTGAATATCCTCTGCCTGATGTTTAGGAGTGATTGTTACTCTAAACCTTTCATCGCCTTTTGGAACAGTTGGGTAAAAAACCGGTTGAATATATATTCCGTGATCCTCTATGAGAAGATTAGCAGCTTCTTTACACAATTTTGGATCCTCAAGATGAATTGGAATAATATGACTGTCATTTTCTAAATGTGGAATTTCTAATTCTCTTAATCCTTCTCTAATCAAATTTGAATTCTTTCTAATATCTTCTCTGAGATGTTCAGATTTCTTTGCTATTTCAATAGCTTTTATAGATGCAGCTGCGATACTAGGATTTGCGGAAGAAGTAAAAATGAAGCCTGGCGCAAAGCTTCTTATAAAATCAATTATGTCAGTACTAGCGGCAATATAACCACCCATTTGGCCAAAAGCTTTTGATAAAGTGCCGTTAATAATGTCTATCTCATCTGAAATACTTTGTTCTTCAGCTATTCCTCTACCCTCAGAGCCATAAAGACCAACTGAATGGACTTCATCAAGATAGGTTAAAGCGTTGAATTCTTTTGCTAAAGAGACAATTTGTCTAAGAGGCGATCTAAGACCTTCCATGGAGTAGAGAGATTCTAAGACTATTAATTTGGGTACACTTGCATTAGAAGTATTTAAAAGTTCTCTCAAATGCCCGACATCATTGTGACGGAAAATATGGCAAGGAACGTTTGCATTTTTAATACCCTGAATCATAGATGCGTGATTGAGCTCATCTGAAAATACCTCTATACCTTCTAATTTCTTACATAAAGTCCATAAGGTAGACTGATTTGCGGTATAAGCAGAAGGAAATATAAGGCTGGATTGTTTGTTATGCAGATCAGCTAACTCTTTTTCCAAATCAGCATGATAAGAGGAAGTGCCGGAAATATTTCTTGTTCCTCCTGAACCAGTGCCTAATTCTTCAATTACTTCAATAGATCTTTCTATAACTTCAGGGTGCTGACTCAAATTTAGATAATCATTGCTACACCAGACTTCAACAGGTCTTTCATTACCTTCAAATCTTTCTGTAGCTTTTGGGAAATGCTTTTTGTCTCTATTGATTTCTCTGAATTTCCTATAAAGACCCTGAGACTTTAAAGAAGTTAACTCATCAGAAAAGTATTTTTTGTAATTCATTTCATCTCCAACTAGGAATTGTTCATTACTATAGACGTAATTAAGTACAAACTGAATATATAAACCAAAGAGTATTATAATAATATAGTTGTTTATAAGGATTGGTTATAATGAATGAGTTAACTATTGTTTCTAGAAAAAGCTCTCTTGCTAAACTTCAGGCTGTCGAAGTTTCAGATGTCATTAAAAAAAAATTTCCTGAAATAAATATAGTTTTTAAAACTAAAGATACTTCAGGAGATATAGATTTAACCACTCCTCTTCATAAAATGCCTGAAATGGGCGTTTTTACCTCTGATATCAGAGAAGAATTATTATCTGGAAAAGCTGATATAGCAGTTCATTCTTGGAAAGATCTTCCGGTTGACCTTGAAGAAGGAACTGAAGTTGCCGCAACTATAGAAAGAGCAGACTCAAGGGATGTTTTAATTTTTAAAAAGAATTCTTTTAAAAAGAAAAAAATTCAGATTTTCACTTCATCTCCCAGAAGACAAGAAAATTTATCAACATTTTTAAAACAAGCATTTCCTTTTGAGACAAGTTCTCTGAGTTTTTGCGACATAAGGGGTAATATTCTTACTAGATTTCAGAAACTCCAAGATTCAAATGCAGATGGCCTAGTCATTGCAAAAGCTGCTATAGATCGGTTGTTGTCACCAAAGTCAGAAAGCACAAAAGAATTAAATTCATTTAAAAATGAACTCGGAGAATTTTTATGGATGGTAATCCCATGTTCACAAAATCCCTGTGCACCAGGCCAAGGAGCACTAGCCATAGAAGTTAAATCAGGAAATACAAAGATCATTAAATTACTCAATGAAATCAATAATTTAGATATATTTCAAGACGTAGAAGACGAAAGAGAAAAATTAAAAAAATATGGCGGGGGTTGTCATCAAAAAATTGGGGTAAGCATAGAAAATCACCCTTTAGGAAAAGTTTTAACTGAAAAAGGTTTAACTCCAGACAATAAGATAATTGATAATAGATCTTTTTTGCCATTTGAAAAAGAACTATCTAGATTTGCAAGTCCCGTTAAAGATTTTTATCCAAAAATGAAAAAGGATTTTAGATTATTTTCCCGTTCAAAAATTGAAGAGGGTATTGAACAATTAGAGAGAATGAAGAATTCTGGATTATATATATCTAGGGCAAGTTCTATAGAAAAAAATACTTCAATCGATTCATCCAATATTGTCTGGACAAGTGGAATAGAAAATTGGTTTAAATTAGCTAAGAAAGGAATTTGGGTTAATGGTTCTTCAGATAGTTTGGGAGAAGCACAATCTAAGCCTATTTCTTTAGTAAAGAAGGTTAATTGGTTTCTGGTTTCTCATCTAGATTCAGATCCTAAAGATAAAAAACTTTTGGCAACTTATAAATTAATCTCAGAAAAAGATATAGAAGACTTGTCTCAATATTCTCATTTTTATTGGATGTCTATTAGCTCCTTCAAGGAAGCGCTAAAAAGATTTCCAGTTATTGAAACCGCAGAGCATTCTTGTGGTTTGGGTAAAACTTTTAATGAATTAAATAAATTATATCCCAATAAAGTAAAGGCCTTTTTAAACTACGAAGACTGGCTGGAAAAAGTAAACGAAGCAAAGTAAGCTACGCACCTATTTACCTGTTATGGCAAATTTTAAAAGAAAATATCCGCTTTCTAGGCTTAGAAGGTTGCGTTTAAATAAATCTATCAGAGATCTTGTGGCAGAAAATAAATTATCTATAGATGATTTAATTCAGCCAATTTTTGTGAAGGAATCCTTAAAAGCCAAAGAGGAGATAAAGTCACTCAGTGGGATTTTTAGACATTCAGAAAAAAGTGTTCTTGAAGAAATTGAAGAACTTGTGAGCCTAGGCATTAAAGCAGTAGCCATTTTCCCTGTCATCGATGAAGATAAAAAAGACGAAAAGGGTTCTGAGGCAATAAATGAAAACAATTTTCTTAATAATGTTATCAAGAAAATCAAACAAAACTTTCCTGAAATTTTAGTTATTGCTGACGTTGCTTTAGATCCTTACACAATTCATGGACATGACGGTGTACTAAATTCAAGCGGTGACGTTGATAACGATGAGACTCTAAAAGTTCTTGAGGATCAAGCTTTAAAGCTGGCTCAAGCTGGTACCGATATCATTGCTCCATCTGACATGATGGATGGCAGAATTGGAGCTATAAGGAAAACCTTAGAAGAAAAGAATTTCAAAAATACTATGATTTTGGCTTACTCAGCAAAATATAGTTCAAAATTCTATGGCCCTTTTAAAGAGGCAGTTGAATCTACAAAGTTTTTTGGAAATAAAACAAAAGATACTTATCAAATGGCTGTAGCAAATATTGATGAAGCTCTGCACGAAGTTGCTTTAGATATAAACGAAGGGGCCGACATAGTTATGGTAAAACCAGGAATGCCTTACCTTGATGTATTAAAGGCAGTTAAAGAAACTTTCCAAATGCCAACATTCGTTTATCAAGTAAGTGGAGAATATGCCATGTTAAAAGCTGCGGTTGAAAAAAACTGGCTAAGTGAAGATGTAATATTTGAATCGCTTCTTTCATTTAAGCGAGCTGGCGCGGATTGCATCTTAACTTATGCTGCAAAAGATATAGCAAAGAATTTATAATTTCTAATATGCCTAACTCTAGGTTTCAAAATGCTTTGAATCGGATTCCTCAGGAAATTCCGCCAATTTGGTTTATGCGTCAAGCAGGAAGATATCATGATCACTATCAAAATCTTAAGAAGTCTTACTCTTTTGTTGAACTTTGTAAAAAACCAACTTTGTCTGCCCAAACAGCTCTGGGGCCTATAGCAGAGTTTGACTTTGATGTAGCAATTTTGTTTAGCGACATTTTATTTCCTTTGGAGTCTTTAGGCATGGATTTGATTTACGACCCTGGGCCAATTTTCAAAGAACATTTATCAGAGAAAAATACTTCAAAAATCCTTACAAATTCAAATCCTATTTCTTCTTTGGAATTTCAAGGAGAAGCAATAGAAAGAACTTTAGAAATTCTTCCAGAAGATAAGTCGATGATTGGTTTTATTGGCGGCCCTTGGACTTTGTTATCTTTTGCCTCTGCGAAAAACAAATCAGAAAAATCAGAAAAATTAGAAAGTTATCAATGGGAAATACTAGAAGAGTATATTTTGCCTCTTTTAAAAAAAAACATCGCTTTGCAATTGAAAGCAGGAGCTGAACTAGTAATGATCTTTGATTCTTGCGCTCATCAGCTTTTAAAAGATGATTTTAAACTTTACCTAAATAAAATTCTAAACGACCTGGTGAAGTCTTTTCCAAGTCAAGTTGGTTACTATGCAAAAGATGGAGTTTCTTATGACGAAATCTTTGATGCAACTGACAGTTCTAAAGTTCCTTTCGCAGGAATTGGGGTAGATTCAAATGTAACCATTAAAGATATTTTTTCAAAGAGGAAAGATGGATTCATCCAAGGTAATTTTAGTGAAAAGCTTATCAATCAGAATTTCAATGAATTCGATAATGCACTTAATTTATTTTTAGAAGATATTTCCTCACTTTCAATAGAAGATAGAAAAGGCTGGGTTTGTGGATTAGGCCATGGTGTAATCAAGACAACACCCCAAGAAAACGTAAAACATTTTGTAAAAAAAGTAAGGTCTTATCTATGAGTTTTTTAGGCGAAGAGAATTTTTCCCACGAAGACAAACAAAAGGTTGGGGTGATTATCTGTAATCTTGGCTCTCCTGATAGTTACTCTACAAAAGATGTAAGAAAATACCTCAAAGAGTTTTTATCAGACACAAGAGTCATAGAAGTTCCAAGAATCATCTGGTGGTTGGTACTTAATTTATTTATTTTGCCTTTCAGACCCAGGAAATCAGCTGCCTTATATAAATCAGTATGGCTTGAAGAAGGCTCTCCTTTGCTTGTTTATTCAAAAAGATTTTTACGCAAAATGAAAGATCTTAATAAAAATTCTGAATCAATAGAATTTGAGTTAGCTATGCGCTACGGAAATCCAAGCCTTGAAAAAGCTTTACTGAAACTGAAAAATAAAAATTGTCGTAAAATTTTACTTTTACCATTGTTTCCTCAATATTCTGCAGTTACTGCTGCAACTATATTTGATAGGGTAAGTTCTATTCTTTCGAGATGGCGCTGGATACCTAGCCTACATTTTGTAAGCGGTTATCATGACAATTCGGGGTACATAAATGCATTGGCTAAAACTATTGAGACTCATGAAGTTTTTGGGAAACAGGATAAAGTAGTTTTTTCTTATCATGGCATTCCAAAGAAATATTTTGATGAAGGGGACCCTTACCACTGTTTTTGTCAGAAGACTTCTCGTTTGGTTGCAGAAACCCTGGGGCTAAGCGAGCATCAGTACATTACAAGTTTTCAATCGAGATTGGCAGCAGCTGGAAGGGAATGGTTAAAGCCTTATACAAGCGAACTTATGGAAAAATTACCTAAAGAAGGAGTAAAAAAAATCTTAATTTTATCTCCAGGATTTAGTATGGATTGTCTTGAAACTATAGAAGAGATTGATGAGGAGAATAAAGAAATTTTCTTGGAATCTGGTGGGGAGGCTTTTCACTACATAGCCTGCTTAAATGATAATGACGAGCATGTAGAAGCTGTCAATAATTTAATACTCGATAAGATATCTCAACTATGAAAAGTAGTTTAGAAGAAAAAAAAGAATTAGCTTCTCAATGGTTTAGGTCCTTGAGAGATCAATTTTGTGCTTCTTTTGAAGAATTAGATGGTGGAAAGTTCGAAAGAAAAAAATGGAATCATAAAGGTTCAGGTGGCGGCGAAATAAGCATTCTTAAAGGTGAGGTCTTTGAAAAGGTTGGGGTAAACATTTCAACCGTTGCAGGCGAGTTTTCTGATGATTTTAAATCTCAGATCAAAGGAACGGAGAAATCTTCAGAGTACTGGGCTTCTGGCATTAGCTTGGTTGCTCATATGCAATCCCCAAAGGTACCAGCTTTTCATTTCAACACTAGATTTTTGGCAACTGGTGAAAATTGGTTTGGAGGAGGAACGGATATGACTCCATCAATTCCAGAAGATAAAGAAACCGAATTTTTCCATACCAAATTAAAAGAAGCATGCGACAAATCAGATGATAACTATTACTCAAAATTTAAAAAAAACTGTGATGAATATTTCTATCTTGCTCATAGAGATGAACCTAGAGGAGTTGGCGGGATATTTTTTGATCACTTGAATACTGGAAATTGGGAAGAAGATTTTGAATTTGTTAAAGAGCTTGGCTTAAGCACTTTGAAGATTATTAATGAAACCGTATCTAATAAAAAAGATTTAGATTGGACTGAAGATGAAAAAGAACAACAACTAATTAAAAGAGGGCGTTACGTAGAGTTTAATTTAATTTGGGACAGAGGAACTTTATTTGGATTAAAAACTGGAGGCTCTACTGAGGCAATTCTCATGTCCATGCCTCCTTCTGCCAAATGGGAGTAACATGAAAAATACTCTTATCATTTATTCATCTATAGATGGTCATACCAAAGTAATTTCTACCAAAATCGCAGAATACTTAAGTGAAAAAGAAAATGTTGATTTGGTTTCTTTAGCAGAAGTTAAAGCACTAAGTCTTAAAAATTATCAACAAATAATTATTGGAGCTAGCATAAGGTATGGAAATTACCGTAAAGATCTATTTGAATTTATAAATAATAACCTTGAAGATCTTAACGAAAAAGAGAATGCATTCTTTAGCGTAAACGTAGTTGCTCGAAAAAGTGAGAAGAATTCTGCCGAATCCAATCCATATGTTAAAAAGTTTTTAAAAGCTACAAAATGGAAGCCAAAAAATATAGATGTTTTTGCCGGCGTAGTGGATTATCCAGCTTATAATTTTTTCGATAAATTCATGATTAGGTTAATAATGTGGATCACAAGTGGTCCAACAGATCCAAAATCTCGATTTGAATTCACAGATTGGAATAGAGTAGAAAGATTTGCAGAAGATTTAACTAAATTCAATTAATTCTATACGAATCAATTGAGTTATTAATTTCATTGATTTGGTCTTCATCTCCTTTTTTATAGGCATCAGCCATAGCAAATAACTTTGCAAACAAACTTAAACCATCCTTTTCTTTGGCTAATTCAAGTGTCTTTGACTCCTTTAAAAGATAAGACCAGTAATCTCTAACCTTGACCCAAAAATCTGAAGTTGATTGCCAATAATCTTTTCCGGCTGACCAATCATGTCCTTTGATTCTCTCGTATCTAGCAAGGCCAATTTCTTTAGCAAGGACTTCAAGAATTTTTGAATTTTCATCGAGCACTACTTTTTTATTATTTTGTTCATGAACCCATCCATTTGGAGTAATTGTTTTGAGGTTCGTGCCTATTAAAACATCATAATCATCTCTTATTGAAAACTCTCGTCTAGGGAGAGGTCGCCAAGTATCTTTACTTTTCCAAGAGGAAAGATTTTCCTGATGATCCCAAATACCATAACTTTGATAACGAGGAGAGTCGTCAACTTGATATACAGATTGAGACCAAGAACCTTTCACTGCAAAAGACGTATATCTTTTTTTTGTCCATTTATTTAAGCCTTTAAATTCATTTAAATTTCTATCTTCGTACTTCCAATCTTGACGCCAGTGCTTTACTACCATCGGCTTTGATAATGAACCATCTTCCTTTTCACTGAAAATCACTAAAATGTGTTGGAGGCTAATAAAATCTTTTTTATCTTCTACAAGAGTTACAAATTCTGTTGCCCAAGATTGATAAGGCCTGCTTGGGCTATAACCCTCTGTAAAGCCCATTGTTTCCATGAAATCAAAGTAAACTCTATATTCACCCATCATAGCCAGAATAGCTCTTCTATCCTTTTCAAACTTGCCGATACCTTTTTCTTGAAGCCTTTTCCATGCAGGACTTAAAGTTAAGTCAAGATCTACAGCAGGCCCTTTTGTGGAACCACCTCTTGGAGTTTTAAGATCTATATCTTGAATTTGAGACCAACCGAAAACATAATTTTCATCACTTAAAGATAGTGATGAAAAAGATAGGAACAAAATCAATAAAGGATTTAGTAATTTCATAATAAATTTTTATTTATTAAATGATAACGATTATCATTTATGATTCAATAATTTTTATAAAAATATTAATGAAAGATTCTAAGGAAATAACACTATTTATTGACACTTATAACAGTAATCATAGTGATGCAATCCTCATGGTAGCCAACTACTTAGTAGGCAATCAAAATAATTCTGCAGAAATAACTATTTCCAAAAAAAAGCAAATAAGCATAAAAACAACAAATAATGATATCGAAGAGCATATAGCTTTGGATTTTAATTTAAATTTAAAAACAGCAGATGATCTGAAAACTTTTTTTATCGGACTTATCTATCAAGCACGAGAAACATTAGGTTCAAATTTCCCCAAAACAAATATTGAAAGAGATATTGAAAAGTCACTTCAATCAATTTCTTTCTATTCAGAAGTAAGTGATACAAAGATCATATCCAAAAACATAAAAGAAATTTCATTCAAAGGAGATTTCAGAAAATTAAAAATTCAAAACAGTGATGATTTTTTGTTTGTAATCGTTCCATTGGATAAAAAGAAGAATATTTTGGACAGAGATTATTCAATGGAAAATTATAGAAAACAGATATCTGAGGATACAAAAATAACAGCTGGTGCCTATTACACCATTAGAAATTTTTGTGAAGACGAAATAAAAATGTGGTTTGTATTGCATAGTCATTCAGGAAATTTAGGAAATTGGGCTGAAAAAGCTAAGGCAGGTGATCAAGCAATTTTATGGGGTCCAAGGTCGATGTTTAGTCCACCTAAAAAGTTTGATCATTTAATTTTAATAGCAGATGAAACAGGACTTCCTGCTATGAAAGTCATTAGTGAAAACAATGAAAATTTTTCTAAATGCACAACTTTTTATGAAGTCATTGATAAAAGTTGTCAATTACCTAATAAAGGCAAAAATAATGTTTCGGAAAACTGGATTTATAGAGAGGACGATAAACCTGGAGAGGGCGTAAAGTTATTAAACAGCCTGAAAGCCTATGAAATTCTTGAAGGCGATTTTTATATTTTTGGAGCAGGCGAAGCTAGACAAATGATGAAGATAAGAAAGTTCTTCAAAGAAAAAGGAGTGCTAAAAGAACAAATGCACATTACTGGCTATTGGAAAAAATAGACATAAATTTTAAAGCTCTGTAGCAAGCTCAATAAATTTATTTTTTAAAAAAGTAAGTTTATTCGTAAGACTAAATGCATGATTTCTAATAAGTCTTATCCAGATATTTTTTTGCTCAAAACCTCTTTTGAACGCTTCCATCGCAGCAGCTAAGGCTAAATTTATTGGAATTCTTTGTCTATTGTATTTATCTTCAATCTGCTTAACTTGAATTAATCTTTCAGGCGTAATTAAATTCGAAAGTGTTTTCACATCACCAATTCCAGCGTTTAATCCTAATCCAGCTAATGGATGAATATGATGTGCTGCATCTCCTACAAGAAAAACATTATCCCTAGCAAAAGTTTTTGCGGATAGATGGTTTAACGGAAAGGATTGTCTTTTGGCTGAGAATTTAATTTCAGGAAGCTTTTCCCCAAAAGACTGGTGAATTTCATTTATAAAATCATCTTCACTCATACCCAGATACTCATATGCTTTTACATCATCAATGGACCAGATCATTGTAAGTTCATTTTTGTTCATAGGTAATAAAGCAAGCGGTCCCACCGATGTGAATGTTTGTCGAATGCATGAGTCTGTTTGGGGTACGGAAAAGTTTGCCACTAAGGCTGTCTGATTGTAGCTCCAAGTTCTAGAAGAAATTGAAGAAAGATTTCTCACGCTTGATTGAATACCGTCTGCACCTATTAAAATTTTTGTTTCCAAGTTTCCTTTTGAGGTACCGCAAAATATGCTTCCATCGATTTTTTCAATTTTTTCCAGATTACAACTCCAAATGAGATCTTTTGAATCAGAAACCAGAGATAAAAGGGAGTTTTGAATTTCTCCTTCTTTTACAATGAAACCAATATTTGGAATATTTTTTTCTAATTCATTCACATTAAAATCAATGAACCCCGTGCCTTCTTGATCCCAAACTTTTATTTGATCATATTCGCAAGCGGTTTTTCTTAAATCATCCCAAACATCTAATTCTTTAAGAAACGACATACTTTTATTGTTTAACGATAAATGCCGATAGCTATTGGGAGCACTATCTCGGCTATCAATCAGTCCAACTTTTATATCTTTGTTCTTCAATGAAAGAAAAAGGAGAGCGCCAGTTACTCCAGCACCAACAATTAGGACGTCATATTTCATTAATTTGCCATCAGATGTTGAATATCATCAAGCTCTTTAACAGCTGAACTCAGAACTCTTGGTTGATTATTTTCAACCAACACATCATCTTCGATTCTAACCCCGATTCCTTTAAATTTTTCAGGTACATTTTCTTCCTTGCTGATATATATACCGGGCTCAATCGTAGTAATCATTCCATTTTCATAAGACCTCACTTTTCCATCTTTTTCATAGCCACCAACATCATGAACATCTAAACCCAACCAATGACCAACACGGTGCATATAAAATTTTGAATAAGATTTATTTTCTATGACTTCCTCTGTAGATCCTTTTAATAAACCTATGCTTAAAAGCCCTTCGATGATGACTTCTAAAGACTTTTTATGTGTTTCAAGAGGATTAGATTTTTCTGAAATACTTTTAATAGATTGTTTTTGAGATTCCAAAACGATTTCGTAAATTAGTTTTTGTTCCGAAGAAAATTTTCCATTAATAGGAAAAGTTCTTGTGATATCGCTTGCGTAACCTTTGTATTCACATCCCGCATCAACAAGAACTAAATCACCATCCTTAAGCAAATCAGTATTCTTACTGTAATGAAGAATGCATGCATTTTCTCCTCCGCCAACGATTGAAGGATACGCACACTCCTTTGCACCATTAATCATAAATTCGTATATATATTCTGCTTCAAGTTGATATTCATACATCTCTGGTTTTACAGATTTCATTGCTCGTTCATGTGCAGAAGATGAGATATCACATGCTTTTTGGATGATGCTAATTTCTTCGGTAGACTTTAAAAGTCTCAATTCATGTATTGAGGAATCAATATTTTTAATATTTTTTGGATTCAAATCAAAGTTGATTTTTTTACCTTTCAGGCCTTTTGTTAAAGCAAAAAATAATTTTTTTTGACTTTTATTTTGACTAAATAAGTGATCTGCACCATCAAGAAATTCTATAGTTTTAGAAATTAGATCATCTATTTTGAAACCACTCTCAAAACCCAGCTGGGAAACATTTTCTGGACCCAATCGAGGTCCTTCCCATTTTTCTTTTACTTCATCTTTTTCAGCACAAAGTAAATGGAAATTTGTATTTCCTTTCTTTTCAATAATTAATGCTGCATCAGCTTCATTAAAGTCAGTTAAATACAAAAAATCACTGTCTTGTCTGAAGGAATAGTCAGTATCCCCATTTCTAATCTTTTGATTAGCAGAGTGAATAACTGTGACCGATCCATCGGGTAACAAATCAGCTAATTTTTTTCTTCTTTCCAAAAAAACATTCATGTGGAGATTTTACTTCAATATAAAGTCTTTATAGAAACGTTATTGATATAAGAATAAAATAATAATTGTGTCGCAAAAGGAATTAGAGAAAAACTTGAAGGAACTTTTAGAGCTTTCTAAAAAACTTAGAGAGGCAAATAAAGATTTAAGAAATAAGAATTTAAGGCTTAAAAAAGAGAATAATCAGCTAAAAGATAATATAGAATTATCCAGAAATAAGTTAGAAATACTGATTTCAAAATTAGAAGCTTTATGAGTGAAAACGACCAAGATATAGTAACCCTGAAAATAGCGGGTATTGAGTATCAACTCTATTGTCCTCCTGAGGAACAATCTACCCTTATTGAAGCTGGTGAAATCTTGGATAAGCGAATCAAATCTATTAAACGTAAAACACGAAATCTTCCTATTGAAAAAGTAGCAGTTTTAGCAGGACTTGATGTGGTCAACGAGTTTCTCTCAAACGAAAGCTCTTCTTCTGAATCATCTAATGTTTCAGAAAAAGCGGCTGAAGAAAAAGCAACTCCAAATGTTTCCGATGAAAAAACCGATTCTTCTGAAGAAAACTTAAGTCTGAAACTGGTTGACGAAATTTCAGAATTATCCAAGCTTTAAATTATTGTTATAATTCATGTGCTTCCTGGCTTATTTGCTTGTTATATAACACTTCGAGCCGATGCAAAATAAATAGGGAATTTGATACTTCTCTTGTTGAGCGCCCTTAGGGCAGCCTGATAGATGGTGATTCTTCCCGACCTGAACTTTACGGTTCGGGTTTTATTTAACGGCGATAACTTGGGAAGCTCCCTTAAGTATGAACAAAACTGAAGCAAGAGATTTAATTTCAAAAGGCTTCAAAAGCCTAACTGCATCTTCTAAAAGTTACCAAGAAAAAGTCCATTTAGATTTTATAAAAGATCATTTGAAGGAAAAAAATTTTTCACACGTTGCAAGCTATGTGTCTTTACCTTATGAAGTTTCAACCGAAAAAATAAATAAATTTCTTACCGATTCCAAAACTCATTTTTACCTGCCAAAAATCAATTCCAAGAGCAACAAAATGGAATTTGTACTTTGTAATGAAAAAACTCAATTTAGAAAAAATTCTTTAAATATTCTTGAGCCCATCAGTGAAGAAACTGTTCAGTTGGAGAAATTAAATGCGGTTATTGTGCCTTTACGTGCCTTCAATGAAAACTTTCAAAGATTGGGATTCGGAGGAGGTTTTTATGACAAAACCTTTTCAGGAATCACCCAACCAGAATTTATTGGCTTAGCTTATGAGTTTCAATTCATAAAAAAATTGAAACTTGAAGACTTCGACTTAAAGTTAGATTCAGTTTTTACAGATAAGCACTTACTTTAAAAAAGCTTGATACCCTAGATTTTCAGTCTCTCTGGTAAATGGATAGGAAATTCTAAGCAGGTCTCTCTCTAGACCTCTAATTTGATTTTGTCTTAATGTAAAACCCACCAAAGCGCCACCATAAATCGCACCTTGATTTTTGTAATGAAAAAGGGAGATATCCCATTTATCTTTTAGCAAAGTTAAAAAATTGAGAAGGGCTCCTGGTTTTTCAGGAAAATCTACACTATAAACCTCTTCTGTGAATTCTCTTTCCAGCTGAGGTCCTCTGCCACCATGCATAAATTTAAGGTGTTTTTTAGAAATTTCATCATTGCTTAAATCTGTAAAAAAATATTTTTTATTTTTTAAAGCTTTCAAAAAAACATCCTTGCTTTTTTTTGAATCTTGAAATTCTAATCCTAAAAGAATTTTTGCGGAAGAACTGCTATCTTTTCGGTAACTAAACTCGGTGATATTTTTTTGGCCGATGTCTCTACAAAGTTTTCTAAACGAACCTTTTTTTTCGTCTATAGCAACACTTAATATAATTTCCTTTTTTTCTCCAATTTTAGATCTTTCAACAATGTGCCCTAAAGACTCAAAATTGAGATTTGAACCGCAATAAGTTGCAATAAGATTTTTATTCTTAATTCTTTTTTGTCCGATGTATTTTTTTAATCCAGCAAGTGCTAATGCTCCGGTTGGCTCAGGAACAGTTCTAGTTTCTAAAAAGGTATCCTTCACAGCAGCACAAATTTCATCGGTATCAACAGTTATTGAGTCGTCTAAGAAATCTTTTATAAGTTCGTAGTTATTTTTACCAATCTGTTTTGCCGCAGCTCCATCAGCAAACAATCCAACTTCTTTGAGTTTCACTCTTTTACCTGCTTTTATAGAGGCATGTAATCCAGCCGAATCAGCTGCTTCAACACCTATTATTTTTACATTAGGATGAGCCTTATTTAAGTAAGCTCCAATTCCAGCAATCAAACCACCGCCACCAACAGCAACGAATACAGCATAAAGATTTTCAGGAAATTGTTCTGAAATTTCTAGACCAACTGTACCTTGACCTGCGATCACTAATGGATCATCAAATGGATGAATGAAATTCACTTTATTTTTTTTACAAAATTTCTTTGATTCTTTAAGAGCATCATCAAAGTTATTACCAACTAAAACCACTTTAGCTTTTAAATCTCTCACTGCATTTACTTTGATTAAAGGAGTAGTCTTTGGCATAAAAATAGTTGCCTTGATGCCTAGCTCTTTTGCCGAATAAGCTACACCTTGGGCATGATTTCCTGCCGACGCCGTTGCCACCTCAGTAATCCTTTTGGATTGGTATAGTTGAGCAATCTTGTTGTAAGCACCTCTAATCTTAAAAGAGTGAGTAGGCTGTAAATCTTCTCTTTTTAAATAAATACTATTTGCCAGCTCTTTTGATAAATAATCAGCTTTACTTAAAGGTGAAATATTAGCAACTTCGTAAACTTTAGAGTTTTCTATCTTAGTTATGTAGTTTTTGATTACTTTTTTCATAAAAATTATTGAAAGCGAGGTATTATACGTAGAGTTCTCTCATAAGCCATAGACATGGAAAATTCTAACTCAGAAACAAAACAAGCTGTTGCTCGCAAAGCCTATGAGCACTTGGCTTCAAAGCTTCATAAAGATTTTATCTTGGGCATTGGTACAGGTAGCACCACTAATTTTTTTATCCAAGAACTTATCAATCAAAAACCTGAAATTAAAGCCATCGTATCTAGCTCAGTAGCAAGTACGAAATTACTGGAAGAGGCAGGTTTGGAAGTATCTGAATTAAATGATGTCGGTTCTCCGGATTTTTATATTGATGGCGCTGATGAAATCAATGATCGTTTTGAAATGATAAAAGGCGGTGGTGGGGCACTTACTCGAGAAAAGATTATTGCCTCTGCGTCTAAAAAATTTATATGTATTTGTGACTCTTCTAAAAAAGTAAAACTGCTTGGAAAATTTCCAGTTGCCATTGAAGTTATTCCAATGGCAAGAAGTTATGTCGCGCGACAGATGGCGGTAAAGGGAGGAACTCCAGAATACAGAGTAGGATTTTTATCGGACAATGGAAATCAAATAATAGACGTCCGAAACTTAAAACTTAACGTACCTTATGACTTTGAAAATGAAATTAATAACATTCCTGGGGTGGTAGCCAATGGCATATTTGCTGCAAGAAAAGCAGATTGTTTAGTTATTGATAAAAATGGAGTTCCGGAAGTCTTAGAGCAGTGATTCGATAGTAGAAATTATTTCTTTGCTATCAGGCTCTACATTCTTGGAGAAAGGTTTTAAAACTTCACCATCTTTAGATATTAAATACTTAGTGAAATTCCAGTCAGGAGATTTTCCAGTAATCATCGCAAGATTTTGATAAAAGCTGTTTGCTTTTTCCCCTTTGACGCTTGATGTAGCGAATACAGGAAAAGTCACACCATACTTAGAATTACAAAACTCTTTTATTTTACCTTCATCACTATATTCCTGAAACATAAAGTCTCTAGAAGGAAAACCTAAAATCACAAAGTTTTTTCCTTGGTATTTTTCAAATAATGTTTGCAAAGCTTCATACTGATAGGTGAAGCCACATCGACTGGCAACATTTACTGCAAGCACTACTTTGTCTTTATGTTCACACAAATTGATGATTTCTTTGGAATCAAGCAAACGTATGTTGTGATTTAAGATAGCAGGGCAACCTTCTACAGGGATTTTATTTAGGTCAGGTTGAAAGTTGATCGCGTTAAAATTTTCTGTTTCGGCATTTCCTTGAGAGCAATTGACAAGGAAAAAGGAAAGTAGAACTAATGCAATTCTCATAGATGTAAGTTAAATAATAAAGTTCAGTAAATCAATACCTGCGTCCCTTTTCTCACCCTATTGAATAACTTTATAACATCTGTATTTCTCATTCTAATGCACCCCAAGCTTGCAGGCTCACCAATTAGACCTTCTTCGGCAGTACCATGAATGTAAATATATCGACTTTTTGAATCTACATTTCCTCCTTTATTTTTCCCAACTTCCAAACCATCCAGCCATAAAATTCTTGTAGTGATAACATCTTCTTTAATATCTACTTTTTCTGTTATTGGTACTACTACTTCTCCAGTGAATTTTCTCGCTTTGAAAACAGAACCTATTTTTGCCCCTTTACCGATTTTTTCAGAAATTACATGTGCACCTAGAGGTGTTTTTAAACTATCTCGAATACTACCGATTCCATAGGAAGAAGATGAAATGGGATATGTTTTACTTGAGTATGGACTTTTTATTGTAAGTTCCTGTTTAGCTAAATTTATCAAAATATGAGTTCGGTTATTATTAATTTCACCAAACTCTTGAAAATTAATATCTTCATAAGAAGAATAATCCAGAGGTACCGAACTACAGCCATAAAAAAAAGCAGAAATAAATACCACAAAAATTAAATATTTAAATAAAACTTTCATTTTTTTTAAATTTTAATATCGCAGATGTAAAAAAGATAATAACCAATAAGAATAAGAAAGGGTTTTTTCCAAAATTTGCATAAGGAGTTTGACCCGACTTAAGAATCACATCTTCTTGAAAACTTTCTAATTCACTTTCGTCAATCGAAGTTTCAATTTTTTTAAGTATCTGTCCGCGATGGCTAATTAAGGCGCTAATGCCTGTCGATGTAGATCTAACCAAGTATTTTTGATGTTCAGCTGCCCTAAATCTTGCAATCTGCAAGTGTTGATGAGGACCTAAGCCAGTTCCAAACCAATTGTCATTACTGGCATTAAACAAAACGTTGCTTTTTTTACTATTAGATAAAAAGATATTTTGATAGGCAATCTCATAACAAATTGCTGAGGATATTTTGATTAAATTATCGCCGATAAGATCATTTTCTATACCTGGCAATATTTGCGGTCTATTAAAATTAAAAAAATCAAAAAATGCACTGAAAAATCCTGAAAGAGGAATGTATTCACCAAAGGGGACTAGAAACTTTTTATCATAGGTTCCTGAGATATTGCCAATACCAATTAATGAGTTATTTATCTCCTCTGGCTCAGCTTCTGATAAAACACCCATGACCATTCCGAGTAAATTATTTTCATTAAGAATGTTATTTCTAAATTCATCAATTCGATTTTTTTGAATCAATGAAGTTAGGGTTACCTCTGGCCAAAATATGACAGTGGGCTGAGTGAGATTTTGTAGTGGATTCTGACTTAATTTTTTTTCTATTGCGCTTTCAATTTTTTTTAATCCCTTTTGCGTCCATTTTTGTTTGATATCAATATTGGGCTGAACAACTATTGCGGAGATTTTTCCAGTTGATTTAGTCCAATTGATATTTTCAAGTGGTTGATTGCCGATAAAAACGATTATTAAGACTAAGGAAGATAAATATAAAGATTTTCTTTGGGTTAAGTCTCTAAAGTTGCCGAGCAAAGAAAGGAATATTTGAGAGATTAAAATAATGAGAAAACTTATACCAAAAATTCCAAGGACAGGGATGTATCCTTTTAAGAGAGCGTTATCTACGGCTGTATAACCTATGTATAACCATGGAAAGCCAGTAAATAGAAATTCTCTTAACCATTCGCTCAATACCCAAGCAGCTGGGAAAAGTAGAAAAGCTTCATACGTTTTTCTATGATTGGTGACAAGTTTAAATAAAGTAAAACTTATAGCTTGAAACAAGCTTAAAAAAGCTGCTAACAATAATGTTAGAAAACTTCCCAATATTGGTGAGGCTGCTCCATAAACAGTTATGCTATTTTCTATCCAGAATATTCCAAATACCCAAAGGCCAAAACCAAAAAAATAGGAAATAAAAAAAGTATATTTAATGCTTTCACTCTTAATCAGTTGATATAAAAGACCCGGAATTAGGAAAGACAAAAACCAATAATTAAAGGGCTGAAAAGCTAAGACAATTAAAGAACCTAAAAAAAATCCAGCGAAAAATTTAGAAAAATTCACGCTTCATTTTATCTGAATTAGAAAGTTATTGATTCAACCAATAGCCAATATTTTTTTCTTTAAAAATTTTACAAGTCTCAACGATTGGTAAGCCAACAACGTTGCTATAGCTTCCCTCCAAAGATTCAACAAACAAAGCACCATAACCCTGAATGCCATAAGCACCTGCTTTATCTTTTGGTTCATTGGTTTCCCAATATTTAGCACATTGATTGGCACTTAAGTTTGCAAATTGAATTTCAGTTCTGACAAGATCAAACGTCATTTTTACGTCGGCATCAGACTGTAGGTCTGTTTCGCCTAAGCAAACACATGTCATGACCGAATGTTTTCTTCCAGAAAACTCAAGGAGCATTGCTATAGCATGGTCTTTGTTTTGAGGCTTTCCAAATATTTTGTCATCCATCACAACAATAGTATCAGCCGTTAAAATAGGCTTATTGGGCAACAACTTTTTTTGTCTAATCGCATGAGCAGCAAGACATTTTTGCTGAGTATTTTTGATAACAAAATCTTCAGGACTTTCATCAGTAAAATTGGACTCATCGAAATCGCACTTAAGGATTTCAAAATTAACTTTTAAATTTTTAAGAATTTCGGATCTTCTAGGCGAACTAGAAGCTAGATAAATGTCGAAATTATTTGATTTTTTCTTCTTTGTAGATGACGTGCTTTTTGACTCTGGGGTCATATTTTTTAATTTCTATTTTATCTGGGGTTTTAGTCTTATTTTTATCTGTTGTATAAAAGTGACCTGTCCCAGCAGAAGATACTAGTTTAATTTTTTCTCTCATATCTTTTCACCTCGATCTCTGATTTCTTTTAAAACCACGTCAATGCCTTTTTTATCAATGATTCTCATCCCTTTGGCAGAAAGAGTCAGGGTTACATATTTATTTTCAGACTCTACCCAAAACTTATGACGATGCAAATTAGGCATAAACTTTCTTTTAGTTTTATTAACTGCCTTAGAAACATTGTTCCCTGCCATTGGCGTTTTACCTGTTACTTGACACTCTTTACTCATAATATTTTTTTGCGAGAAGAGCTTTATACCAGAATCCTAAGTTCAAAGAAACCTATCTGAGTTATAATTTTTGTATGGAACAATTGGCTAATAGACAAATTTTGCTTTGTGTTACAGGAGGTATTGCTGCATATAAAGCGGCTGAGTTAATTAGGCTTTTTAAGAGCTCAGGTTCTGAAGTTCGAGTACTCATGACTGATGCAGCAAAAGAGTTCATTACGCCCCTTACCATGCAGGCATTATCTGGTAACGAAGTTCATTCAGATCTCTTAGATACTAATGCCGAATCAGCTATGGGACACATAGAATTAGCAAGATGGGCTGATGCCATTGTAATTTCTCCTTGTTCGGCAGATAGTCTTGCAAAACTTGCTGCTGGAAGAGGCGACGATTTAATGTCTGCGGTATGTCTTGCTGCAGATTCTAAAATATTTTTTGCTCCTGCAATGAATCAAGGCATGTGGAAAGATAAACGTACCAAAAAAAATATTTCATTACTGAAAAAACCTATTTTTCACCAAATTGGCCCTAACAAAGGAGATCAAGCTTGTGGCGATGTAGGTCCAGGCAGAATGTCAGAACCTAAGGAAATTATTGAGGAGGTAGCTAAAGAATTTTCTTCAGGATTGCTAGCTGGTAAAAAAGTACTTATCACTGCCGGACCTACTAGAGAAAAAATAGATCCTGTAAGATATATTTCCAATAAAAGTTCTGGAAAGATGGGGTTTTCTCTTGCTAAAGCAGCTGTCGATGAATCCGCGATTGTAACTTTAATTTCTGGTCCTGTAACTTTAGAAACACCAGAGAGGGTCAAAAGAATAGATATCGAATCTGCCGAGGAAATGAAAGAACATGTCACCGCGAATCTATCTGATATAGATTTGTTTATTTCAACGGCTGCAGTTGCAGATTTCAAAGTGATAAATGCTCAATCTCAAAAAATAAAAAAAGATCATTCAAAAAATATGAGCCTGAGTTTAGAAAAAAATGAAGATATTTTGAAATATGTTTCCGATAATAATCCCAATTTAAAAATAGTCGGTTTTGCTGCAGAAACTGAAAACATGATTGATAACGCTAGAAAAAAATTATTCTCAAAAAATTTGAATTTAATTGTTGCCAACGATGTCTCAGACAGCTCTATAGGTTTTGACTCAAACAATAATGAGGTCACATTGATTTCTAAGAAAGAAGAATTAAAAATTCTTAAAACTTCAAAAGAAAAGGTTGCTAGAAAAATAGTTCAATTTATTTCAAAAAACATTCTTAATGATTAGATGGATTTTGCTAAAACTAGTAGGAATCTTCCTGCCTTCTTTAATATCCAAAGCCGTTAGTCCCGGACAAAATGCAGCTTCTAATATTGACTTAAACGTTGAATTTAAAATTCTTGATAACGAACTTGGAGATAAAATACCTTTACCTAAATTTAGTACTGCAGGATCCGCAGCCCTAGATTTGAGAACCAATATTGAAGAAAAGAAAGTTCTTCAGCCTGATGAGACCTTTCTTTTTACCACAGGATTTTCAATTCATATTAAAGACTCAAAATATGCAGCCTTGATTCTCCCTAGATCAGGCTTAGGACACAAACATGGAATTGTTTTGGGAAACCTGGTGGGACTCATTGATTCAGATTATCAAGGAGAGATCATGGTCTCTTTGTGGAATAGATCCAACGAATCATTCGAAGTTCTTCCTGGTGATAGGATTGCTCAAATGATGTTTTTTGCCGTTACTTCGCCTGATTTTAAGTTAGTTTCTGAATTCGATTTATCAGAAAGAGGTTCTAAAGGGTTTGGTTCTTCGGGAACAAAATAAATTTTTAAAATCTGAAATCTTTTTTTCTTAATCTAATTGCTGAAGGCGTTACTTCTACTAATTCGTCTTCTTCAATAAACTCTAATGCTTGTTCTAAAGAATGTTTAATGTGCGGCACTAAAATAAGATTTTCATCAGTACCAGAGGCTCTTACATTTGTTAATTGTTTTGCTTTAGTTGGGTTAACCGGTAAGTCATTGTCTCTGGAATGTAAGCCGACAATCTGACCCTTATAAACATTCAAGCCATGTTCCACAAAAAGTTTTCCTCTATTTTGTAGATTGAATAATGAATAAGCCAAGGTTTTACCTTCAGCCATTGAAACCAGGACACCATTTTGCCTAGTAGTAATCTCACCTTTTTTTGTTGGACCATAATGATCAAAAATACTGGTTAAGATCCCGGTGCCGCTTGTTAAGGTTAAAAACTGAGATCTAAATCCAATCATACCTCTGGAAGGCGCAATAAAATCTAATTTAATTCTTCCTGTTTCGCTAGGTTCCATATTTTTTAATTCTGCTTTTCTTAAACCCATCTCTTCCATTACAGGTCCCTGATATTGCTCCTCGATATCGATTACTATTTGCTCAAATGGCTCATGGATTTCGCCATTCACTTCTTTCTGAATAACCTCGGGTTTTGAAACTCCTAACTCGAATCCATCTCGGCGCATGTTTTCTATCAAAACTGACAAATGTAATTCTCCTCGACCTGAAACTTTAAATTTATCTGCACTTTCACCTTGCTCAACTCTCAAGGCAACATTACTCAATAATTCTTGCTCAAGACGATCTTTGATGTTTCTTGAAGTTACAAACTTGCCTTCTCTTCCAGCAAAGGGCGAATCATTCACTTGGAATGTCATACTCACAGTCGGTTCATCTACAGAAAGAGGAGGGAGTTGTTCAATATTTTCAGGATCGCATAAAGTATCTGAGATATATAACTTTTCTATACCTGTAACACATACAATGTCACCCGCTTCAGCATAAGCAACCTCAACTCTTTCCAAGCCATCATGGCCCAAAACTTGGAGAATTTTTCCTGTTTTTCTCTCTCCGTCAGCGTCGATGACAACAACTTGATCATTGGGCTTAACATTTCCACGGGATATTCTGCCGATGCCAATTACTCCAACATAGCTATTACTATCTAAAGCGCTTATTTGCATTTGAAAGGGTTCTTCAAGACTAACGGGAGGTTGATTTACTTTGCTTAAGATGAGGTCTAAGAGAGGAGACATATCTTGTTCAATCTTTTCCAAATCCAAACCAGATGTTCCATTCAATGCAGACGTATAGATTGTTGGAAAATCCATTTGTTGATCGTTCCCACCTAATCTATCGAAAAGATCAAAAACTTGATCTTGTACCCAATCAGGTCTAGCGCTTGGACGATCGATTTTATTAATTACGAGAATAGGATTAAGTCCTTTTTCAAAAGCTTTTTGAGTCACAAATCTGGTTTGTGGCATCGGACCATCAACTGCATCAACTAGTAATAAAACTGAATCCACCATCGATAAAACTCTCTCCACTTCACCGCCAAAATCAGCATGTCCTGGAGTATCGACAATATTTATTTTGTGATCTTTCCATTTAATCGCAGTATTTTTAGAAAGAATGGTAATTCCTCGCTCTCTTTCTTGATCATTGGAATCTAAAATTCTCTCAGATCCAATATTTTTTCGATCTAAGGTACCAGAGTGCTCCAATAGTTTGTCGACCAACGTAGTTTTCCCATGGTCAACGTGGGCAATAATGGCAATGTTTCTAATAAATTCAGGATTCATGTTTGTGACTAGCTAGAAGTCTAAAAAATGAAGTATGTATGTTTATTTTTCTTCTGATGAATTAGAAGATTCATCACTTGCTTCTTCAACAGAAATTTCTTCTTGAGGAGCATCGGTTGGAGTTGCTTCAGTTGAGGCATCAGTAGTTTCTTCAATTGCTTCTTCAACAGAAATTTCTTCTTGAGGAGCATCGGTTGGAGTTGCTTCAGTTGAGGCATCAGTAGTTTCTTCAATTGCTTCTTCAGCCGGAGCTGAGACCTTGATTTCTTCTTCTGGAGGAGTCACTTCTTGAGGACTTTCTTCGGTAGGAGCAGGTGTTGCAGCAGCTTTCTTTTTAGAAA
>Ga0228615_1000387_pt1 | contig 24147 bp, 22 predicted proteins | sample 16DmetaG_FD_190530 | JGI IMG/M metagenome (GOLD analysis project Ga0228615, IMG submission 190530) | Seawater microbial communities from Monterey Bay, California, United States - 16D | ecosystem: Environmental > Aquatic > Marine > Coastal | place: USA: California | collected 2016-10-17
GGTGGAAATGTGCCAAGAATCACACCAACCAAGAACGTCTACCGCTTTGCCCTTGAACAAGCAGATGTTACTTACGACATCAAAATTATGGATGTGCAAAGAGAAGATGACATTGGCTTTGGTGAATCTGCAACAGATGGCTTCACCATGGTTAATTTCGATATCAGAAGATCAATTGCTATTGGAAATGACGAAGAACTGGTTTTATCTGTCTTTGGAAGAAACCTTATGGACGAAAAAGCTAGAAATCACACTTCTTATGTAAAAAACGAAGTGCCTTTAGCTGGTCGAAACTTCGGTATCAAATTGAACTTTAACTTCTAAGTTAGAGAATCCCCCTAGAGCACCCCTTCAATTCTGGAAGGGGTGTTCCTAAAAAACTCTAAATCAGGTCTATTTAATTAGACCAGTAAATATATTCGTCCCCTGCTTCATATTCTTGCCCATCATATTTATCGATCATAATGGGAACTTCATAGCCTGATGGCACTACTGGTTCAGATTGTTCAGTATTAAATTTCGTTAATAAACTTTCAAGTAACTCAGCTTTCTCAGGATAAGCCTCAATTACATTATTTTTCTCTGTAGGATCAATGGCAGTATTAAAGAGCCAGCGAAAATTTTCTTTTTTACTCACAATGTATTTCCAATTTTCGTGCAAAACGGATTGATGATTGCCCGAACGCCAGAAAAGAGTTTTATGAGGTTCTGAAGATTTTTCTTTATTTATATAAGGGAGAAGATTAACCCCGTCCAAATCTGCTCCTTTAAATCTTATTCCAGCGGCAGAAGTAACTGTGGAGAAAATATCAAAATGATGCACAGCACTATTTGATTTCTGTCCTGACTTAATCTCATTTGGCCAGCTGACAATATATGGAACCCTTATTCCGCCTTCAAAAAAACTAATTTTCCATCCTCTATAGGGCTTATTGATGTCTTCCAATTCAATGTAATTTGCCCCGCCGTTATCACTGGTAAAAATGATCAGAGTTTTTCCATATATTTCTAGTTCTTTAAGTTTTGCAACGACTTTTCCGACACTTCTATCGAGCGCTGCAATCATTCCAGAATAAACTTGGAGATTGTGACCAGACATATGACTCATTTGTTCGACATCACTTCTTAATGCCTGCAGAGGGTTGTGCACTGCCCAATGGCTTAAGTATAGGAAAAACGGTCGATTTTTATTTTTTTCAATGACTTTGAGTGCTTCGTCCGTGTAGTAATCAGTGACATATTTATTTGGAGCAAATAGCTCACCTTCATTGAACCTTGCTGAATAATGACCGATTCCCCAAATCATTCGATCAATTCTGGTATCGAACTTGGCATTGACTATTTCTGGATCGTCCTCTGGAGCATAAAGAGGACCAACTAGAGACAAAGAATCTACAAATCCTTGGCTTAATGGATCCATACCATTGGCATGACCGAGATGCCATTTTCCAATATGAGCTGTGTAATACCCAGCATCGCGTAATACTTCGGCAATGGTGATTTGCTCGGTAGGCATGCCTTGCTCCCATAATGGTGGCAGGTTTCTTGAGACTTCATTATCAATTCTCGCTTTAAGTAATGCATCATCTTCTTCAGCAAGCCAAGACATGATCAATCTTCCAGTTGCAGGTACTGGGGTGAATTCATAACCAAATCTGGTTGGATATTTCCCAGTCATGATGGATGCTCTAGAAGGTGCACAAGTCGCGTTCGCTGCGTAACCTCGAGAGAACAAAATGCCACTTTCTGCTAAGGAATCTATATGAGTAGTTTTTAGAGAACCGTCTGCTGCTCCACCGTTATGCATAGAAATATCGTTGTAGCCCATATCATCTGCCAAGATTAAAATGATGTTCGGTCTTTCATCTTCACTAGCAACTGCAGGACCCTCTGACCAAGAAGTAGGAATATTTTCTTGAACCGGCATGAAGACAGCGGCTACTTTCGGTATAGACCAAATTAAGATATTTACTTTATATTCCCAAGCAATAATCCCAATGAAAACAATTGCAATAAGCGAGTAAAGTGTCTTTTTAAGCATTGTAAATTCTCTCCCTGAGAAAAGAATATAGAATATGACAGTTTAACTGTCAAAACATTAATTTAAAGTTGGTGGGTCTGGCAGAACTCGAATCTGCGACCTCACCCTTATCAGGGGTGCGCTCTAACCAGCTGAGCTACAGACCCAAAATTAGAAGTAAAAGATTTTCTTACTGATCTTGGAAAAAGGATTATAGGTTTTTTTTCTTCTAGATACTATGTAAAGTAAAAAAACTTTAAGAAGAATTATTTGGGAGAAAAATGGAAAATTTTGAAGGAAAAATTGCAGTTATCACAGGTGGTGGGACTGGTATGGGAAGAGAACTTACCTACCAACTTGCTGCGGAAGGTTGTCATGTATCTATTTGTGATGTCATTGAAGAAAATATGGAAGAGACCTTCCAAGAAGCTTCAAAAAAATATCCGCTTGTAAAAATTACTAAACATTTATGTGATGTTTCGTCAGAAGAAGATGTCTTGCGCTTTAGAGATGAAGTTCTAGAGCAACAAGAAACTGAACATATCAATTTACTTTTTAATAATGCAGGTATTGGAGGAGGCGCAAGTTTTGTTTTATCTGAAATAGAAGAGTGGGAAAGAACTTTTAAGATTTGTTGGGATGGAGTTTACATGTGTTCTCGAGCATTTATGGATGCTCTACTTAAAAGTGAAGAAGGTCATATGATCAATACCAGTAGTGTTAATGGTTTTTGGGCAACCTTAGGGCATTCTCAACCCCATACTTCTTATTCTGCAGCTAAATTTGCCGTTAAAGGTTTTACCGAAGCTTTGATTAATGACTTTCGCATAAACGCCCCGCACCTTGGAGTTTCTCTTGTAATGCCAGGACATATTGGCACTTCAATTAGTGAAAATTCTGGAAAAGTGTTGGGTCAAAAAGATATTGCTGATCTTAATGATGAAGAACTTCAAGAGATGAAAGACAGATGGATTAAAGTTGGTGCGCCTGTGCACAACTTATCCTTAGAAATGTTTCGCGAGTCGGTCATGAATAGACAAAAAGACTTCAAAGAAAAAGCTATTACCTCTGCTGAGGCCGCAGCAAAAGTAATTTTGGATGGCGTCAAAGCGAAGGAGTGGCGTATTCTTATTGGACCCGATGCTAAGGCCTTAGATAGAAGAGTCAGAGAAAATCCAGAAAAAGCTTATGATCATGATTTTCTACCGATGAGAGATGACAGTCACTTTAACCTTATGAAGCAACTTAAAAATCTCTCTGAAGAAGAAAACTAAAAAATCTAGTTCTTAGTTTTATCGACCAATTTATTGGCTTCAATCCAAGGCATCATACCTCGAAGTTCTGCGCCAACTTTTTCAATGGGATGTTCTCTAGATTCGCGACGATACTTTTCCATTTCTGGTCCTCCTTCAGGTCCATTACTTTTTCTAGCGTCGGTTACAAATTCATCGGCAAATTCACCATTTTGAATTCGATCTAGAATTTTTTTCATCGCTTGCTTGGCCTCATCGGTCACAACTTTAGGTCCAGAAGTATAATCACCATATTCTGCAGTATTGGAAATGCTATAGCGCATATTTGCTAAGCCGCCTTCATAGATTAAATCAACGATAAGTTTCACTTCATGAACACATTCAAAGTAGGCCATTTCGGGTGGATAATTCGCTTCAACTAAAGTCTCATAGCCGGCTTGAATTAGGGAAGTTAATCCACCACAAAGAACTGCTTGTTCTCCGAATAAATCAGTTTCCGTTTCATCTTTGAAAGTAGTTTTAATGATTCCAGCTCTCCCTCCTCCAATGGCAGAAGCATAAGCCACAGAATTATCCAATGCATTACCAGATGCATCTTGATGAATAGCAACCAGACAAGGAACCCCTGCTCCTATTTGATATTGACCTCGAACTGTATGTCCTGGGCCTTTTGGTGCAATCATTACCACATCCAAATCTGCTCTAGGTTTGATTTGACCATAGTGAATATTGAAGCCATGTGCAAAAGCCAAAGTTGCACCCTCTTTTAAGTTAGGCTCAATTTCTTCAGCATAAGTTTTGCCTTGAGTTTCATCGGGAATAAGCATCATGACAAAATCAGCCTCAGCAGTAGCAGCTTTGTTATCCATTACTTCAAAACCAGCATCTTTTGCCTTATCTGCTGAGCTTGAACCATCACGCAAACCAATAATAACTCGCATGCCAGAATCTTTAAGATTGTTAGCGTGTGCATGACCTTGGGAACCATAGCCAATGACTGCTATCGTTTTATCTTTTACAAGATCCAACTTTGCATCTTTATCGTAATAAACTTCCATTTGTTTCTCCTTCTAATTAATCGTAAGAAATTTTAGTCTGATCATTTGTTGCCAAAGATTCATTGCCTTTGGTCATGCCTAAAGTACCAGACCTTGTCACTTCCAAAAATTCTTCTTTCCTTAATTCTGATAGTAACTTTTCAATTTCTTGTGTGTCTCCTAGTACTTTAAAAATTGTGTAGTTGTCTTTCTCATCTAAAATTTCGCTTTCAAATTCGTAAGTTTTTAAAAGATCCTCTATATCAGTTTTGGCTTTATTTAACTTTATTATGGCAAGTTCCAAAGTTAAGGAATCAACTTCACTTAAATTTTGTACCATCACTACATCAACCAATTTATAGAGTTGTTTTAAGATTTGGTTGATATCAGCACCCTCTTCACCAATTGTCATAGTCAATCTGGAGAGTGTTTCATCTTGTGTTGGGGCTACAGATAAAGAATCGATGTTGTAACCTCGTTGGGAAAATAAACCTATGACTCTAGACAAGGCTCCAGGTTGGTTTTCCAATAATAAGGCAATATGATTCATTCAAAAGTTTTTTCTGTTTTGCTTAAAAACATTTCTGACATGTCGCCATTTGGCTTTAACATTGGATAAACATGCTCATCTGGGTCAACGTAGACATCTAGAAAAACCAACTTGTCTTTTAAAGCAAAGCATTCTTCCATTGCAGCCTCTAACTCTGAAAGTTTTTCTACTTTTATGCCAACGTGGCCATAAGATTCAGCAAGTTTGATAAAGTCAGGCAAAGAGTCTTCGTAAGAAATACTTGAATATCGACCGCCGTATTGCATATCCTGCCATTGTTTAACCATGCCAAGTGCTCTGTTGTTTAGGTTGATAATCTTGATCGGCAAACCATATTGACCACAAGTGGATAATTCTTGGATACACATTTGAATACTGCCCTCTCCAGTGATGCAAGCGACCGTTTCATCAGGAAAAGCGAATTTAACTCCCATGGCCGCTGGCAAACCAAATCCCATAGTTCCTAGTCCACCTGAATTGATCCATTTTCTAGGTTCATTGAAATGGTAATACTGTGCAGCAAACATTTGATGCTGACCTACATCTGAAGTTACAAATGCTTTGCCGTCAGTTGCTTTGTATACAGATTGAATAACTTGTTGTGGCAAAATGATATCGCTTTCATTTTTTTTATCTAACATATTATGATTAAGACCGTGTTCTAAACGCCACTGCCTGGCTTTTTTCATCCAGCCGTCAAATTTACTGTTATCAAAATTTACAGTTTTTAATTCTTCATTAATTTGAGAAATAACTTTTTTAGCATTTCCAGTCATTGCTAGATCTACATCTATAATTTTATCAATCGAAGAAGGATCTGAATCGATGTGGATTTTTTTAGCTTGCAGACCGAATTTATTTGGATTATTGGTAATTCGATCATCAAATCTTGCGCCAATTGCCATAATCAAATCTGCTTCATGCATCACCATGTTTGCTTCATAAGTACCATGCATACCTAACATGCCAACAAATTGTTCATCTGAGGCTGGATATACGCCAAGACCCATTAAGGTATTAGTAACGGGACAACCCATCAATTTTCCAAATTCATATATTTCCTCTGCAGCATTTGAGTTGATCGCTCCGCCACCAGCATAAATAACAGGTCTTTCAGCCTCGGTAAGTAATTTTACAGCTTTTTTTACATCGCTATTTTGTGCTTCATCATATAAGGTGAATGACCTTAAATATAAGTCTGAAGGAAATTTATACTCAAACTTTTCGTTTGGATCGGTTAGATTTTTAGGCACATCAATTACAACTGGTCCAGGTCTGCCGCTAGTAGCAATATGGAACGCCTTTTTTACAATGACAGGAATTTCTTCTGGCTTTTGGACTAAAAAACTATGTTTAACGATGGGTCTAGAAATACCCATCATATCGGTTTCTTGAAAAGCATCAGTACCTATTAAATGATTCGCTACTTGACCAGAAATGACTACCAAAGGTATGGAATCCATGTAGGCAGTAGCAATACCAGTAATTGCATTAGTTGCTCCGGGTCCAGAAGTAACCAAACAAACGCCAGGTTTTCCAGTAGCTCGAGCAAAGCCATCAGCAGCATGTGTAGCGGCTTGTTCGTGTCTTACTAAGATATGTTGAACTCGATCTTGCTGATAGATAGCATCATATATATGCAAAGCAGCACCTCCGGGGTAACCAAAGATGATGTCTACATTTTCGTCAGCTAAAGCTTTAATTAAAGCTTCGCCGCCAGATGTCATTATTTTTGCCATTATTCTAAAAAAATTTGAAGAAATCTCTCAAGGGAGCGAATTTTGACAGTACTAGTATGCAAGTCAAGAAAATTATGTCTGATTTAAAAGGTTTTCCCTTAATTCGATTAAATCAGCAGGTAATTTTGACTGAAAGCTTACTTCTTTGGAAGTTGCAGGATCTATGAAGCTAAGTTTAGCCGCATGAAGAGCCTGTCTGGGAAAACTTTCTATTATTTCTCTTAATTTTTGGTGGGTATTTTTAGCAAACCGTCTTCGCCTGCCATAAAGAGGATCTCCAATTAAAGGATAGCCCAAATGATTCATATGAACACGTATTTGATGAGTTCTTCCTGTTTCTAAGGATACTTCGAGATGAGAATAAGAGCCGAAATTTTCTATGACCTTGAAATATGAAATAGCTTCTCGACCCGAATCAATAATTGCCTGTTTCTGTCTATTCTTTGGATGTCTCCCAATTGGTGCCTCAACTTTTCCGGACCTTTCAATTCTACCTACTGTGAAAGCTTGATAGATTCTTTTGATGGAACGATTAGAAATTTGTTCAGATAAGCTTTTCATGGCAAGTTCGTTTCTTGCTACTACCATAAGCCCTGAAGTATCTTTATCCAAACGATGAACAATGCCTGCTCTCGGTAATTTTTTTAGTTCTGGATAATCATGCAATAAGGCATTCAACAAAGTTCCAGATTTATTTCCAGCGCCTGGATGAACTACCATTCCTTGGCTTTTATCTATCACGATATATCCTTCTTCAGATTCAACAATTTTTAAAGGTATTTGTTCTGGCAAATCTTCTGTGAGATTTTCAGTTGGCACACTAAGTTCAAGTTTTGCTGGAAAAATTATTTTATGACTAGGTTTATTGATTACTTCCTGATTTACAGATACCAAATTGTTTTCCAGCCATTTTTTTAATCTACTTCTGGAATACTCTGGAAAAGTTTCAGCTAAAACCACATCAAGACGTTTGTTAGATAAGGCTTTACCTATTTCTTTAGAAATGAAATTCTCCTTCTTAATCGTCATGACAGAATGATAAACTTATTTAATGAAATTTTATTCAAATCTTTTTTTTGTATTTTTATTAATTTTTTTTGTAAGTTGTGCTACACAAAAGAAAGAAGAACCAATAACACCTGCGATGCAAGAAAAAAAAATTTATGATCAAGCGCAGGAAAGAATAAAATCTAGAAACTATTCCATGGCGATTGATGCTCTTGAATCTTTAGAAAGAAGATTTCCATTTGGCAAATATGCAGAACAAGCTCAAGCAGAACTTATTTATGCTTACTACGAGAATGGATTATATGAGTCTTCGGTGGTTGCAGCAGAAAGATTTATCAGCTTACACCCAAGACATCCTAATACCGATTATGCTTTCTTCATGAAAGGTCTGGCAAAATTTTCTAAAGAAAAAGAGCTACTAAGCACGGTCCCAATTTTAGGAGAGCTCACCTACAAAAGAGATTTAACGAAGGCTAAAGAATCTTTTGACGAATTGACCGAATTTATTTCTAGATTTCCAGAAAGCTCCTATGTCGAAGACGCAAAAAGAAGAATGCTATTTCTGCGAGGTTTGATTGCTAAACAAGAAATAGAAGTTGCAGAGTTTTATATTGAGAGAAAAGCTTATATTGCAGCTGTTTCTCGTGCAGATTACATAATTTCAAATTTACCAAATTCTGAAGTGGTGCAAAAAGCTCTAGAGATTAAAGTTAAAGCTTATGATCTTATGGGAAAAGAAGAATTGAAAAATCAAGCAGCTGAAATCTTAAAAAGGTTTATCGAAACTTCTGAAAAAAAAGCAGCTGCTAACTCTTAGATATGTTCTTGAAAGTATTAGTTGTATTTGCTTTTTTAGGAATTATTTCTGGCTTAGCAAGACTTTTTAAACAAGAAGAATTTGACCTAGATAACAAAAACAAAGAGTTAGTGAAATGCTCGGCTTGTGGAGATTATTTACCAAGAAATTTGTCTATTTTGTCTTCAGGCAATTTATTTTGCAAAAACTGTAAGACTTAGAATTTGTATCTAATTTTGACAATAAATTTATCCAAAGTTTGTTTGTTCCATGCATTGGAATAAAGACCATCAAAAGAATCTCTCAATAGACCAGAAGACTTTCCGCCTCGAGTATAAACAACATACAAATTAGATAATGGCGAAAATTCATACTTATATCTGATTTGAAAAGCAGTTTCAGAAAGTTGAAAAGGGTTAATATCATCTAATGATGGAGTCATGTAGCCGCCGGAATTTACCCTATACGCCCTCGCATTGTTTGCCTTTATTCCATAGATGAAGGCTTTCAATCTGAATTCTTGATTATTTCCTGGAAACCAATCTATATTTATCCCAGAGGAAACCATTTCCTTATCGTAGTAACCAAAAAAGTTTTCCTCTTGCCAAACTTCCCAATTATTTTCTTTTTGAAATTCAAAGAAATCCAGTGAAGCTCTAAACTGACTTGAGGTAGTTAAAATTAAACCAAGGCCAAAGTTAACAGTTTCATGTTGTAAATCTGAATCCTGATCGTTTACTCGGTAACCGCCCGTAGCCAAGCCAAATTTGACATATGGCCTGATGCTATCTGTTCTAGGTGTGTAATATGCTAGCTGAAAGTCGTAGTTCGCTAAACTCTCAATATAAGGTGCTGCAGCAAACCTTCTTGTTTCGGTAAAATTTTTACCTCTTCTAACAGTACAATTACACTTCAAATTAATATATGAATTGTCGCGCATAAACAATTCAAGCTCTGTATTAAAACCAATGCCGTTTCCATAGCCTTCGGTAGATCTGTTGTGCCCGCCATTAACCTTAAAAACAGTTTGCGAAATTTTTGAAGCTTTGTTTTTTATGGGACGAATGTACTGGAGATATCCACCTAAACTTATTTTGTTATATTCCTCTATATAACCCATGTCATTGATATCAAAATCTTCGTCCAGGTAATTGACTGCTCCAAGGACAAATAACTGATCCGAAAAACCTTTGGTGACTACAATGCGAGCTCCAGTCCCTACTGTGTCGTTTTCATTATCTTTTATATAAGCTTGGCTTAACCATCCATAAACTCTAGTAGGAGCAGAAGGTTTGAAATCAAAATCAACAGTATGAACATATGCTTCTCTGTTTATAGATGGCCTATCTACTGCAGTAACCATATAACCTACTTTACCGTTGGCTTCATTAATATTTCTGCGATAGCGACCTGCAAAATAATCTCTACCTGATGAATGAAGGTTATTAGCTTCAAAAGCTGAGAAAAAACCAAATTCGTTTTCTTGAGACTTTTGTGAATATCTTAGAGCTAAATCTATATCAGAAGAATCTACCAAACTATTTTTACATTGGCCTTTTAAAGTCTCATTGATTGGAGAACATTTATCAGGTATGCCGCCAATTCTTCTTGTATTTATAAAATGAAGATTCCAGCCAGTAATTTCAAAAAGAGTTTGGTTTTCAGTAAAAAAAGGTCTTTTATCCTCATAGTAAGTTTCGATTGCAGAAAAATTTACAATCAAATCGTCACTTTCAACTTGGCCGAAATCTGGATTAAGAGAAACATCCAATTTTGATTCAGAATTGATGTCCCAGAAAATTTCTCCACCAAAATTAATGTTTCGATTATTTTCTACAAAGTTATTGGTAAAACTCAAGTATGGAAAATAATCTACTCGAGAGGTTTTAATACTTGAAGGATTATCAACATTAATACTTGTAAATCTGGATAGAAATGGTGACTGTTCAGCCCACAATCCTGGAAAATTATAAAACCTATTTTCTTTATGATGCCTTCTTACAAAAGTTACTTTGACTTCTCTTTTTTCTCCTTCAACAACATTCATTGGAGCTACTTCCCAGGGAATAAAGAATTCAGAAAACCAAGCGAAGTTTGTCTGATATGTTTTTGCATACCAAATTGCATCCCAACTGTCTGAAATTTCATTCTCATTTGTTAAAATCGCATCTCTCAATGTATCGCCAAGAGTAACGGAAAATTCATAGCCAACAGTCGCGTTACCATCAAAATCTATCATGATGAAATTTCTATCAGCATCTACAAACCATTTATCTCTAGGATGTTTTAAGGGAGTATGTGTTTGAATGGGCTGTTCATTTTTAAAACCAAAATATATTCCTTTGTCGTCCGAAAATATTCGTACTTCAGTCTTGAACTTTGGCTTGGATTTGTCGTTTGGATAGACGGTTACAAAATCACTTATCAATTTTGCGTTTTGCCACTCTGGTTCGTCGAGCTTCCCATCAATTGTAATTGAAGTAACTATCAAACTTGAAAATAATGAAAAGATGAAAAGAGGTATTATTTTTTTAAGACTCATATTTTCCATCTTGATATATAAGAGGGTTGGTTTTTCCTGAGTGAAGTAAATTATCTATTTCGCCAATAACCAAAGAATGAGAATAAAGAGCTACTATTTTTTTACATGTACAAAATAAATTTGATTGAGCACTTTTAAGATACGGAACCTCATCAAGATTCCAGTCTGGATGATTAAATCTTATTTGTCCCTCTTCTGATCCACTGCATATTTCTGCAATATCTTTCTGGTTGTTAGTTAAAAGATTTAAAGAAAACTTACTACCTTCCTTCAAAAGGGCATGAAGACTTGCGCTTTGGTTGACACTCACTGCCATAGACATCGGCTCAAGAGATACAGAAAAAACCGAAGAAACTGTCATTGCATGTCGTTGATCATCATTTTTAGCGGCTAAAACAAAAACATTTTGTTTCGTCGTTCTAAGAACTTCTAAAAATTTTTCTTTCAAAACAGATAAATAGGTAAATTTAAAAACAGATTATGTCATGTATTATCATAAATGAAATGAGGAAAGAAAAAAAAGGCGAAATTAGAATTATCGGAGGTAAATGGAAAGGTAAAAAAATTCATTTTGATTTACGTGATGATTTAAGACCAACTCCAGATAGGGCAAAAGAGACATTATTTAATTGGTTGGGACAAGATTTAAGTGAAATGTATTGTTTGGATCTTTTTTCTGGAACGGGAGCATTGGGTTTGGAGGCTCTTTCCAGAGGGGCAAAAAAGGTAACTTTTATCGAAAAAAATAAAAAGTATCTGCAAAAGATTAAGAAGATTTATTTAGAGATGAGTGAAAAGGAAGGTTGTGACTTCTATTGCGAAGGGTGTTTGGACTGGGTAAAGAATAACAGTTCTCAAATCAAATATGACCTAATATTTATTGATCCACCATTTAATAAAAATTTAATTGATGATTTGCTTACTAGCATTTTAGAAAAAGGACTTTTATCTAAATACGGAAAAATCTATTTTGAATTTGAAAAAAAACTTGATCTAAAAATTCCAAAATCTTTAATTTTAAAAAAGAAAAAAAGCTTAGGAAGAAAAAGTTATGTACTTACAGAGATTACTTGCCTTTCTTCATAGAATCGAAGAATTCACTATTGGTTTTATGCTTGCTTAACTTATCAATTAACCAGTCAGTAGCATCAATGTCTTCCATTTCATGAAGTAATTTTCTTAGGATATTAATCCTTGCAAGTTCAGCATCATCGGTAATAAGCTCCTCTCTTCTTGTCCCAGACCTACGGATATTGATTGCAGGAAATATTCTTTTTTCAGCAATAGATCTATCCAAATGAATTTCTTGGTTACCAGTACCTTTAAATTCTTCAAAAATTACCTCGTCCATTCTGGAACCAGTATCAATTAATGCAGTTGCAATGATCGTCAAACTTCCGCCGCCTTCTATGTTTCTTGCTGCCCCAAAAAATCTTTTAGGTTTCTCCAGAGCATTTGCATCAACTCCTCCTGTTAAAATTTTACCTGAAGCTGCTTGAGTAGAATTATAAGCTCTGGCCAATCTAGTAATTGAATCAAGCAAGACAATAACATCGTGTCCTTTTTCAACTAATCTCTTAGCTTTAGCAATCACCATTTCTGCTACTTGTACGTGTCGAGAAGGAGGTTCGTCAAAAGTACTTGCAACGACTTCGCCTCTTACAGATCTTCTCATGTCAGTAACTTCTTCTGGTCTTTCGTCTACAAGTAAGACCATCAATTTACTTTCAGGGCTGTTTTTTTCAATTGAATGAGCAATTGATTGCATTAAAAGAGTTTTACCAGCTTTTGGAGGTGAGACAATCAATCCTCTTTGTCCTTTCCCTGTAGGTGACACCAAATCAATTATTCTTGCAGAGAGGTCCTCAGTAGTCCCATTACCTGATTCCATAATGATTCTTTCTTCTGGAAACAATGGAGTAAGATTTTCAAAAGCAACTTTATTTTTTGTTTTATCTGAAGGCTCAAAATTTATTTGATCTATTTTGAGCAAGGCAAAGTATCTTTCGCCATCTTTTGGAGGTCGAATGTTTCCGGAAACCGAATCACCTGTTTTTAAACCAAATCTTCTTATTTGGCTTGGAGAGACGTATATATCGTCAGGACCGGCAAGATAAGAAGATGATGGTGATCTTAAAAATCCAAAACCATCATTTAAAATTTCTAATACTCCTTCTCCTTCGATATCTTCTCCGCCGTTGGAATGAGTTTTTAGAATATTAAAAATGACGTCTTGTTTTTTTTGACGAGACAAATTTTCGATACCCATGCCTTCAGCAATAGTGAGTAATTCTTCGACTGGTTTAACTTTAAGTTCCCCTAAATGCATTTTTTTAAACGTTTGTACTAATTAAAAGATTATGAGTGTTTCTACTGGAAGTAGAAATGCAATGTACCACTATAGAAATTGTGAGTCTAGTTTTTTTGAGAGTTAAATATGTTCGTTGATGAATTCTTGGAGTTGATTTTTTGTTAAAGCTCCAATCCTTTGATCAATGGGTTGTCCATCCTTAAACAGTATTAAAGTAGGAATACTCATTACGTTTTGTTTAGCAGCTGAATCCCTATTAGAATCTACGTCAACCTTACCAATGGTTAATTTACCATCAAGTTCCGCGGCAAGCTCTTCCAACACTGGTGCGACCATTTTACAAGGTCCACACCATTCGGCCCAGTAGTCAACAAGCACTGGTACTGGGGAACTTGAAAGAGTTTCTTCTAAATTTTCGTCTGTTAATTCGATGGGTTTAGACATGGCTTTTATTATGAGGACGTATCGAAATAAAACAAGTTTTTTTAGTCTGTAACTGCTCCTTCAGAAGCTGATTGAACTGTTTTGGCATACTTAGCCAAAACACCTCTTTTAGGCATGGGTTTAGGATTTTTCCAATTTTTCTTTCTTTTTGAGATTTCTTTTGCTGATATATCCGCCTCAATTGTTCCTTTTAAGGCATCGATGGTAATTTTATCGCCATCTTCTAAAAGACCTATTAAGCCGCCTTTTGCGGCTTCGGGAGTTACATGACCAACCACAAAACCATGAGAGCCGCCAGAAAATCTTCCATCCGTAATAAAAGCAACTTTGTCTCCAAGGTCTTGTCCCATAATTGCCGATGTTGGTTTGAGCATTTCTCTCATGCCTGGTCCGCCAACCGGTCCTTCATATCTAACAACAATTACATCGCCTTCTTGGATCTTAGAGCCATAAATGGCTTCTAAAGTTTCTTCCTCAGAATTAAAAACTCGAGCTGATCCTGAAAAACTAAGTCCTTCTTTTCCAGTAATTTTTGCAACAGCTCCATCACGAGCAAGGTTTCCTCTTAATATCTTTAAATGACTATCTTTTTTGATGGGATTATCCAAAGGCATTATGATTTTTTGATTTATCGGATAAGGCTTAACATCACTCAAATTTTCAGCCATGGATTTACCAGTTACTGTCAAAGTATCGCCATGAAGAAGGTTGGCTTCTAGAAGGGTTTTCATCAAAGGTTGAATGCCGCCAATTTCATTCAACTCAGACATAAGAAAATGCCCTGAAGGTCTTAAGTCAGCCAATAATGGACTGGTTTTACCAATTTCTTCAAAATCATCAATATTCAAAGGAATCTCTACACTTTTTGCCATAGCAATCAAATGAAGTACAGCATTGGTAGATCCTCCTAAGGCAATTACAACACGAATAGCATTTTCAAAAGCTTTTCTTGTCATAATATCTGTGGGCTTGATATCTTTTTCAAGAAGATTGTTGATTGCATTACCAATTTTCCTGCAATCTTCTTGTTTATCTGTTGAAACCGCGTCTTGTGAACTACTTCCAGGTAAACTCATGCCCAAAGCTTCAATCGCAGAAGCCATAGTATTGGCGGTATACATTCCTCCACAAGAACCAGGCCCAGGTAAAGCTGTTTTTTCTATTGCAATCAGTTCTTCTTCAGAAATTTTTTTGCTTGAAAAACTTCCAACTCCTTCCATCACGGTGACTAAATCTGTATGGTTAGCACCCGGTTTAATTGAGCCGCCATAGACAAAAATAGATGGTCTATTTAATCGGGCTAAGCCAATTAAACAGCCTGGCATGTTTTTATCGCAACCCCCGATTGCAACGACGCCATCAAAAGACTGACAACCTACCACTGTTTCGATTGAGTCAGCAATAACTTCCCTTGAAACTAATGAATATCTCATTCCTAGGGTTCCCATTGAAATTCCATCAGAAATTGTGATGGTATTAAATAATACGGCTTTTAACTCTTCTTGATCAATTGAATCGCAAACCAATGATGCAAGATCATTGATGTGCATATTACATGGAGTTACATTAGACCACGTGGAAGCGACTCCTACTTGAGGTTTTCTAAAATCGTCATCCTCAAAGCCAGCAGCTCTTAACATTGACCTGGAGGGAGCTTGTTCGGGTCCGTCAACTAAAGGAGCCGAATGTTTTCTTTTGTTTATTTTTATCATTTAAAAAATTAATTATAAGCTGCTTGAATTAAAGACTTTGTATATTGCTCTTTAGCATCGTGGAAAATATCATCTCGCCTACCCTTCTCGACTATTTTACCTGACTTTAGAACAACAATTTCATCTGCAATGGCATTAATGACCTTTAGGTCGTGACTAATTAGCAAATAACTCAATCCTCTTTTTGACTGTAAATCTAATAAAAGGTTTATAACTTCTTTTTGAATAGAAATATCTAGCGCTGAGGTTGGTTCGTCTAGAATGAGAAGTTCTGGCTCTAAAATTAAAACTTTTGCAAGAGCAATTCTCTGTCTTTGACCGCCAGAAAACTCATGCGGAAATTTAGTAAGACAAGTTACGTCCATTTTTACTTCTTCTAAAACTTTAAAAACTTTCTCTTTTTTTTGAAGAAAGGTTAAAGAGGGTTCATGGATATCAAGCCCCTCTTTGACAATATCAAATATTTTTTGTCTTGGAGAAAGAGAGCTATAAGGGTCTTGAAAAACGAGCTGGCAATTTTTTTTGAAATACTTTTTTTCTTGATTACTGTAATTTGAGATATTTTTATCATTGAAGAATATCTCTCCCGAAAATTTTTCAATTCCTAAAATTGATCTTGCAAGAGACGACTTTCCTGACCCAGATTCTCCTACTAAACCAAGTGCTGAATTTTTTTTAATAGAAAGATTTATATTCTTGAGTGCAGAAAAATTAGACTTTCTGCCAATAAAATCTCTTTTTGAATAAGTTAAATTCAATGAGGAAATTTTTAAAATTTCATCTTTAGAAGTGATAGTTCCTTCTTTAGGTTCTGGAGAGGAATTTATTAGCCTTTGCGTATATGAGTCTCTAGGATTTTGAAAAATTTCATTCATTAAGTTTTCTTCTTTAATCTCACCTTTCTGCATGACCAAAACTCTATCTGATATTTTCCTTACAATATTTAAATCGTGAGAAATAAATATGATGCTCATCCCCATTTTTTTTTGTATTTTTTTCAATAATTTTAATAAGCTTTGTTCAACAGTTACGTCCAGTGCGGTAGTTGGTTCGTCAGCAATTAATAAATCCGGTTCGTTTGCAATAGCCATTGCAATCATAACTCTTTGTCTTTGTCCTCCTGAAATCTGGTGAGGGTAAGAGTTGTAGATTTTTTTTGGATCTTCAAATTCAACTTCGCCTAAAAGATCTATAACTCGTTTTTTTTTATCAAATTTTACGGAATTGAAAAAGATGCTCTCTTTGATTTGTTCTCCACATTTCAAAAAGGGATTTAAAGAGGTCATGGGTTCCTGAAAAATCATCGATATCTTCTTCCCGCGCAATTTACGCATCTGTAATTTTGATTTTTTAAGAATATCTTCACCCTTGAATAGGATTTCACTTTTCACTCCATGACTGGCTAAAGGGTAAGGAAGTAACTTCATAATCGATAAACCTGTGATACTTTTTCCAGAACCTGATTCTCCAACAATGGAAAGTGTTTCGCCTTTAAGTATGGAAAAGGAAATATTTGAGGCTGCTAGAATTTGATTATCATTATTTGTATTAAAATAAATGGATAGATTTTTTACTTCCAAAATATTCATATGACGAAGATTACATGAAAAAAAAATTATTTATAGTTGGCTTTGTTTCTCTACTAAGTTATGCGCAAGTATTTGAATCAAAAAATTTTATTCCTACTGTTGATAAAGCTTTTATGCTTTCTGCTGAACTTGAAAATCAAAACATTTTAGTAAATTTTAAATTGGCACCTGAAACTTATATATATTTAGATAAAATAAATTTAAAAGATTCAAACGATTCAAACGATTCAAAGATATATTTTCAGTTTCAAGGAGAGAAGAAAGAAAAAAAAGATGTATTTTTTGGTCTAACTGAAATAGTTGATTCAGACTTTAGAATTAAATTTTCTTCCAAGAATGAAGAGAAAATAATATTAAACTATCAAGGTTGCTATAGAAATAAGGTTTGCTATCCCAGAAAAATGAAAAATATCTTTATAAAATACGACAAAAAAAGGATATCTTCTGTGATAATTGATTAAATTTCGTCTAAAATCTAAAAAATGAAAAACTTTCTTCTCCTGAATGGTCCTAATCTCAATTTACTTGGCAAGCGAGAAACCGATATCTATGGTGAACAAACTTTAGAGCAAATAGAAAAAGAGTTAATTGAGATTGCAAGAAAAAGCAATGTTGATTTGAATACTTTTCAAAGTAATGCAGAGCATGAACTTGTAGATAGAATTCAAGAAGGAAAAGAAGAAAAAGTTACATGTATTTTGTTTAACCCAGGAGCTTTTACTCATACAAGTGTTGCTCTCAGGGATGCTATTCTTGGAGTAGACATACCGCTTATAGAAATTCACATAAGCAATATTTTTAATAGAGAAGCATTCAGAGAAAAGTCTTATTTTTCTGATATAGCTGTTGGCATAATTTCTGGTTTTGGAAAGCAGGGATACAAAGCTGCCCTAGAACTAGCAATAGAAAGATTTTAAAAAGGAGAAACTATGGATATTAGAAAAGTAAAAAAACTAATAGAAATGTTAGAAGAATCACAACTCAATGAAATTGAAATTAAAGAAGGAGAAGAATCAGTAAAGCTAGTGAAAGCAATTTCCATTCCTCTTCAAGAACAAGTTACAACATCAAACATTGTTGCCCCTGCTCTTCAACCAGCGGCTGTAAAAGATAATGCCTCTGTTGAGTCAGACAGTAGTCAATCAACTGAAGTTGAAACAATATCTGGACAAACCATTGACTCTCCAATGGTTGGAACTTTTTATGCAGCGCCAAATCCAGGAGCAAAAGACTTTGTATCAGTTGGTGACAAAATTTCGGAAGGAGATGTCCTTTGTATCATTGAGGCTATGAAAATGATGAATGAAGTAAAGGCAGACTCTTCCGGTACTATCAAGCAAGTTTTGATCGAAAATTCTGAACCAGTTGAATTTGGCCAACCTTTATTTGTTATAGAATAAATGTTCAAAAAAATTCTCATTGCTAACAGAGGAGAGGTAGCTCTTAGAGTTCTAAGAGCCTGTAAAGAAATGGGTATTGCTACAGTTGCTGTCTACTCTGAGGCAGATAAAAACCTAAAACATGTAAAAATGGCTGATGAATCAGTTTGCATAGGTCCTGCAGAGTCTGCTAAAAGTTATCTAAATATCCCAGCTATTATAAGTGCCTCGGAAGTTACAGACAGTGATGCAATCCATCCTGGAGTGGGTTTTTTAGCGGAAAACGATCATTTTGCTGAGCAAGTGCAAGCAAGTGGATACACATTTATTGGTCCAGATCCTGAGAGTATAAAAATCATGGGTAACAAGATTTCCGCGAAAGAAGCTGTAGCTAATTCAGGTATGCAATGCGTTCCAGGGACAGGAAGAATTTCTGCAACCAACAGAGAAACTATAGAAATAGCAAAAAAAATTGGATACCCAGTGATCATTAAAGCTGCTGCCGGCGGAGGCGGTAAAGGTATCCAAGTAGTTGAGGAAGAAACTGATTTACTTGATAAATTGCAACTTACACAAAGGGAAGCATTAAACAGTTTTGGCAGCGATGAGATATATTTGGAAAAATTTCTTATCTCTCCAAGACATGTAGAAATTCAGATAGCAGCAGATAATTCAGGAAATGTCATACATTTCTTTGAAAGAGATTGCTCTATACAAAGAAAAAATCAAAAGATAATTGAAGAAGCACCTGCTTTTGGAATTCATGAAGATAAACTAGAAGAGATAAGGCAAGTCTCAATAGATACCTGTAAAAAACTTAATTATAAGGGCTTGGGTACTTTTGAATTTCTATATGAAAATGGGGAGTTTTATTTTATTGAAATGAATACTCGTCTCCAGGTAGAACACACTATTACCGAAATGATTACGGGGATTGACTTGGTAAAATTACAAATAAAAATTGCAGCAGGTGAAGACATAAGATTTTCTCAAGAGGAAATAAATTGTCGAGGGCATGCAATTGAATGCAGAATAAATGCTGAACATTCCGAAACCTTTATTCCTTCGCCAGGCTTAGTAACAGAATTTCATCCTCCGGGTGGATTTAGAATAAGGACCGATTCACATTTGTATTCTGGATATAAAGTCCCTCAATATTACGATGCTTTGGTTGCAAAAATTTGTTCGCACTCAAAGGACCGTTTGGATGCTATTAGAAAAATGAGAGTGGCTCTTGAAGAAATGTATATTGAGGGAATTGATACCAATGCCGATCTACACGATAAGATCTTTCATGAAAAAAACTTTGTAGAGGGAAATATTTCTATAAATTATCTTAAAGAAATTCTAAATATTTCCTAATGTTAGAAACTGAATATAACTTTCAATCAATTGAAAAAAAGGCTCAAGAATATTGGGATAAAAATAAATCCTTTGAAGTCGAACCTGACCCAAAAAAAGAAAAGTTTTATTGTTTGAGTATGTTTCCTTATCCCTCGGGACAATGTCATATGGGACATGTCAGGAACTATACGATCGGAGATGTAGTTTCAAGATATCAAAGACTGCAAGGAAAAAATGTCCTCCAGCCAATGGGCTGGGATGCTTTTGGATTACCTGCTGAAAATGCCGCAATTCAAAACAAAGTTTCACCAAAAGATTGGACTGAAAAAAATATTCAGGAAATGAAGCTCCAACTTAAGTCTCTTGGCTTTGCTTATGACTGGCGTAGGGAATTAAAAACATGCAGCGAAGATTACTATAAATGGGAACAATGGCTATTTTGCAAGCTTTACGAGAAAGGTTTAGTTATAAGAGAAAAAGCTGAAGTGAATTGGGATCCTATTGATAAAACAGTCCTGGCAAATGAACAAGTTATTGACGGTAAAGGCTGGCGATCTGGAGCTACAGTTGAAAAGAAAATTATCAATCAGTGGTCATTTAAAATTACTGATTATGCAGATGAGCTCTTGAATGATCTTGATCTTTTAGATGGCTGGCCTGAACAAGTAAAAATAATGCAAAAAAACTGGATCGGAAAATCAAAAGGAGTCTTGTTTCAATTTAATTCAGATTATAAGGACAATATAGAAGTATTTACCACAAGACCGGATACCATTATGGGAGTCACTTTCATGGCATTGTCTTTTGATCATGAAATTGTTGAAAGAGAAGCAAAAAATAATCTTGAATTAGCTGAGTGGATTAAAGACAACTCCAATGTAAGACAAGCAGAAGCAGATTTATCAAAACAAGAAAAAAAAGGTTTTAAATTAAAAACTAAGGCAATTCATCCAATATCAAATGACGAGATAGATATTTGGGCTGCAAATTTTGTTTTAGCTGATTATGGCTCAGGAGCATTAATGGGTGTCCCTGGTCATGACCAAAGGGATTTTGAATTTGCTCAAGCTCAAAAGATTGAAATCATTCAGGTCATTGATGACGGTAGAGGAAAATTAGACAAAATAGAAAGTGCCATTGAAGAAAAAGGAATTTTAATTAATTCTGATGAATTAAATGGACTTTCTTTCGACGAAGCATTCTCAAAATTAACTAAAGAAAATAATTTTAATTTTAAAGGAAAAGAACAAATAAATTTTCGTTTAAGAAATTGGGGAGTTTCAAGACAAAGATCTTGGGGGGCCCCCATACCTATGTTTATATCAGATGAAGAAAATAAAGTTTTGCCTTTCAACGATCTAAGTCAGGAAGAGATTGCTAAGGAAAAAATTGAATTTAATGGAATAAATTATTTTAAAGAAAAAGATACTTTCGATACTTTTGTTGAATCATCCTGGTATTTTGCAAGATTTGCTTCTTACAAATCCTCAGATTCTATTCTTGATGCCGAAGCTGATTATTGGATGCCAGTTGATCAATATATAGGTGGAATAGAACATGCAATTCTTCATCTTTTATATTCACGTTTTTTTTGTAAAGCTATGAATGACTTATCTTTAATTAATGTAAGAGAACCATTTAAAAAGTTATTGTGTCAGGGTATGGTCCTGAAAGATGGATCTAAGATGTCAAAATCTAAAGGTAATACGGTTAATCCTAACGAGTTGATCAATAAATACGGCGCCGATACCGTAAGATTGTTTTCAATGTTTGCTGCTCCTCCTGAACAATCTTTGGAGTGGTCAGAATCTGGAGTAAATGGCTCCCACAAATTCATTAAAAGGCTTTGGTCTCTATCACAAAACTTTTTCAATCAAACTATAGACAATAAAGAACAGTCTTTAAATTTAAGCGATATTAAAATTAAATTAAATCAAACAATTAAAAAAGTTTCCACAGACTTTGAAGATAAAAATCAATTCAATACAGCGATTGCGGCCATAATGGAATTATTAAATGCAATTCCTAAAGAAATGTTAAACAATAAAGTTACAAAAGAAAGTAATGAGACTTTTAAAGAAATAATTGAAAAAAGTTTAATTATGTTATCTCCAATTATTCCTCATGTCTGTCATGAATTATGGGAAGCGTTGGAAAAAAAATCCCCGATCCATAATGAAACTTGGCCAGCTTTTGATGCTGATCATTTAGAAGGAAACCAAATGACAATTGCCATTCAGATTAATGGTAAATTACGAGGAAAGATCCTCGTAGAAACATCAAGTAGTGAAGAATTTATTATCAAGGAAAGTAAAAAATTAGAAAATATAAAAAAATATTTAGAAGAAGAAAATATAAAAAAAACAATATATGTTCCAAAAAAACTCCTTAATTTTGTCATTTAATTTAAAAAAAGTTTTTTTAAGTTTCTTGTTGGTTGTCGTAATAGCTTCTTGTGGTTTCAAACCCTTAAACTATTCTGAAAAAAAGATAACAATTTTCTTTGAGTTTCAAAAAAATCCTCTGAATTTTTCTTTAGTACAAGAATTGAAAATGAATTTTTTCCTAATGAATGCAAATCTAGCAGAAACTAAAGATGCAGCAGATTTTGTAATTGAAATCAGTAATCATAGATTGGGCAAATTTTTAGAGGCTACCGACGAAAACTTTTTTCCCTCAGTAGTTAGTCTTGATTATCAAGTTAAGTTAAGTATTTTTGATAAAAATACAAATTCCATTCATGAAATACCAATTTTTACATCAGAAGATTTTTCATATGATACAGAAAGTATCCTCTCGAATGAAAAACAGGCAGATGAAATCAAACTAGATTTCTTCAGCGAAGCAGTAAATGAATTATTAATTTTCTTTTCAGAAAAAAACAATGCGTAATAGGCATAAATTGATTTTGAGCAATGATGAGTTGCTTAACTCAAATTTGAGAGATGAAATAATTTCAAGCCTGAAAAAAGAGGGCTTTCAAAATAGAAAAATTTTCTTTTATAAAAAAGGCATTAAAGAAGAAATTAATATTGAAAATCAACAAGGAAGTTTATTCATAGAGAAAGAAATAATAGATATACGTCTTCAAGAAAAAAATATTCTAAAAGATGATGTAGATTTTTTTTTAAACTTATTAGGGATAGATGATCAAGATCGTATAATTGTGATTTCATCATTGAACAAAAAAATTAAAACATCTGCTTGGTTTAAAAAAATATCAAAGTACCTTGAAATCTCAGAACTTCAACCCGTCTATTCAAATCAATTCAAGGAATGGATTAAAGCAGAAGCAAAAAAAATAGATTTACTTTTAAGCGAAGAAGGCATAAATATGATTGTCTCTAGAAACGAAGACAATTTATTATCTGCATATCAAGAGTTAAAATTTCTTAAATGCTTAGATCAAAAAAATACGGATTATGAATTCATTAAGGATAGTTCTGAATATCATGTCTTTAGCTTAATCAATAGTTGTTTATCTAACCAAGTTTCAAAATCCTTAGAAATTTTAGATATCATGAAATTAAACAAAGAAAATGGGCCAGGCATAATTGCTGTGATACACCAACAACTTGATCGATTAGAGCAATATAAAAAAAATCCAAATTTTTCTTTAAAAGGTGTTCCGATAGATTACCTTTCAAAACTTAAAATAAAATCAAAGAAAATATCACCACCACAAATAAAAAATTTAAGAAAAAAAATTGCCAATCTTGATAAAGACTTTAAAACAGGTAAGACTGAATTCTGGGCAGAATTAAGAAAAATTATAGTTAATTTTGGATATATCTAACCAGAAAGCTTGTTTATAAAAGCTTTAGAAATTTGAAGATATTTTTTACCCGGTAATCCTGAACCAATTTTAATACCATCAAGCTCAATTATTGGAATGATTCCTTTGGTTGAATTCGTAACCCAAATTTCTTCTGCTGAAAGAAAAGTGTCAATGGGTATTTTTGTTTCATCATATACTAAGGAAGTATCTTGAATTAGATTTAAAATTACTTTTCTCGTCACGCCGGGGAGAATATTTTCCGTCAAAGGCGGCGTAATGATTTTATTTTCAATACAACAAAAAACGTTACTTACCGCGCCTTCAGTAATAAATCCATTTTCAAAAAGAATAGTTTCAAAAACTCCTTGTTGTTTAGCCTCAGATCTATAAATAACATTAGCTAATAAAGAAGTTGCTTTTATTTGACTTTTCCTCCATCTAAAATCTTCTAACAAAATTGCTTTCTCACCAAAACTTGGAGAGAAATCTGTGTTCAGTTCGTGAGAAGATACAAATACAGTTGGTATTAAATCATTACTCGGAATGTGGTCTCTTATACTATCTGTACCTCTTGAGATTTGTACATAAATTACTTGTTTAGAAAATTTATTTCTAGAAATAATTTCTAGAATTATTTCTTCCAAA
>Ga0228615_1000391_pt1 | contig 24051 bp, 26 predicted proteins | sample 16DmetaG_FD_190530 | JGI IMG/M metagenome (GOLD analysis project Ga0228615, IMG submission 190530) | Seawater microbial communities from Monterey Bay, California, United States - 16D | ecosystem: Environmental > Aquatic > Marine > Coastal | place: USA: California | collected 2016-10-17
CGCAATAGGTGCAGCAGCCCTAGCGGCCCTAGCTATTATTGCAGCTTTTGTAGAAACAGTTGCTCACAATAAAGGAGAGTTTGAACTTCTTCTTTCAGACCCTCGTGTTTTAGTAGGTATGTTTATTGGTATTTCGATTCCCTTCTTAATTTCTTCAATCACAATGACCGCAGTTGGAGATGCTGCTTTTGAAATGATAAATGAAATCAGAAGGCAGTTCAGGGAAATCCCTGGGCTACTTGAAGGAAATGCAGAGCCAGATACAGCGAAGTGCGTAGATATTGCCACCTCTGCTGCTCTAAAAAGAATGCTTATTCCGGGAGTTATCGCAGTAGGCGCTCCTGCCGTGGTAGGCTTTGGTTTAGGTGCAGAATCTTTAGGCGGAATGCTAGGAGGTGGACTTATCGGATGTGTTGCTATGGCTTTAATGATGGCAAATGCTGGTGGAGCCTGGGATAACGCTAAAAAATATATTGAAAAAGGAAACCTAGGCGGGAAGGGAACTGATACTCATTCGGCAGCCGTTGTTGGAGATACAGTTGGCGATCCGTTTAAGGATACTTCAGGACCTGCCATGAATATTCTTATCAATGTAATGGCGATAGTGAGTTTGGTTATTTCTCCATTACTATAAATTTTATTACTGGGCGATAATCAAATTCTGTTTATCGCCTAGCCATCTATCAAGAAGAATTTTAGATATTTCCCCATCTTTTCGATTTAACCCCTCTACCAGTTTTTCTGCTTTTTTAATAAGGTGAGCGTCTCGAGATAAATCTGAAATTTTAAGTTCAATACCACCAGATTGTTTGGTGCCTAAAATTTCTCCTGTACCTCTTAATTTCATATCAATTTCTGATATTTCAAAACCATCATTAGTTGACTTCATAGCTTCAAGTCTTGCTTTGGCAATTTCACCAATCTCGCCGTGATAAATCAAAACACAATATGCATCTAAATCTGCTTTTCTTCCAACTCTTCCCCTTAATTGATGCAATTGACTCAAACCTAACCTCTCTGCATTTTCAATAACCATCAAACTAGCATTTGGAACATCCATTCCTACTTCAATAACAGTAGTACAAACCAACACATCTGTTTTTCCATTCCTAAAGTTCTCAATAGCTTTATCTCTTTGATCCTTTGAAAGTTTGCTGTGAACAAGACCGATATTTAAACCATTTGTTTTTTCTTTGATCCACTCTTTGGCTTCATCTGCTGCTTGAACATCTAGATTTTCGGATTCTTCAATCATCGTACACAACCAAAATACCTGATTACCTGATTTGCATACGGTTTCGAGTCTTTTGACTATTTCATCTTTTTTCTTCTCACTATAAACCAATGTTTCTACTGGCTTTCTTCCTGGTGGCAACTCGTCAATTTTGGAAGTTTCTAGGTCTGCAAAAATAGTCATAGCTAATGTTCTTGGTATAGGAGTAGCAGTCATAAATAATTGGTGGGGCATTATTTGATTTGAGCTTTTCTTAACCAAATCAAATCTTTGTTTAACTCCAAACCTTTGTTGTTCATCAACCACAATAAGACCAAGATTTTTCATTTTCACTTTATCTTGAAAGACTGCATGAGTACCGATCAAAATATCGATTACACCATCTTCTAGATCCTGATAGATGCCTTTTCTTTTCGAAGCAGGCATTTTTCCAGTTAATAACTCTATTTTTATATTTGAGTTTTTAAACCATGTTGAAAAGTTTTTGAAGTGCTGTTCGGCTAGAACCTCAGTAGGACAAAGCAAAACAGATTGAGTATTATTTTTTGCAGAAATATACATACTTACTGCAGCCACTACTGTTTTTCCTGATCCCACATCGCCTTGCACCAATCTCCTCATGGGTTTAGTGAGGGAAATATCATCTGAAATTTCTTTAATTGTTCTTTCTTGGGCATTAGTTAACTTGAAAGGTAAATTATCTTTAAACGACTGTACTTCATCTAAAGAGATCGGCATTTGTTTTGCTTTAAGCTTATTTATTTTTTCAGAGGCAATTTTGACGCCAATTAAATTTGTGGCTAATTCCTCAATTATCAGCCGTTCTTGAGCCTCATGCTTATAATTATTGATTTTAATAATGTCATCTTCAACAGAAGGACTATGAATTTTCAACAATGCATCTTTGACAGATAAAGTACTTATTTTTTGTTGAGAAAATATTGAATCAATTTCCTGTTCATTAAGATTTAGTTTATTAATTTCTTTTAAACATTCTTTGATAATATTTCTTGCTCTATATTGAGTGAGTTTTGAAGAGCCAATAGAATAAATTGGAGTAAGACTATTATCTAGGACAGGGCGTTTAGAAGATTCAAAAATTTTATAGCTTGGATGAAACACCTGAAGTAATGAACCATTTGTCCTAACAACACCATAACCTCTTAAATGCAAACCAACTTTAAAGGCTTTAGCCTGGGTAAATGAAAAATAAAATAACCTAATTTGTAAAAATCCTGTACCGTCAGAAATTCTTGCCATAAAAGATCTTCTTCCAGGAAATATTGTTTTGCTTTCAAGAATTTCACCCTCAAATTGAAATGCTTCTCCTGGATTTAAATTTTTAATGGAAGTTATTTTTGTTCTATTTTCGTATTTTTTTGGTAATAAAAAAAGTGCATCTTGGATATAGTTAATACCAATTTTATTAAGTTCCTCTTTAACCTTAGGTCCAACTCCCTTTATCTCTGAGATATTTTTTTGAAGTGACTTATCTTTCACTCTTTAAAAGCAATAGTTTCGATTTCAACTGAACTTCCTTTAGGTAATTTGGATACTTCGTATGCAGCTCGCGCAGGATAGGGTTTTGAAAATATACTAGCCATTATTTTATTTACTTTTTCAAAATGATCTAAGTCTTTAAGTAATACAGAAAGTTTAACTACATTGGAAAAATCCATTCCATCAGCCTTTAAAATTTGATTTATATTTTCAAAAACTTGATTTATTTGATTTTCAATTCCATCTACTAATTCCATTGTTGAGGGATTTAACGGTATCTGACCAGAAATGAATAAAAAACCATTAACCTTTACAGCTTGGGAATAAGTTCCAATAGCTTTTGGTGCATTATCAGTTTCAATTATCTTCATTTAATTCATCCTCAATGATTGGAAGGGTAGCATTTCTTTGTTCCCAGCTATGAATTCTTGTAGCTGATATCACAAAGTCTTTTCGACGCAATCTTCTTAGTATTTTTGCCAGATGACTTCTATCTGTTACTTCAAGCAGAATATAAAGATCTACTTTATTTCCAGCAGGAGGATCACTCTTTATGCTTTCAATATTAGTTGAGTATTCCGCAATTACCGCAGATACTTCTGCAAGTATCCCAGCTTTATCTTCCGCGCTTATTTTTATTTCAACAGAAAAGTCACCAGAAAGAGTGTCTTCCCATTGAACAGGAGAGCATAAGGCAGGATCATGGCGAATTGGTAAGATGTTTTTACACCTTTCTTGGTGAATAACAATTCCTCTACCTGTTGAAAAATGTGCAATTACATGATCTCCAGGAATCGGACGACAACAACTAGAATAGGTTACAACGAGACCTTCCGCACCAGTAATTTGTAGGTTAGAAAACTGGATTTCGTCATTTTCTTTCTCATCTAAAAATTGCATGATTTGGTGAGCAACAACAAGACTTGATCTCTTTCCGGAGCCAATGCTTTCTAAAAGTTCTCTAACACTTTTATAGTTCAAGGAGGTAAGAAGCTTTTTCATTTTATTTTTAGGCACATCTCTGAGTTTTGTCTGACGAGGAAATAGTGACTGCTCTAAAAGCCTCTTTCCAAATTTCCTAGACTCTGATTCTTTTAGGTTTTTTAAGTTATGGCGTATGGCAGATCTCGCTCTAGATGTTCTAATAAAATCTAACCAACTAGGATTTGTTTGAGGAACTTTGCCCGTAATAATTTCTACAGTCTGGCCACTCTCTAAAGGAACGCTTAGAGGGGCAAGATTTTTATTGATTCTACATCCAGTGCAATGCAGTCCAATATCTGAATGTAAAGCAAAAGCAAAATCAATAGGTGTTGAATCTTTGGGTAAATCAATGATATCTCCTTGCGGGGTAAAAACATAAACCTCGTTAGAAACTAATCCTGTTTTAATGACTTCAACAAAATCGGAGGCATCTTCTGATCTAGCATTTATTTCCATCAAGCCATTTACCCATCTTCTGGCTCTTGCTTGAACTGGATTATCCTTTGCCCCAGATTTATAAACCCAATGAGCTGCTATTCCATATTCTGCTAATTCATCCATTTCACTCGTTCTAATCTGAATTTCGACTGGAAGCCCTTCAAAAGTCATTATTCCAGTGTGAAGCGACTGGTAAGAGTTAGATTTTGGTATTGCTATATAGTCTTTAAATCTTCCCTCAATGGGATTAAAGGCATTGTGTATTACACCCAAAGCTTTATAACAATCCATAGCATTTGATGCAGTGATTTTTAAAGCATAGACATCTAAAACCTCTTTCAAAGTTTTAGACTGTTTTTTCATTTTTTTATAAATACCATAAAAATGCTTTCTTCTGCTTGCAATAGCACAATTCAAATCTTGCTCTTCTAATTTTTGATTTATGGAAGTTTCAACTTTTTTTAAGATCTTTTTCCTTCCCCTGGTATTTTTCTTTACAGCCTCTTCAATAACTTTAAACCTTAATGGATATAAAATTTCAAAGGCTAAATCTTCTAGCTCTCTATAAATTTGATGCATACCTAATCTGTGAGCAATCGGAGCATAAATCTCAACGGTTTCATTGGCTATTCTTAACTTTTTTTCCTTACTAAGAAATTTGATTGTTCTCATGTTGTGTAATCTATCTGCAAGTTTTACAACAATGACTCTTATGTCTTCAGACATTGCAAGAACCATTTTTTGAAAGCTTTCAGCTTGCAAATCCTTTTTAGAAGATAACTCAACTTTATCTAGCTTGCTTACACCATCAACTAAATTAGCAACTTCCTTATTGAATTCTTTTTTTAAAAAAGTTTTAGGAATACCTGAATCTTCAATAACATCATGAAGCATTGCAGCAGACAGACAATCTTGATCCATCTTTAATTTTCCTAATATTTCTGCAACTGCAAGGGGATGAGAAACATAAGGATCTCCACTCACTCGGTATTGACCTGAATGAGCATTAGCTGCAAAAAAATAAGCTTTTTTTACTTGTTCAAGTTGATCTTGATCAAGGTACTTACCAAGATTTTTGGTCAGTTTATTTAGATTATTGGTCTCAGTTGCCATCAGCAATGAGATTTTACCAAAAAAAAGTTACTCTATGCCTTCTTCGTCGTCTGAAGTTAGCTGATCTGAAAGTTCCTCTTCAAAAGCATCAAAATTAAAACTATCTATGTTTTCAAGAGTAACAGTTCCAGCAGCAATTTCCCTAAGAGCAATTACTGTGGGCTTATCATCTTCAGGATCAATTGTAGGCTCTCTTCCATCTATAGCTAGTTGTTTGACTCGCTTTTGAGCAAGCTTCACCATTTCGTATCTATTTGGTATCTTTTTTAAACAATCTTCGACAGTAATTCTAGCCATGGATTAACCTCTTGAGGAGATGGATTCTACTTAATTTTTATTAATTATTCTACTAATCTTTTAATCAAGTCTTTTGGCACTCTTGAACTGAAATTCTCAGGTAAAACATTTTCAAAAAGAATTTTTGCAAGGTCTTCAAAAGCTTTATCGAAATTATCATTTAAGACAAAGAAATCATATTTTTTAGACTTACTAATTTCTTTTTTAGCTTCCGCAAGTCTCTTTTCTATTGTTTTAGGAGAATCTAGATTTCTCTTAATAAGTCTTTTTTTTAAATCTTCTAAAGATGGGGGTACTAAAAAAATAAGTTTAGCGTCATCATAAATTTTTTTCACAGAATAGGCGCCTTGCCAATCTAATTCTAAAACTAAGTTTGAGTTATTAAATTTTGTTTTGATTTCCTCTTTTGCGGTGCCATAGAAGTTTTCAAAAACAGCTGCATATTCAATATAATCTTCTTTTTGAATTTTTTCTTCAAAGTCTTTTTTAGATAAAAAATAATAATCTTTACCTTCTATATCTCCTTCGCGCTTTTGTCTCGTAGTATCTGAAATACTTTTTTCAAAATTTGAAGACCGGGAATCTTCAAAAAGTTTATTTATTAATGATGTTTTACCTCCACCCGAAGGACTGGAAATGACAAAAAGTTTGTAGAGATTTTCAGGCATTGATAAAGTATGAAAACGTTGAAACTAATATGCAAGATTTTTTAGATAAAGCCATTAAATTAGAAGCACTTAAGTTTGGAAGTTTCAAACTTAAATCTGGTATGGAAAGTGATTACTTTTTTAATATTACTGCTTTTTTTGATTCCGAATCGCTTTCTTTTTTAGCAGATTGTTATGTATCTAAAATATTAGACTTAAAATTAGACTTTGATTTATTTTTTGGTCCTGCTTACAAAGGCATTCCTTTAGCATCTGTAGTTGCAACAAAGTTCTTCGAAGCAACAAAAAAAAATATCCCTGTAGCTTTCGATAGAAAGGAAGAAAAAAGGCATGGTGAAGGAGGAATTATTATTGGTAACTTGGAAGGGAAGAAAGTTCTATTGATTGATGATGTTTTAACAGCTGGTACTGCAATAAAGAACTCGATAAACATTATCGAAAGCAACAAAGGGTCTTTTGCAGGGGCATTAGTAGCTTTAGATAGAGAAGAATCTTATGATTCTGATAAAACTTTTCAGGAGTTTTATGCAGAGCAAGGTATTAAAATTCATTCATTAGCAAAAATTTCAGATCTTAAAAAATAAAAAATGTTTAGTGGAATAGTTCAGGCTTTATCAAAGAAGGTTAAATTTGAAGAGAAAGATTATGGCTATAAACTATTGGTTACAGTTCCTGTTTTTTTTACAAAAAAAATAAAGAAGGGCGATAGTGTTGCTGTTAATGGAGTCTGTTTGACAGTAACCGGGTTTAAAAAAGATCTAATAGAGTTTGATGTTGTTCATGAGTCAATCAAATTAACAAACATATCAGAGAGATTTTCTTTTATACCTTTTAATTTAGAGAGATCACTCAAAATAGGCGATGAAGTAGGAGGACACTTTGTCTCTGGGCACGTTCATAATATTGCAGAGATAATATCTTTTGAAGATAAAAATGAAAGAATATTAAAAATTAAAATACCTTCTAACTTAAAAGGATACATTTTTAAAAAAGGGTATGTTTCGATTAATGGAATAAGCCTTACTGTTGTTAAAGTAACAAATAAATTTTTTACAATTTCTATAATTCCAGAAACTCTTAGCAAAACAAACTTATTTTTTTTAAAAAAAGGTGACTTTGTAAATGTCGAAGCAGATCAGCAAACGATTTCAATCGTTGAGACTGTAAAGAAATTAATTTAAAGCTTTTTTTACTAACTGACTAACAATACCAGCATCTGCTTTACCTGCAATCAAGGGTTTAAGCGCTCCCATTACCATGCCCATATCCTTCATATCTTGGGCATCTACTTCAGAGACTATTTTAGAAACCAATTCAGAAACTTCTTGTTCTGACATTTGTTCTGGTAAAAATTCTTTAATCATCTCTATTTCTTGTTTTTCTTTATCAGCTAGCTCTTGCCTTTGAGCTTTTTCAAATTGAACTATTGCATCATTTCTTTGTTTGATCATTTTCTCAAGAATCGAGGTAATTTGAAGTTCGTCTAAATCAGACTTCTCTTCAATTTCAATTTTTTGAATTTCTGCGAGAACCATTCTTAAAACACTAGTTCTAAACTTATCACCAGCTTTCATAGATATTGTGACTTGAGTTTTAATCAAGCCTTTAAGATCTTTGGACATTTAGACTCTAGCTCGCAAAGGTGGCATTTTGCCAAACTTTCTTCTCTTTGCTTGTCTTTTCACTGCAGCAGCAGCTTTTCTCTTCCTGACAGAAGTGGGCTTTTCGTAAAATTCTCTTTTTCTAATTTCAGCAATAATTCCAGCCTTGTCACAAGATCTTTTAAATCTTCTGAGCCCAGAATCGAAAGATTCGTTATCTTTTAGCTTTATAATAGGCATATTTATATTAGGCTGGCAATTCTATAGAGAGTTAAGATATTTTGCAAAATAACTTTTAATTAAAATGAAAATACTGGGAATAGAGACTTCATGCGATGAGACTGGAATTGCTTTATATGATGGAAAAGCCAATCAAATTATATTTGAAGCTTTGTATAGTCAGGCAGAAGAGCATGATCTATATGGAGGAGTAGTACCTGAGTTAGCAGCTAGAGATCACATTAATCGTCTCTTACCCTTATTAAAAAATAAAATGGAAGAAGCAAGTCTTTCAATTAAAGAGATTGAAGCAATTGCTTTCACAAATGGCCCTGGCTTAAGAGGTCCTTTAATGGTTGGAGCTGGCTTTGCTAACTCTTTGTCTTTTGCCTTAGATATTCCTGTGATACCAGTGCATCATATGGAAGCACATTTAATAATGGCAAAATTTGAAACAGATGACTTAACTTATCCTTTCATCAGCTTGTTGGTCTCAGGAGGACATACTTTAATTGTAAAAGTTTTATCCTCTGATGAATATAAAGTTATTGGACAAACAAAAGATGATGCGGTGGGAGAGGCTTTTGATAAAACAGCAAAATTATTGAAATTAGGCTATCCAGGAGGCCCAGAAATTGAAAGAAGAGCTTTGCTATCTGAGGGAAAACATCATTTTTCTTTTCCTCGCCCTATGATCGACTCGAAGGATTTAAACTTTAGTTTCAGCGGCTTGAAAACCTCTGTGCTTTATAAAGTGAATGATTTATCAAAAAAAGAAGACCTAACTGACGATACAGTAAATGACATTGCTTTTGAATTCCAAAATGCTGCAATTGATTGTTTAGTTAAAAAAGCCCTTAAAGCATGCAAAATCGAACGAAGCCAATCTCTCGTTTTATCAGGAGGCGTTGCTGCCAATAAATATCTTAGAAACCAATTAGAAAAATACAAAGGAGCAATAAATCTTTATTATCCAGACCAAAAACATTGCACCGATAATGGCTTAATGATTGCCTTCGCAGGGTTTCAAAAAATTAAAGATCAGTCTAAAGATTTTAGTATTGAGGTTGCACCAAGATGGAGTTTAGAAAATGTCTAATAAGATTTTTGTAAGTGATTTAGAAATTGAAGCCATTATTGGAATTTTTGACTGGGAAAGAGAGGTTAAGCAAATCATTAAAATATCTTATGAAGTAGAAGTTGACATAAATAAAGCATTTAAGTCAGACAATATAAAGGATACTTTTGATTACAAAAATACATCAAAGAAAATCATTAAATTTGTAGAAAAATCATCTTTTCAGCTAATTGAAGCTCTTGCAGAAAACATTTCAAAAATTATCCTTCAAGATGAAAAGGTTTTAAATTTATCTCTTTCCGTTTCCAAGCCTGGTGCGCTTCGAGGATCCAAAGAAGTAGGCCTTACAATTTTTCGTTCAAGATAATGCCGAAAATATATTTAAGCCTTGGCAGTAATATCAAGCCAGAGGTAAATTTAGAAGAAGCTAAAAAACTTTTAAGGAGAAATTATCAATCCCAAAAAGAATCAAAAATTTATAAAACAAAATCAGTAGGTTTTGAAGGTGAAGATTTTCTTAATCAAGTAGTTTGCTTTGAAACCGATGATTCACCAGAAAATGTGATTACAACTTTGAAAGACATAGAAAAAAAAATTGGAAGAAAAAATAGAGTTGAAAAATTTTCTGAAAGAGAAATAGATATTGATTTATTGCTTTACGGAAACTTTGTGGGAAAAGCTTTAGCTAAAGACATTCCTCATAAAGATATTGATCTTTACAGATTTGTTCTGGAACCTTTAGTAGAAATTGCTCCTGACTTGATTCACCCAAAGCATCAGGAAAAAATATCAGAAATTTGGAAAAAGAAGTTAAATAGCTTCGCCTAGATTTCTCGCTTTTTCAAAAAGATTGTCTTCGTCTTTTTTTAAGAACCTGCAAGCAAAACCTAATAAAATTATCGGAACTAACAAAACTATCAAGGACTGAGAAAGAGCTTGTTTTAATCCAACTGCTTCGGCAGTAGATTGATTTATTCCTTCAGCAAGAAATTGTATTGTATAAATATCACTCAACATACCTGTCAAATAAGGGCCAAGAGCTAATCCACCCATACTAAGCATCAAGATAAAAAATGCACTTGCCACAGCTCTTAACCTTGGCAAAACTAGCTCGGTTACCGTTGAAGCGGCACAGCCCAACCAAGCAGTCGAAGAAACATGATAGAAAAATTTCCAAGTAAAAGAAACATTAGCTTCAGGTGAATACAAAAACCCTAAACCTGTGATTGCTGTGCCAAAGGCTGAAGCCATAATCAAATAAAGCTTTCCATTTGTGTATTTTTCTCTGAGTTTATCCCCAACAAAACCACCTCCAATAACTCCCACCATAGACCCAAAAGCGGTAATCAAACCATAGATTACACCGACCTCAGAAGCTGTCATACCAAAATTTCTTATGTAAAAAGCAGGACCAAAAGCACCTAAAGCATAGGTAACAAAAGTTATGAAAGGGAAAGCCAACAAACCAAGTAATAAAGCTTTACTTTTAAACATCAATTCAAAAGCAACCTTATCTCTAATCCTCAGCCCTTGAATCCAATTACAAACAATATAAAAACCTATGCCAAAGGCAATCCACTGCAAATAATCTCCTGTTGTTTGAATCAACCAATAAGCACCAGATAAGACAAAGACCAGTAGGGCAAAATTTCTTATTAATTCTTTTTGTGCATTTTCTGCTTGAAGGAGTCCAATAGGAGTCAATCCTACCAGCTCTCCAAAAGCTGCTTTTAGTGGATTTTCTTTTTTAGTTTGCGCTAAGCCTTCGCTTAAACCTCTGGGTGGTTCCTTTATTTGCCATGTCAATAAAGCTAATAAAATTCCTGGAAGACCAACTGCCATAAAAGCTACCTGCCATCCTTTAAGCCCAAAAGGAGCCTCAGATATTATGGGAAAAGCCTCATTCCAGTTATCTACTATCAGCCCACCGATAAATATACCTATTCCAGAACCAATATAGAGTCCACTTGCATATATTGATAATACTGTTGCTCTTACTTTTGGAGAGAAATAATCTGATAAAAGCGAGTAAGATGCTGGAGATGCGCTGGATTCTCCAATGCCAACACCAAATCTATAAATTGATAATGATAAAAAAGATTTTGCCGTTCCTGATAAAAATGTCATCAAACTCCAAAAAGCTAAACCTAAACTTATTAAATTTTTTCTATTCCAAGTGTCAGCTAACTTTCCCATTGGAATACCAACCACTGAGTAAAAAACTGCAAAGGCAGTTCCATACAAAAATCCAATATCACTGTCAGAGATATTTAAATCCGCTTTTAAATCTTCAGCGAGAATGGTTAAGATCTGCCTGTCTATAAAATTAAAAACATAAACAAAGACAAGTAAAATTAGAGCAAATTTTGCACTACGACCACCAACTTCTGGGATAGAAGAATTATTCATAAAACTGAATTATGAACCAACTATTGCAGTAGCTGAACCAGTTATAACAGTTGCACCGTCTTGATTTTTTGTTTCGATAGCAATTTCAACAAGGGCTTCACCATTTTCTTCTTTGATGTCTATGATTGTTGCAGTACTTTCCAAAGAGTCCCCAGGCCAAACCTGATTGGTAAAACGAACACCATATTTTTTAAGGGTACCGTCACCAACAAAATTTGTTAGCATCTTACCTGTCATCCCCATGGATAACATTCCATGAGCAAACACTCCCGGATAACCAGCAATTTCTTTTGTAAACTTATCATCAGAATGAAGAGGGTTGTAGTCCCCAGATGCTCCTGCATATTGAACAATTTGGGTTCTTTTCAGATCTTCTACGATTTTTTCAGAATGAGTATCTCCGACTTTGATTTCATTTTTCTTCAACATATTCCTCTCCTAATTCTCTACAGGTTTTTCTGTTACCACTCCAACAGAAGTCGCGGTGATAATAAGCTCACCGTCTTGATTTCTGTATTCAGTCACACTTTCACTAAATTTTAATTTCCCAGCTCTTTTACTTTCTTTTTCCCAAGATTTTCCTGGTTTAACTTCAGCGGAAATGACATCTCCCACCTTCAGAGGTTGATGATATTCATAATGTTGTTCAGCATGAAGACCCATAGCCGCTCCACCGCCTCCAGAGCCAGAACTTGATGACTTCGTTCCTGTAGCCTCTTTTCCAGACCCAAACCAATTATCTCCACCAATTTTTGGTCTTAAAAAATATTCAGGATCAAATTGAGCGCTAGATTGAATAAAAGTAGGAGGAGCAATAACGTCTTCATCCTTTTCTTCATAATATTTAGGATTCGCGTCTCCGATTGATCTTGCAAACATCATGATATGACTTTTTTCAACTGGCATTTTTATTTTTGACATTCTTACCTCACTCGTTAATTAATTTCCAAGCAGCATCAGCCATCATAACCGCACTTTCACCGAAGGAGTCTGCATTTTTTCCTGCTGCAGTTCCATCTCTGACTCTGCCCATTATTCCTTGACTAATTGCTGCTAACTTAAATAAGTTAAATCCCATATATAAATTCCATTCTGACGCTATCTGATAATCAGTTTTTTCTTCGTACATTCTCAAATATTCTCTTTCAGTAGGAATACCTAAACTTTTACATTGTTTTTCATCTGATAAAACAGGATTTAGCTTATATTGTATGCAGTGATAACTAAAATCCGCAGCAGGATCACCAAGCGTAGAAAGCTCCCAATCCAGTATCGCGCAAATTTTAAAAGTTTTCAGGTCAATCATGACGTTACTTAAACTAAAGTCACCATGAACAAGTTTTGTGGCTTTTTCAGTAGGAAGATTTTTTGGCAACCATTCCATAAGATTATTCATAGATTTTATTTCTCTAGTTTCCGATGCAATATATTGTTTGGACCATCTTGCTACTTGCCTACCAACATAATTTCCAGGTTTTCCAAAAGATTCCAACCCAATACTTTCATGATTAACACTATGTAACATTGCAATTGTCTCGTTCATAGAATGATAAATTTTTTGCCTTTCTTTATTAGATGCTTGTGGAATATTAGGCTCCCACATTACTTCTCCATCTACAAAACTCATTAGGAAAAATTCTGTTCCAATTACCGACTCATCTTCACAATGCAAATAGGCTCTAGGAACTGGAACATCTGTTTTATTTAAAGCAGCAATTACTTTGTACTCTCTATCAACTGCATGAGCAGATTTTAAAAGTTTTCCTGGAGGCTTTCTTCTAAGAACATAAGATTCGCTTTGAGTTTTTAAAAGATACGTAGGATTGGATTGACCTCCAACAAATTCTTCAATTGAATTTATTTTTCCGAAGTTTTCTAATTTTTCATCAAGATATTCTTGAAGTCTAATTTGATTTATTTCATGTCTTTCAGATACATTTTTTGTACCTGAATATTCACCTTTAAATTTACTCACCATGCTTTTCTCAGAGAAAACTAAATATACATCAATTTAAAGATCTGCCGCCATCAATTTTTAAGATCTGGCCAGTAACATATGAAAATTTAGTCAAACCTATTACTGCCTCAGAAATATCTCTTTCCGTTCCGATTCTATTCAAAGGGATTTCATTTAGGAGCTCTTTTTCTTCTGATGAACCATCTGATGGCAATAATATTGCTCCTGGAGCAACTGCATTTACTCTTATTTGAGGTGCCAATTCTCGTGCAAGAGTTTTAGTTAAATTTTCAAGTCCTGCTTTAGCTATGGAATAAATTGCATAATCTTTCATTCCTCTATTGACCATAGCATCGGATATATTAATTATTAATCCTTTAGATTCCGATAGCATTTTTTTACAGTACCTTGATAATAAAAATGGCCCTCGTAGATTTGAGTTAATTAGGTTATTCCAGTCAGATTCATCGTGTTTTTCTATATCTGTTTTAAAAAAAGAGGAAGCATTGTTTACTAAAAGGTCTAGAGAATTAAAATTATTATTAATTTTTTTTATGAGATCTTCTAGTTGCTCAAGGTCATTAAGATCTAAACAATAAATTTCACAACTATTTTCTCTTAATTCATTTAATTCCAATTTTAGATCTTTTGCTTCATCTTCTGATTTATTGTAATGACAGATAATGTTGTATCCATTTTCATGCAATTTTTTACATATATCTCTGCCAATTCTAATTGCTCCTCCAGTGACTAAGGCGGTTTTATAAATCATTTTTATAACTCTCGATTAATTTTAATCTTTCATAAAAAATTTTTTCTTTTATTTCTTTACCGCTCAGCCCTGAAGTTTTTACTTTGAAATTCTTTAGATCGTCTAAGAGATATTTCCAATTTTCATTTTGTTTAGAAGAAATTATTTTTAATTTCTGAAGTAAGTTCAAAGAATTTATTAAATTTAATTCGCTTCTAAAAAAATTCATTCTATTAAGACTAGATAAAAGTTTTTTTTCGTCAATATTTTTCTTTTGAATTAATTTAAATATTTCATTAAATATTTTTCTAAAATTTGAAATTTTATTTGGTACCCTAATTTTTTTTTCAAGAAGATTTGCTTGTTTAGAATTTAAGTTAATTATCGCCCATTTTTCAGGAATCATATTTTTTTTATCATCCATTTTTTTTAGAAGCTTTAAATTCTTAGAGTAGGTATTTTCAAGCCCATCAAAATATTTGAGAGCATCCACTTTTTTTAGAGTTGAAAAATATTTACTAGAATTTTTATAACCAAGAGCCTTTTGGGTTTCATCCCAAATTCTTTCTCCTGAAAGAAAATTGATTTCATTATTTGAAGACATCTTTTTTAAAACTTCTAAAGTATCTCTGGAAATAGAAAAATTAAAATCGGCTAGTTTTGATTTAAATCTTGCGACTCTGAAAAGCCTCAATGGATCTTCAAGGAAAGCTTTAGAAACTATTCTTATTTTTCTATTCTTTAGGTCTTTAATTCCCCCAAAAGGATCATATAATTTTCCAGATTCATCTTTAGCAATAGCATTGATCGTAATATCTCTTCTCTCTAAATCTTCCTTTAGCGAAACGCCAGACTTTGTATTAAAAGAAAAATTCTTATGACCTTTTCCTGTTTTTTGTTCTTGTCTAGCTAAAGCGTATTCCTCTTTTGTTTTGGGATGCAAATAAACTGGAAATTTTTTTCCTACCTGTTTGAAACCTTGTTTTATCATTTCTTTGTGAGAAGAATTTACAACAACCCAATCTTTTTCATTGAAAGGAATCCCTAGTAACTCATCCCTTATTGCTCCGCCTACTAAAAAAACCTTCATTTTTGCTTACTTTTTATAACAAATTTTTTTTGATCCTCTAATCTTAAAAATGTTAGTTCTTTTCCCCAACAACATCCAGTATCCAAGGCAATGATTTTAGGTATACCTGTTTCGCCTTGTAGAGCTGCCCAATGACCGAATACCAAAAAATCAAGGTCATTCATTATTTTATTTTCTTTTTTAAACCAAGGGCTCAAATTTAAAGGAATATTATTTTTTCTGCCTTTAAAAGAGAAATTGGGTAATCCATTTTTATTTATTACTCTAACTCTTGTAAAAAAATTTACTAAACCGCTAAAAGAATCAATACCATGAAAATTATTTTTACTTTCAAAAATACTTTTTAAACTTTTTGCTGGATTGTTTATTAATTCTAATTCGCAAAGTTTAGATAAAGTTTCAGCTTTTTTAAGTGTCATATCCCTTGGAATACCTGCATGAACCATAGCAACTTGAATGACTTTTTTTTCGGTAACAATCTTTTTAGAGAATACAAAAGGGTGTTGTAAAAGAAATTTAGCCATTTTTAAACCTTTTTTGTGAACAATTAGAGATTGAAAAGTATCGTTGTCATTAAGATCTTTTTTATTAAAAAAACAATTCAAATAGTGTAGATCGTGATTACCTAAGACTATGTGAACTGAGTTTTTAATCTTTAATACATATTCTAAGACTTTTAAAGAATCTGGGCCTCTATTAACTAGATCGCCTGTGATCCATAAAAAATCTTTTGAGCCCTGAAATTTTATGAGCTCCAACCCTTTTTTAAACTCTTCGAAACAACCTTGAATGTCTCCAACTACGTAATTAGCCATCGTTCTTGACCAAAGAAGATATTTGAAGATATTCATCTAAAGATAGTTCATCGGGACGAAGATTTAAATTCAGATTCAGCTTATAAATACTTTCTTTTTGAATGATATCTTCTAAAGAATTAGAAATTTTTTTTCTCTTTTTATTGAACAAAGCTCTCGTAACTCGCTTTAAATTTTGCAATTCTGTTTGGTTAACTTTTTTTCTCTTAGGGGAAAACCTTACAAATAAGCTATCTATTTTTGGCATGGGATAAAAAAAATCTTTTGAAACTTCTTTTAAAATTGTAACTTCATATAAATAGTTACAAATAACGCTTAGCTTTCCATAGGATGAAGTCCTTTCGTTGCCAGCACATCTTAATGCAAACTCTTTCTGAAGCATAAAATGCATATCGTATATTTTTTCATAATGTTTTTCGCACCAATCTAAGATAGGACTTGATATGTTGTATGGAATATTCCCAACAACTCGAAACTCATTTGAAGCATAAATTTCTGAGGGATTAAGTTTTAAGATATCTCCATCAATAAAGGCTTTTTTATTTTTTGGAAACTTATTTCTTAAAAAAACTAATAAATCTTTATCTACTTCTACTCCAAAGTAAGAGCCGCAAATATTTATTAAGTTTTCTGTTAAATCGCCTTTGCCTGGACCAATTTCTAAAAATTTATCTCGAGATGATACATTGATAAGACTTACTAAATCCTCTAATAGTTTTTTGTCTGTCAAAAAGTTTTGTCCAAATCTTTTTTTTGCTTGCATTTTAAAGCAGTGAAACCGATGTTTTTAACGCTTCTGCCATACTTGAAAAATCAGCCTGGTTCTTACCAGCTATTTCATATGCCGTTCCATGATCTACCGAAAGTCTAATAAAAGGTAATCCTAAAGTTACGTTTAGCGTATTTCCAAAACCCATTGATTTAATTACCGGCAAACCTTGATCATGATACATAGCAAGAAATACGTCATATTTTTTTATATTTTTTTCAATAAAAGCTGTATCTGCTGATATTGGGCCAGAAACGTTTTCATAAGAGGAACTCACAAAAGGTTTTAAAATTTCTTCATCCTCATGACCTATAAAACCTCCTTCACCAGCATGAGGATTAAGACCCAAAAGACATATAGATGGATTTTCAATTTTCCAAGTATTTTTAAATTCTTTGGAAATAATAGAGACAGTTTCTTCTAAGTTCTTGTTTGTTACTTTGGATGGAACTTCGGAAAGAGGAATATGGGTTGTAAGAAGAGCAATCTTCAGTTTTTTGTTCATTAAGAGCATCACTACTTTTTTAACATTAGAAATGTCTGACAGAAATTCCGTATGACCGGAGAACTCAAATCCAGATTGATTAATTAATTCTTTATTTACTGGACCAGTAATAAGACCTTTGAATTCATTTTTAAGACAGCCTAAAGCTCCATAAGAAAGGATATCAATAATGTAGTTTGCATTAGCCACATCTGGCTCACCAAATGAAATCTTATTTTGCAGTGGAAAATGTTTAAAAATTACTCCTTCTTCTTTTGAGCTTTCATCAATCAAATTTAGATCGATTCTGTTTTTATCAATTAAATCCAAAAATAGAGTTTTATCTCCTGCCAATACAAAATTATTTTGTATATCTTTATTTTTTGATAAAGCTTTGAGAGTTATTTCAGGGCCAATACCAGCAGGGTCACCCGGTGAAATAAAAAATTTGGTCATGAAGAAATTTTAATATCTACAAAGGCCTCTGATCTAATTTCTTCAAGAGTATTTTCTAGTTGTTCTCTATATTTTCTTTGAAAAAGAATTCCAAAAGCTTTATCTTTTAAAAGGTCGTCAGATATATTTTTTTCTCTTCTGTCTAGAACTTTTAAAATATGCCATCCAAAAGCACTTTTAAAAGGTTTGCTATATTTATTGATGTCCATTTTGGTCATTACTTCTTCAAACTTTTTGTCATATACGCCTTTAGGTGCCCAGTCTAATTTTCCTCCATCAAGCTTAGAGCCTGGATCATCAGAAAAAACTCTAGCTAAAATATCAAGTTCCTCGCCTTTTAATAATCTTTCGTAAAGATTATTTATTAGGTCTTCGGCCTGTTTTTCGCTTCTTATCTCTGATTCTTCAATAAGGACATGTTGAACAAGCGTTTGAGATTCAGTTTGTATGGTTTCTCCCCTTATATCCTCAAGCTGGATAATGTGTGCTCCAGCTCCACTTTTTATTGGCCCATGGATATCTTTTTTTTCCATTTGGTTTAAATGATCTGTAAATAAAGAAGGAATTTGTGACCTTGTTCGCCATCCCAAATTGCCATTATTTTCTGATTCAAATAGAGCAGAATATTTTTTTGAGGCCTCAAAAAAAGAGAGTCCATTATTGATTTCTTCAATAATATTTTTAGCCATATTCATGTTTTCTTCATCATTATTACTTTTAAGCAAAATCTGATTAATTTTATATTCGATTGTGATCAAACTTTGTCCTTCTGTAGAATTTATATAATTCATTAGTTCTTGATCGGAAATAATTATTTTTGGTCGAACTAATCCTCCTTGAACTCTCCTAAGAATTAATTCTCTTTCAATTGCTTCTCTAAAATCTTTGAATTGCTTACCTTCATTTTCAATTTTCTTTTTAAAGTCTTGAAGAGATAAATTATCTTGATCTGCAAATCTGCTTAATGACTCATTTAATTCCTGATCGCTAATTCTTACCCCGAATTTCTCTGCCTTTTGTAACAAAATTTCGTCCATGATTAATTTTTCTATCACTCTGGAAAAAATTATTTCTCTAGGCGGCAGTCTTTCTCCGCTCTCCTCAAAATTAGTAATGGTATTTTCTATGGCTTCATTTAACTCTGATTCCATAATAATTCCATCATCAACAATTATTGCGATCCTATCTATAAAATTAATTTCTGAATGTATAAATAATGAAAAAAAACAAAATGCTAAAAAATAATATTTCATAAACTTCTTCTTCTTAAATAATTTTCTTTTGGCCTTCCAATTGAGCCTAGCCCTTTAAGCTCAAAGAATAATCTTATCCTATCTTTATGATAATCATTAAAAGATTTGTTTTCCAAGATACTTACCCAATCAAGTTCTAAAGTTTTCATATACGCCATACCTATAATTAGCCCATCATTTTCATAATCTATTGAAAATACATTGGAAACATTTTTTTTATTTTCAATATCATGAATGACCTTAAAGCCGCCACTCCAATTTTTCGAAAAATTAAAAGCCGTCGTAAATTCTAAAGAATTTATTTCTTTTTTATCAAATGAATTTGCTACCAAGTCAAAAACTTGAATATTTTTTATGAGGTTATGTCTCAAAGATAGTCTGTAATCATTTGAATCAAATTTAAGAGTATGTTTATAAAAATTAAAGTTAGTCTCCTTATCAATAGATATTTTTGAGATGAAATGTAAATTTTGATTTGTTTTATTTTCTATCTCTAGATAAAAGGGGTCTGGAAAATCTATCTTTAAATTTTCATAAAACAAACTTTTTGTTCCTATCGTATAAAGCTTTGCAAGCTTAATATTTAATTTATTTTTATTTATTTCAAAAAAAGAAAATTTAGCTCCAATATTTATATCTTTTTGAAAGCTCACAAACATATCTCCAAATGTTTGATCTTCATTTATAGAAGAGAGCTTTAAACCAGAGTCAACTTTTACTTGGTTAACAATTTTCTTTTGGTCTGATACGGTTAAATTTAAAAAGGGTTCAATGAAAAATTTTGAGCTTTTACTTTTTTTAAAAAACTTTAATGACTGATCTAAATTTAAAATTGGAAGAAATTCACTCGAGTTTTGACTGTTGAATTTTTTATAAGAATAATTGAAAGAAAGAGAAGTTTTTAAAAAATAATTATTTTTAGTAAAAGCATGAGCAATCTTTGGCCTTAAGTAGATTCTCGTAAGGTTTTGTTTATCGTCATTTCTAAAAGCGCCTCCTTTACTGAAAAAAGCAAGATCCATATCAAAATGAAAATTTAAATTATCTTTATTCAAAAAGTAGTCTAGTTTTAATCCCGGCAGTCTTTGAAATTGATTTTTTGCTAAAGGATTAGTTAGCTTGAAAGAGTTTAAATCTGTTTTTATTTTCAAATTCTCACCAAAAAAATCTAAATTAATTTTTTGAGGTAAAATATAAGTTCTTGATAAGCCGCTGAGAAAACTGCCTAAATCTGATAAATAAAATGGATCTCCTGAAGATGAAATATCGAACTTCAAAAAAATTGAATTTCTGAATCTCTGTTCATGGAAAAAATTATATGACCACCTTAAATTATCTGTTTCAAGAATCCTGAATGATGACTCATCATCTTTTAAGAAAGAAGAATTGAAATATCCTTCATAGTTTTTGCCCAAATATCTAAGTTGATTTGTTATTCCATAACCCCTTTGAGTCATCAATCTTGGCTCAAGAGTTAAATCAAGATTTTCTCTAAGATTCAGGTAAACCGGAATTTTCATGTCAAGACCAGATCTTTCATTTATAGAGATCTCTGGTAGAAGAATGCCACTTTTTCTCTTTACGCTCATGGGAAAATTTGCACTATTCAAATAAGCTAGAGTTCTACCTTGAACTATAAGCTTGCTTTTTTTTGCTGAAAGCGTGCTATTACTGTTAAGAAATTTTAATTCTTCAGACTCAATCCACCATATTTTATCTTCACAGGGACAGCTTGAAAATTCTACATTCTTCATTACAGTACTATCTTCAGAAATGCTGACAAACTTAGTTTGTCCATAAAGAAAATCATCTAGAGTAGAAAAACTTATCTTTTTACTGGAAAAAACTTTATTTTTATTATCTAAACTTACTTGATCAGCTTTAAATAGAAGATTTTCAATTTTTAAAGATACGTTACCTTTTAATAAGAGAAATTCATTTTTAGTATCAAAAGAAGTTTTATCAGCTTCAAATTCAATATTAGAAGCAAATAGACTGCCAAAATAAAAAGCAGTAAAAAAAAGAAAGTTAAATATTTTGTTCAAGGATGCTATTTTACCTTTAAAAATATTTAATATTAGAGATATACAGAATTTTAATTCTGTTTAAAATAATTTATTTTAAAAGGAACTTTTATGAACAAATTAACAAACAAAACTTTATTCGTTTCTGGAGCTTCTAGAGGAATTGGACTGGCAATTGCAAAAAGAGCAGCTCAAGATGGAGCTAATGTAATTTTAGCTGCTAAAACAGCCGAACCACACCCAAAGCTTCCTGGAACAATTTACACAGCTGCTGAAGAAATTGAAGAAGCCGGAGGAAAAGCTTTTCCTGTTTTGTGTGATGTCAGATTTGAAGATCAATTGGAAGATGCAGTAAATAAGGGAGCCGATCATTTTGGAGGTATTGATATATGTGTGAATAATGCTAGTGCTATTCAATTGACTAATACTCTTCAAACCGACATGAAAAGATACGATTTGATGAACCAAATAAATGCAAGAGGAACTTTTTTAACATCAAAAAAATGTCTTCCTTTTTTACTCAAAGCTGAAAACCCTCACATTTTGAATTTGTCTCCTCCTTTGGATATGAACCCCAAGTGGTTTGCAAACAGCGTGGCTTATTCGATAGCAAAATTCGGGATGAGCCTTTGTGTACTAGGAATGGCAGAGGAATTTAAAGAACAAGGCGTTGCTGTAAATGCTTTATGGCCCAGAACAGCTATTGCAACAGCTGCAGTAAAAAATATTCTTGGTGGAGATGAAACTGTAAAGGTTTCTAGAACTCCGGAAATTATGGCTGATGCAGCATATGTAATTCTTACAAAAGATTCTAAAGACTTCACCGGTAACTTTTGTATTGATGATAATTTACTAGCAGATAATGGGGTAAAAGATTTTTCAAAATATGCCGAAGTACCTTTTGCCCAATTAGCGCCAGACTTTTTTGTGCCAGATGACATCCCCCCACCTCAAGCAGCGATTGACTCTTAAAAATCTTGATTCAGCCAACTGATATTTCTGCTGAATCCTTAAAGTGGATATCAGAGAGTATTGGTGAAGCAAATGAGAATATTCTTTCTCATGGTCAAAAGCTTCGAATAGAGTCTAGTCAAAGAACATTTTTTCGAATTCCTTTCAAAGATAAAAGTTCTATATTGATGGTCGTACCTGAAGGAATAGATGAAAGTATTGAGTCTTTTTACACAAAAGCAAAAATTTTTAAAAAGGCAAATGTTAATGTGCCAAATATTTATTATAAAAATGATGCGCTAGGACATTTGATAGTTGAAGATTTTGGCGATGACGTTTTGCAATTTTATTTGAATAAGAAAAATTCTAATAAATTAATAAAATTAGCTATAGAACAAATTCATAAAATTGAAGTAACAGAATTAGATGAAAGCATCTTTTCTAACTTTGAAAAAATTACAGAAAATAATTTATACCTATTTAAAAAATTCTTTTTGGAAGAATTTCTGGAAGTTCCTGAGCTTGAAAAGCTTAAAGTAGAAATCGATGAATTTTATTCGATAATAATCTCTGAACTCAAAGATCATCCTAAGGTCATCAACCATTATGACTTTGAATCAAGAAACTTAATGTCATTGTCAGAAAAAAAAATTGGCGTAATTGATTTTCAAGATGCTTTGATAGGTCCTTTAGGAATAGATTTAGCCTCTATATTTAAAGATCTTTATATAAAGTGGACCAAAGAAGAAATATTAAACTGGCTTGATTTTTATGTTGAAAACTCTCAAATCGTTAAAAGCGCCTCACTTAAAACCATAGAAGTTAAAAGAATGATTGATATTGCTAGTCTTCAAAGACAGATAAGAATTTTAGGAAAATTATCTCAAGTATTTCTAGAATTAAAAAGGTCAGAGAGATTGAAAGATTTTAAAACCATTCTTAAATACCTAATGACCACATCTTTAGAATATGATGAAACAAAACGATATAGTAATTTTTTCAAGCACTTAATACCGATTTTGGAGCAAAGGTTAAAAACACTATGAAAGTATTTATTCTGGCAGCTGGCTTTGGAAAAAGGCTAAGACCTTTTACAGAGAAGTTACCTAAGCCATTAATAAAAATTAAAAAAAAACCTCTGATTTATTGGAATCTTAAAAAGATTAAGAAGGCAGGCTTTAAGAATGTAGTCATAAACACTCATTATTTATCAAATAAAATTATTAGATCAGTTGGTTCTGGAAAAAAATACGGCTTAAAAATCAAATATTCTCATGAAGAAGAAATTAAAGGCACTGGCGGTGCTTTAGTATCAGCTAGAAGACTCATTCAAAAAGAACCTTTTTTATTAATAAGTGGAGACCTCTGGAGCGATTATCCTTTTGAAAAAATTTTAGATTTTAGATTAAAAAAAGCAGCTCACTTAGTTTTTATAAAAGATAAAAATGCAAAAGATGCATATCTTGAAGCGGGAATCGTAAAAAATTCAAAAACAAAAAATAATCTTACTTATGCAGGTATTGCTGTTATAAATCCAAAAATTTTTAATGATCTCAAAGAAGATTATTATGATTTGTGGACTGATTTACTTCAAAAGTATGTAAGACAAAATGAAGTTACAGGAGAGATTTATTCAGGCGATTTAGTAAATTTAAACTCAAAAAAAGAGATGAACTTGTTAGACGGGTTAGTAGTCGAATAGTAAACTTCTTTCATGGCTAAACAAAAGAATCTAATCGCCCCATCAATTTTATCTGCAGATTTTTCTCGGCTAGGGAAGGAGGTAGATGCCGTTCTATCGGCCGGAGCTGATTGGGTTCACTTTGATGTAATGGATAATCACTACGTACCGAATTTAACTATTGGACCTATGGTGTGTAAGTCTCTAATTGATTACGGAATAAAAGCTCCAATTGATGTTCACTTGATGGTTAAGCCAGTAGAGAGGTTAATTGATGAT
>Ga0228615_1000392_pt1 | contig 23984 bp, 17 predicted proteins | sample 16DmetaG_FD_190530 | JGI IMG/M metagenome (GOLD analysis project Ga0228615, IMG submission 190530) | Seawater microbial communities from Monterey Bay, California, United States - 16D | ecosystem: Environmental > Aquatic > Marine > Coastal | place: USA: California | collected 2016-10-17
TGTTCCGGGAACCGTTGCCGGTTTAGAAGCAATCCACGAAAAATTTGGAAGTCTCCCTTGGGAATATTTGGTTCAACCAGCAATCGATTTGGCTCGGAAGGGCTATCGAGTTACAAAGAAACAGCAGTTGAGTTTTGAAGGAAAACGAACCGAATTTATTAAAGTGAATGGAGAATACACTTTTTACGCTCAAGGATTTAAAGAAGGAGATCTTGTGAAAAATAAAGCCTTGGCGGTAACATTGGAACGCATTGCTAAATACGGAAGTGCAGGATTCTATCAGGGTGAAAATGCAGTAGCTTTGATAGAAAGAGTCAAGGAAACAGGTGGAATCATGACACTGGAAGACTTACTCGCTTACAAACCTATATGGAGAGATCCTGTACATTTCAGTTACAAAGATTTAGAGATTTATACCATGGGACCACCCTCGAGTGGTGGGATCTGCCTGGGTCAAATCATGAAAATGATCGAACCCTTTGACATAGGACAATACGAGCAAAATTCTTTGGAAGCAATTCAGATTGTTGTGGAAGCAGAAAGAAGATCTTATGCCGATCGAAGTTTGTATTTAGGAGATCCTGATTTTATAAAGATTCCACAGGACAGCCTTTTGAATACCGGCTATTTAGCAAATCGTATGGCAAGCTTTGATTTTGATCAAGCAACTAAATCGTCTGACATCAGTCCAGGAACCATTGACTGGGTAGAAAGTGAAGAGACAACACACTACTCCATTCTGGACGCTATGGGCAATGCAGTTGCGGTAACTACAACACTAAATGGAAGTTATGGATCAAAGGTGTTTGTTGAGTCAGGAGGCTATTTTTTGAACAATGAAATGGATGATTTTAGTAGTAAACCCGGTGTGCCGAATATGTTTGGACTTATAGGTGGTAAAGTAAATGCCATTGCTCCTGAAAAGCGTATGCTCAGTGCAATGACCCCAACTATAGTAGAAAAAGACGGCAAACTCTCTATGATCGTTGGTACTCCAGGTGGCTCAACCATCATTACCTCTGTATTGCAAACGATACTCAATGTATATGAATTTGGAATGAACATGCAAGAAGCTGTGAGATCTCCACGCTTTCATCACCAATGGCTTCCTGATGAAGTTGTTTTTGAGCCCAAACGGTTTGATTCACTTTTTATAACTAAACTTCAAGACAAAGGCTACGATATTAAAGAAGAATACACCCGGATCATTGGTCGAGTAGATGCCATTCATTTATCTGAAGAAAATAAAATTACGACAGGAGCCGATCCACGAGGAGATGACAAAGCGGTTTTTCTTTATTAATCCTTTTTGATTCAAAAGACTGCAATAATATCTTATTTTTGCAGCTTATTAGCTATGAAGAAAGCCACTAACACCATTCATATTGAAGGGGCAAGAGTACACAATTTAAAGAATATCAACCTTGATATTCCTAGAAATAAACTGGTTGTAATCACCGGTCTCTCCGGCAGTGGAAAATCTTCACTGGCCTTCGACACCCTATATGCAGAAGGCCAGCGCCGGTATATGGAAACATTTTCTGCTTATGTCAGACAGTTTTTAGGGAATATGGAGCGTCCTGATGTGGATAAAATTGACGGACTCTCACCAGTTATTGCAATAGAACAAAAAACAACTTCCAAAAACCCTCGTTCTACTGTAGGGACCATAACGGAATTGTACGACTACATCCGTTTGCTTTTTGCGCGTGTGGGAACAGCATACAGCTATGTGTCCAACCAGAAAATGGTCAGTTATACCGAGGAGCAAATTCAAAAGCTTATACTGGATGAATATACTGACAAAAAAGTCATCTTACTGGCACCTATCGTTAAATCTAGAAAAGGGCATTATAGAGAATTATTTGATTCACTTTCCAAACAGGGATTTACCAAAGTTCGAGTCGATGGTCATGTAGTCGATTTGAACTCAGGTATGAAAGTTGACCGCTATAAAACTCACGATATAGAATTGGTCATTGATCGGTTTACAGTAAAAACAGATACTACATTTCTTAAAAGGCTCAACGATTCCCTTATTACTGCTCTACACTATGGTCAAGATGTGATGATGGTGATGGAATTAGATGATAAAAAAGCGCGTTATTTTAGTCGCAATCTGATGTGTCCTACTTCAGGTGTTGCCTACCCTGTTCCGGAGCCAAACACTTTTTCGTTTAATTCCCCCAAAGGAATGTGCCCTAGCTGCAAAGGTCTGGGGGTTCAGTATAAGGTCAATCTAAAAAAAATTATCCCTGATGAGAGCCTCTCCATTGATCAAGGTGGTCTTGCTCCTCTAGGAACCAAGAGAACCAGTTGGACTTACAGGCAGCTTGAGACCATAGCCACCTGTTATAATTTTTCACTAACAGACCCCATTCAAAAAATTCCTCAAAAAGCCATGCAGGTAATATTAAAGGGAAGTCAGGAGAAGTTTAGTATCCCTTCAACCACTTTAGGAATTACCCGCTCGTATAAAATTGATTTTGAAGGACTTGAACACTATATAGAATCTTCCTATGAAGAATCAGCTACGGCTTCGATCAAGCGGTGGGCCTCTGGCTATATGGACAGTTATAATTGCAGTGGCTGTGATGGGTCACGTTTGCGTAAAGAAGCATTATATTTTAAACTTAATGAGTCTAATATCGGAGATTTAGTAAGTATGGATCTGCAAGATTTGTTTGAGTGGATATGCAATTTAGAATCTCATTTAAATACAAATGAAAAGAAAATTGCCACTGAGATTATTAAAGAAATTCGAGTCCGACTAAAGTTTTTATTGGACGTAGGCTTGGACTATTTACAGCTCAATCGTTCTTCTAAATCCCTTTCCGGAGGGGAAGCACAGCGAATTCGCTTAGCGACTCAAATTGGATCTCAATTGGTTGGAGTACTGTACATTTTGGACGAACCCAGTATCGGGTTGCACCAAAGAGACAACGATAGACTGATACACTCACTTATTGCTTTACGAGATTTGGGTAACTCAGTATTGGTTGTGGAACACGATAAAGACATGATGTTACGTTCAGACCATCTGATCGATATGGGGCCTTATGCAGGAAAAAAAGGTGGAGAAATCATTTCTCAAGGTACTCCGAAGGAAACCATGAGTGCGCACACACTTACCTCCCAATATTTGACCGCTGAATTGCGTATAGAAATTCCCAAGGCACGAAGAAAAGGAAATGGCAATTCAATTGATCTTTACGGATGTCAAGGCAATAATTTAAAAAATATAGATGTTGAATTTCCTTTAGGCTTAATGATCGGCGTGACTGGAGTTTCGGGTAGTGGAAAATCCACCTTGATCAATGAAACACTGTATCCCATACTTAATGAACATATATTCAATGGAGTGAAGGTGCCTTTAGCTTACTCTAAAATAAAAGGGCTAAAGCATATAGATAAAGTAGTTGACATCAACCAAAGTCCAATAGGAAGAACACCTAGAAGTAATCCAGCGACCTATTGCGGTGTATTCAGCGAAATCAGAAGCTTGTTTACCCTAACTCCTGAAGCTCAAATACGAGGTTATAAACCCGGACGATTTAGTTTTAATGTTGTCGGTGGCCGATGCGAAACTTGCCAAGGAGGAGGTCTAAAAGTCATCGAAATGAATTTTTTACCCGATGTATATGTAGAATGTGAAAGCTGTAGAGGAAGAAGATTTAATCGGGATACCTTGGAAATACGGTACAAAGGGAAATCGATATCAGATGTACTTAATATGTCTATAAATGAGGCCTGTGGTTTTTTTGAAGCCCTCCCTAAAATATACCGTAAACTGAAAATGATTCAAGATGTTGGTTTGGGTTATATTACTTTAGGTCAGTCCTCTACTACTCTATCTGGAGGAGAAGCCCAACGAATAAAATTAGCCAGTGAGCTTTCTAAAAAAGATACTGGAAAAACCTTTTATATATTAGATGAACCTACTACTGGATTACATTTTGAAGATATTCGAGTACTATTAGACGTGCTAAATCGGTTGGTAAACAAGGGAAATACAGTGCTGATTATTGAACACAATTTGGATGTTATCAAACAAGTAGATCACGTAATCGACATTGGTCCGGAAGGAGGTCGAAAAGGAGGTGAATTACTCTTTAGTGGAACACCTGAAGAGCTGGTGAAAATTAAAAAAAGTTATACTGCTCAGTTCCTAGTTAAAGAATTAGAAAAATAATTAAAGCCTGCAATTTCATGAAAAAAAATCAAGCAAAAAACTGGAGCGAAATAAAATCAAACGACTCTTGGGCACTGTTTAAAATTATGAGCGAGTTTGTAGAAGGCTACGAAACTCTTAGTGCTATTGGCCCCTGTATTTCCATTTTTGGGTCTGCAAGAACCCAAGAAGGTGATTTAAATTATCAATTAACCATTTCTATTGCAGAAGCGATAGCAGAGTCCGGATACGGTATTATAAGTGGTGGTGGACCAGGTATTATGGAGGCCGCAAACAAAGGAGCTCAAAAAGCAGGAGGGATTTCTGTTGGTCTGAATATTGAATTACCTTTTGAACAACAAAGTAATCCTTATATTGATCAGGATAAGCTTATTAATTTTCAGTATTTCTTTGTTCGCAAAGTAATGTTTGTTAAATATGCTCAAGGTTTTGTGGTAATGCCAGGTGGTGTGGGTACACTAGACGAACTTTTTGAGGCGTATACTTTAATTCAGACCGATAAGGTCAGTAAATTCCCTATCATACTTGTGGGAAGAGACTATTGGAGCGGATTGTTGGATTGGATTAAAGAACCGGTACTCAAAGAAAAAAACATCAGCCCCAAAGATTTAGATTTAATTGAATTAGTGGATACTAAAAATGAAGTAATGGATTGTTTAAACCGATTCTATATTAAAGACAATTACAAACCAAATTTCTAAATGCGCAAGGGTACTCATTTATACATGCTATTGGTTTTTTTGTTTTGCTCCGTAAGCATGGCTTGGAGTCAAACAAAATACATCTTTGATGTAGCCTTAAATATTGAAGAGGAATTGCTAACTGTTTCACAAACGATAGAATACACAAATACCAGTGATAAGTCCCTTGATACACTTTACTTGTATGATTGGGCAAATTCTTATCAAGGAGAACCTGCCCCACTCGCCAAACATTTGGCCAATGAATTCAATAGAAGTTTTTACATTAGTGCAAACAGTAAATTGGGGTATACTCAAATAGATACTCTTTATGCAGAAGGGATTTCTAGTTGGTCGCGATTAGAGGATCAGTTGGACATCATAAAAATTAACTTGGTTAATCGTCTGGATTCTGGTGAACAAATCAAGATCAATTTAAATTATGTGGTTAAAATTCCTGATGATAAATTTACAGGTGTCGGGATTAATTCAGATAAAGGGGTATTGCTCCGTGATTTATTCATTACTGTTGCACCAGACTACAATGACGAGTGGCTTTTAAACAGCAATCTCGGATTTAGGGATTACAGCAGCCTACCGAGTGATTACAGTTTTCAATGGAGCTATCCTGCTGCCTATGATTTGCTGAGTAATTTAAATGAAATAAATACAGATATAAGCTCTGATGACACTTTAAAGTCCTCCCATTTCAAGGATGAGGGTATTAGCAGTGCAGAGTTTATTTTTGACTTGAAAAACAGCTTCCAAACCATTAAAATCAGTCCAGACTTTATAATAGTCACGGATTTACTCCCCGGTAAAAACGATGAAGTTGATATTGAAAGCTCTGTCCGAAGGATTGATACTTTTGCCAAGCGAATTTTAGATACACTTTCTAATAAAAAACTACTCGTCTTAAGAAAAGACTATGTCAAAAATCCTATTTTCGGAGTTGGTCAACTCGCTTTTCTCAACCCTTTTCCTGATGAATTTATTTACGAAACTAAATTCATGAAAGCCTATTTGGCCTCCTATTTAAACGAATTGTTTAACATTAATATGCGTAAAGAGCATTGGATAACAGGAGGGATACAAACCTATGTGATGATGCAATATGTGGAAGAATTTTATTCTGGCAGTAAGTTTCTTGGGGATCTTTATAAGTTTAAAATTCTAGGGATACGACCATTTAATTCATACAGTGCTGCCAAAATTGGCTTTAACGAAAGCTTTTCGTTTATTGCAGAATTTGGTGAACATGGAAACAGTCAGCAACAAGATACGCTAGGAAAAGATCGCCTTACTAAAATAAATGAGCTGTATGCAATACCTTATCATGTAGGAGCTGGATTGAATTATTTGGGAAACTATCTTGAAGATGATTTACTGGCAAAGAGTATTAAATCCTTTTCGGAGTCTAGAGGTAGGGTGTCGTTGAAAAATATCCTCGCTGAAAAGACAGATAAAGAAACCGAATGGTTTTTCGATGCCTATTTAACCAATAGAGAAGCTTATGACCTTTATATTAAAAAATTGATTAAAGGTCCAGAGTCTATTCGCCTCACTATAAGTGAAAAAAATTCTAAACCTGTACCTTTTAAATTGGATTTAATTAAAGACGATCAGCTTATTTCAGAAAAGTGGATTGAGCATTCAGGACGTGATACGATTATCCAATTAAGAACCTTAGACGCCGATTTTGTCGCAATAAACTCCAACCGTTTTCTTCCGGAAAAAGACAGGCTAAATAATTGGAAATATTTAAAATCAAACTCAGGATTCAAGCCATTGCAACTGACTTTTTACGGGGATAGCGAAAACCTCAAAAGAAATCAATTGTTTTATCATCCTATTTCAGACTTTAATGCCTATGACGGCTTTACTGGAGGGATGCGAATTTACAATACTCGAGTCAAAAATCAACCTTTTGAAATTGATTTACACCCTCAATATTCATTCAAAGAGCAATCTTTGGTAGGTTTTTTTAGAACCCGTTATCGATTCATCAATCACAAAAGTAGAAACTACTTAAACCAGGTGTTTTTAACGGGCAAAAGCTACCACTACAATACAAATTTAAGATATACCTCCATTCAGCCTTCTTTTTCCATGTATTTCAGGCCTTATGATTTACGTTCCAATAAACGCCAGCTATTAAATATTTCTTGGTTTAATGTATTTCGCGATAGAGATCCTAATGTCCAAGTATCTCCTGACTACAGCGTACTCAATATACTTCATCGTTACAATAATTCGGATGCCGTAAATGTTTTTGCGACCAATTCAAATGTAGAAGTTTCAAATAAATTTGGAAAAATCTATTTTAGCACTAACTATAGGAAGCTATTTCCAAGTGGACGTCAATTTGCTGTCCGACTCTTTACAGGTAAGTTCCTTTGGAACAACACTGCAGATAAGTTTTTTGATTTTAACCTAAATCGTTCTCCTGATTATTTATTCAGATACGACTATTTGGGAAGATCCGAAGACACCGGTATTTACAGTCAACAGTTCGTGCCTGCTGAGGGAGGATTTAAAGCCTTTTTTGACGAATCTTCTGCAAATGATTATATGGCTTCTATCAATGCTTCTATCGGAATATGGAAATGGATTGAATTTTATGGCGATGTTGGAATTCTCAAAAATCGAGATCGAGCAGCGAAGACCTATTTTGATTCAGGGTTTAAATTCAGTTTAGTCCCTGATTATTTTGAAATATTTTTTCCGCTGTATTCCTCCAATGGATTTGAGCCTAAACAAGCGCGATATGCCACCACTATTCGTTTTATTTTTACTCCCCGACTCAGCACACTCAGCAGTTTGTTTAGCCGTAAATGGTTTTAAAGGACTCGCTCTAACCCTACTTTATAGACCACTTTTTTTTTGTATTTTCGCGACTCCATATGAATTTAGAGAACGAAAGGAATGAGCTTAAAATAAGCTTTAAAGATTTTAAAGAAAGAATCTTAGAGGATTATCGCCTCGCAGTTCTTAGCCGTGAGTGTAGTTTACTAGGCAGACGTGAGGTTTTTTCGGGTAAAGGAAAATTTGGAATATTTGGAGATGGTAAAGAATTGCCCCAATTGGCAATGAATCATTTTTTTCAAAACGGGGATTTTAGGTCCGGATATTACAGAGATCAAACCTTGCTCATGGCACAGGGGCTACTTACCGTTTCTAATGTATTTGCTGCTCTATACGCTCAATTGGACCAATCTATAGAACCCATGTCTGGAGGACGACAAATGGGAGGTCATTTTGCAACACCTTTTAGAAATCATAAAGGCGAATGGCTTGACTTAGTCAACCTAAAAAATCACAGTGGAGACATATCTCCTACTGGCTCTCAGATGCCCAGACTCCTTGGTTTAGCACAGGCATCAAAAGTATATCGCAAGCTCAACACACAAAACAGTAATAAATTCACCAATAATGGAAATGAAATAGCTTGGGGAACCATTGGAAATGCAAGTACAAGCGAGGGAATGTTTTTTGAAACAATCAATGCTGCTGGTGTCCTACAAGTTCCGATGGTCATAAGTATTTGGGATGATGGTTACGGTATATCCGTTTCTAATAAAGACCAGACTACTAAAGAAAGTATTTCAGAGGCTTTAGAGGGCTTTCAAAGAACTGACATCGAAAACGGATTGGAGATTATAAGAGTAAAGGGCTGGGATTACCTTGCACTTATTGAAGCTTATGAAAAAGCGTCTACTTTAGCTCGTATTGAGCATGTTCCGGTGATGGTTCACGTCACTGAACTCACTCAACCCCTCGGTCATTCCTCTTCTGGATCTCACGAACGCTACAAATCAAAAGAACGCTTAGAGTGGGAAAAAGAATACGATTGTAATCTAAAAATGCGAGAGTGGATTCTTAAGGAAGGTTTAGCGAAAGAAGCTGAACTCATTAAAATTGAAGAGGTGGCTTTGAATGAGGTAAGGGCAGCAAAGAGAGCTTCTTGGGAGGCTTATCAAGCCCCTATATTCAAACAAAAGGCAAGACTACTGTCTTATCTGCCAAGCCTCAAAAATGAAACCCATAATGACCCCAAAATTCAAACTATATTTTCCAAACTGGAACAAGTTCTGGAGCTTGGATTTAAGGACATTATTTCTGCAGCGAGACAAATAAAAATCATTTTAGCTAAACACCCTAATGCAAAACTAAAAGACTTTGAACAATGGCATAAAGCATTGACTGTTGAGATGAAGGATAAAGTGTCATCTCATCTTTACACAGTTTCTAAAGATGAATTAATCAACTTTAAAGCCATTAGGCCTGAATATAAAGAGAATACTGAGATAGTAGATGGACGAATCATCATCAGAGATAATTTTGAGGCTTTGTTAAATAAATACGATTCCTTGCTCTTTTTTGGAGAAGATGTAGGGAAGATTGGTGACGTAAATCACGGATTGGAAGGTTTACAAAACAAATTTGGTGAATTGCGAATTGCTGATACTGGAATACGAGAAACTACTATAGTTGGACAAGGTATAGGTCTGGCGCTAAGAGGATTGCGGCCGATTGCTGAAATTCAATACCTAGACTATATATTATATTGCATCCAAATTTTAAGTGATGACTTAGCAACACTCAATTACCGCACCTTAGGCAAGCAAATTGCACCCTTAATCATCAGAACAAGAGGGCATCGTTTAGAAGGAATCTGGCATTCTGGTTCGCCTATGGGCGGCATGATACATTTGCTTCGCGGAATTCACTTATTGGTGCCTAGAAACATGACACAAGCTGCAGGGTTTTACAATACCTTGTTGCAAATCGAACAACCGGCAATTGTTGTTGAATCTTTAAATGGTTATAGCGTTAAAGAAAAACTTCCCTCAAATTTAGGCGAGTTTTCTGTTCCGTTAGGACAAATAGAAATCATGCGATCTGGTGCAGACATTACCGTGGTTTCTTACGGTTCTACCCTTAGAATAGTTGAAGCAACTGCACTAAGACTTACTGAAGTAGGTATTGATATTGAAATTATCGATGTACAGACTCTAATTCCCTTTGACTTAAAAGAAGAAATTAGAGAGAGTATTGCAAAAACCAACCGACTGCTTATTGTAGACGAAGATGTGCCCGGCGGTGCGAGTTCCTATATATTGCAACAACTGATCGAAAAGCAGGTAGCTTTTTCACTATTGGATAGCCCCCCCAAACTACTTTCATCCAAAGCGCACCGACCTGCTTATGGAGGTGACGGAGATTACTTCTCTAAACCCTCTATGGATGACGTGTTTGAAGCTGCTTACAGCATCATGAATGAGTTTGACCCCAGACAATTCCCTTTATAGTCAATTGACTAAAGCGTAAACAATTTTAAAAGCAGTGTTTCTAATATTTCCACTGATCCTGAATTCACGCTGTTAATACCCTTACTTTTTAGATCTGCTTCAAATATACAGCTCATTGCAGTAGTAATTTGACGCATATTAAAACGCTTAGCCGCGGCTTCATATTCTTTTAGAAAATAAGGAGATACACCTATAGCTAAAGCTTTATTTTTAGCGTCTGAGGCTCCTTTTAAAAGGAGTAATTTCTGAAAGTACGAATGCAAGGAAGAAAGGACGAGAACCAAAGGATTTGCTTTAGCATTTCTTGTGAGGTATTGTACTATTTGAAAGGCCAATGTAAAATTTCCCAAGCCTATTGCCTTTTGAAGTTCAAAGCTATTGAAGACTTTACTGACTCCTACATATTTTTCAATAGCATCAACATCCAGTGTTTCACTAGGTTGTGCTAAAAGCTTTAACTTTTTTAGTTCACTTGAAAGTCGCGATAAATTTGCACCAACATAGGCAGAGAGTAATTCTATCGCAGTTGGAGTAAGATCCAATTGCATGGATTTTGCATGATGACTGATCCATTGAGGGATTTGATTGTCATGGAGAGGTTTAACGGTCATAACCTCTCCTGTTTTCTCCACTGTTTTATACAGTTTTTTTCTTTTGTCAAAAGCTTTGTGTATATGACAAAGCACTATTATACTCTGCTGGTTTGGTTTTGCTGCATAGGCCGCTAACTCATCAAAAGCGGCTGGAGTTAGTTGCTGAGCTTCTTTAACTACGACCACATTAAACTTGGACATCATAGGGTAACGCTTGGCGGTTTCAATGATTTCAGAAGCCTGTGATTCTTTTCCAAAAAACAGGTTGTAATCAAAGTCACGACTGGCTTCATCTACTAATTTTGAAGTCAGTGCAGTAAGTACTGAATCAATGTAATACGACTCTGTTCCAGACAGTAAGTAAAATGGAGAAAATTGATCTCTGTCAATTTTTGAAAGTAGCGTAAAGAACGCTTGCATATTAAAAATTTATTGCACTTTTACAGTATGGAAAGACTCAATTTTCCACCCGGTGCGATTCAGCTCAAAAATAAGGAAAATAAACCCTTAGTCTTTGACCAAATTCGTAAAAAATGGCTTCGTTGTACTCCTGAAGAATGGGTACGTGTACATTGCTTAAATTATTTAATTCATACCCTAAACTATCCTGCCTCATGGATCAAAGTAGAGAATGAAGTCATGCTTTACAACACGCGTAAGCGTTTTGATATTTTGGTTGTCAATCCAAACCAAGGAAATTTACTTCTTGTAGAGTGTAAAGCACCCTCAATTAAACTCGACCAGCAGGTCTTTGATCAAATTGCACGTTACAATATAGAAGCCAAGAGTCAATACATGATGCTTACCAATGGTCTGAATCACTATTTTTGCACTATGGATTACACGAATCACCAGTATCACTTTATTAAAGAACTTCCAAATTTCACTTCGGCTCAATGAAAAGCGTGGCTTTAGTCTTATTGAATTACAACGGCTTGGAATTATTAAAAAAGTTCCTCCCTACAGCAATTGAAAACAGCAAGGAAGCAAAGCTTGTTTTAATAGATAACGGCTCAACTGATGACTCTGTAGATTGGGTCTCAAAAAATCATCCTGAGGTAGACTGCATTGAGTTGAATTCTAATCTAGGCTATGCAGGCGGCTATAACGAAGGCTTAAAGAATGTAAAAGCAGATTACTATGCCCTTGTTAATACGGATATCGAGTTGACGGCAGACTGGCTCTCCCCGCTTCGAAAATATTTAGATTTGCATTCAAATACAGTAGTTGTTCAGCCTCATATTTTAGATCATTCTAAGCGCACTCATTTTGAGTATGCTGGCGCAGCTGGAGGCTATATTGATTCTTTAGGAATCCCCTTTTGCAGAGGTAGAATTTTCAACCACTGTGAAGAAGATAAAGGGCAATACAATGAAACTGTTCCAATCTTTTGGGCCAGTGGTGCATGCTTTTTGATACGAAGCAATATTTTTTGGGAGTTTAACGGATTTGACAATCGTTTTTTTGCACACCAAGAGGAAATAGATCTGTGTTGGCGAATTTTCAATCATGGTCATACTATTAAAGCTATTGGAAACTCAAAGGTTTTTCACGTAGGTGGGGCAACCCTACCCCCTTCACCAAAAAAGATCTTTTTAAACCATAGAAATTCATTGCTGATGTGTGCCAAAAACCTTCCTGAAACTCGACTTTACAATACTTTATTTAAAAAACTAGTGTTGGACGGACTGATTGGGGTTGCCTATCTATTTCAATTCAATTTTAGCGCAACTCTTGCAATAATCAAAGCACACTTTGCGTTTTATAAAATGTTTAGGTCCAATAATTTATTACGAAAAAGCTCAAATCACAGCACAAGATATTTTTTACGAAAAAACATTTTTACCGACTATTTTCTGCTGAGAAGGTTAAATTTCAAGGATTTGAACAATAATTATAAATAAAATTCAGTTAATTTGTACAAATTAAAATTAAAACAGAAAATCATTATGAAAAAAGCGATTGCTTTAGTAGTATCAGGAATACTTTTATCTTCTTGTGTATCACAGAAAAAGTTTACTGAACTTGAAGAATTACAACAAAACACTAAAAATTTATTAGACGCTGCGACTGTTAAACTGAATACTTGTAATGAGGAAAAAGAGTCTGCTATTGCCCAACTAGCTACACTAACAGAACAAAATCAGTTTCTGAAAGCTAACAATCAAGATCTGATTAACAATATCGGTAACTTGACAACTCTTTCACAAAAAGGAGCTGAGAATCTTGAAATGTCTTTAGAGAGTATGAAAGAGAAAGACATTCGTATTCAACGTATGCAAGATGCAGTTACTAAAAAAGATTCTGTAACCTTAGCTTTAGTAACTAGCCTTAAAGGTGTGCTAGGGAACATGAGTGACGAGGACATTGAAATCAATGTAGAAAAAGGAGTGGTTTATGTTTCTATTTCTGACAAACTCTTATTTAGAAGTGGTAGTTACACTGTAACTTCTAGAGCAAAAGAAGTTTTAGGTAAGGTTGCTAAAGTTGTTAATGACAAGCCAGATTTAGAATTTATGGTAGAAGGTCATACTGACAATGTACCAATCAAAATTGAAGGTATCGTAGATAATTGGGATCTTTCAGTAAAACGTGCTACTTCTGTTGTCCGTATACTTGAAAATGACTTTGGTGTTGCACCAGCTCGTATGACTGCTGCAGGTAGAAGCTATTATATTCCTATTGCTGACAATGATACAGCTGCTAACCGTGCAAAAAACAGAAGAACTCGAATAGTAGTACTTCCTAAACTAGATCAGTTTTACGATCTAATTGAACAAGGAATGAAAGCTGCTCAATAAAAGAGCCTTTCAGATAATATTAAAAGCTTCCTACGGGGAGCTTTTTTTTTCCATATATTCCATTTATCTAGACTCTAAATGATATTTGAACCCTTATCTTTGACATATGGATATTAAAGATAAGACTACAGCACTAATTGACAGTCTGCCTTCTCATGTTACACTGGTTGCAGTTTCAAAAACTAAATCTTTGGAGGAAATCAGTCAAGCTTACGAGGCTGGTCAGCGTATTTTTGGGGAAAATAAAATCCAGGAAATGGCTTCCAAATGGGAGGAACTCCCGAAGGACATTGCATGGCATATGATTGGTAATGTACAGCGAAACAAGGTGAAGTATATGGCTCATTTTGTGGATCTTATTCACGGAGTTGATAGTATTAAATTACTCAAAGAAATCCAAAAGCAGGCAATGAAGCATGACAGGATTATACGCTGCTTAATTCAAATCCTTTTAGCCGAAGAAGAAACTAAGTTCGGACTGCCTGAAGAAGAATTAGAAGGACTAGTCCAAGCTACTGAGGACTTACCCAACGTCCAAATTGTTGGATTGATGGGAATGGCCACTTTTACTAATAATCAAGAACAAATTACCTCTGAGTTTAACAAGCTTAAAGGCTTATATGATAATTTAAGAAATTCTTCATCGAGCATCAATACCCTTTCCATGGGTATGAGTGGTGATTATTCAGTTGCCATAGAATGTGGATCAAACATGATTCGTGTGGGAAGTAAAATCTTTGGTGAACGAAATTATTGAGTATGTATGCCATACTGGACATTGAAACTACTGGTGGAAAATACGATGAGGAAGGTATTACAGAAATTGCTATTTATAAACATGATGGAGAGAAGATAACAGATCAATTCAGTAGTCTGGTTAATCCACAAATTGAAATCCAACCTTTTGTTCAAAAGTTGACGGGTATTTCTTCAAAAATGCTCAGTAACGCGCCTAAATTTTATGAAATAGCGAAACGGATCATTGAAATTACAGAGGATTGCATAATCGTAGCTCACAACTCAGTATTTGATTACCGTATACTTCAAACTGAATTTAGACGTCTAGGCTATGCCTTTGAGCGCAAATCATTATGTACAGTTGTGCTTTCTAAAATTCTTTTGCCTGATCAACCATCTTACAGTTTAGGAAAATTAGTACGAAATTTAGGCATCCCCTTTTCTGACCAGCATAGGGCCCAAGGTGATGCGAAAGTGACTGTTAAATTATTTGAACTCTTACTTGAAAAAGACCTTAAAAAAAATATATTAAAAACTCAGGTTAGCTCTAAGCACCCAAATAAAGTTCCTCAAAAACACTTAGATGTAATGGATAAACTCCCTACTAAAATGGGAGTATATTATATTTCAAATCATAAGAATGAAATCATCTACATCGGTAAAAGCAATAATATAAAAAAGCGTTTGCTGAATCATTTGACTTCAAAGTCAAAAAAAGCTGAATTAATCCAAAAGCAATTGCACTCAGTGACTTACGCACTCACTGGAGGAGAGCTCGTCACCATGTTAAAAGAACAAAACGAGATAAAGACCAATTCGCCTAAGCTGAATAAAGCCATGAGCTACAGGAGTTTTCCTATAGGTATTCGATTGGATGAAACAGACGATTATCCAAATTTAATTGTTGAGCAATTAAAAAAGGGGCATGTTTATCTAAGTGTCTATAAAAATATGAAAAGTGCAAAGGCAGTAGTCTTTAATTGGATAAATAATTACGGAATTTGCTTTCACAAAACAAGTCTTTCTAATTCATCTGGTCCTTGCTTCCAATACCTACTTAAAAAATGTGATGGAGCCTGTGAAGGATCTGAATCACCTGAATCTTATCGTAAAAAAGTCAATGCACTGGTAGCCACTTTTCACTATCCCTATACAAATTTTTTAATAGTATCAAATGGAAGAAAAACTGGAGAATCTTCTTTTGTTTATATTAAGGATAGAGTTTTTTGTGGATATGGTTACTTCGAACTCAACCATCAAATCAAAGATCACAAGCAAATCATTTCAAGGTTGGTTCCTATGGAGAATAATTCAGATGTAGAAAAATTAATCCGAAGCTTTTTGAGTAGAAAAAGATATAATAAGTTAATACCTTTAAATTATATTAAAGCTTCCTAATCTTTGTCCTTACAATGAAAAGATGGAAACACAGATTGCATGAAATTATATTCGAGGCAGATACCCCTGCAGGTAAGCTTTTCGATATTGTCCTTCTCATCACCATATTGCTTAGTGTTGTATTTGTCGCATTGGAAAGTGTTGCTTCCATTGATGCGAAATACCACACCTATCTGGATTGGGCAGAATGGATTATCACTGTACTTTTTACTTTAGAATATATTTTGAGAATTGTCATTGTTAACAGGTCATGGAAATACATTTTTAGTTTTTACGGCATCATAGATTTACTATCAACTTTACCAAAATACCTTTCTTTTTTTCTAGCTGGAACACACAGCTTGATCGCATTGAAAGCCTTAAGACTATTGAGAGTCTTTAGAATATTAAAACTAACCAAGTATATCAGGGAATCAAGTTTACTGCTTATTGCCTTACGCGCCAGTCGAGCAAAGATTTCTGTTTTTATCTTTGGTGTTTTGATTTTATGTATCATCTTTGGCACATTAATGTACTTAATTGAAGACGATGCCAGTGGTTTCACTAGCATTCCAAGGAGTATTTACTGGTGTATCGTTACCCTAACAACTGTAGGTTATGGAGATATTGCTCCTCAAACACCAATCGGTCAGCTAGTTGCCTCTTTAATTATGATTATGGGGTACGGCATAATAGCAGTGCCCACAGGAATCGTCACTGCAGAAATGTCAAAACAAAAGCCCATCGATACTAATACCCAAGCCTGCCCTCATTGTCTAACCCTATCCCACAAAGAAGGAGCTATTTACTGCCACCATTGTGCAAAACCTTTAAATGATGTCGACTAAAACATTAATATATATCGCTGGACCTACCAGTGTTGGAAAAACTAAAACTGCTCTTGGTCTTGCTAAGGCCTTTGATACTGAAATAATTTCTTGTGATTCAAGACAGTTTTATAAGGAAATGAAGATTGGAACAGCCGTTCCTACTCAAGAAGAATTAGCAGCCGTACCTCATCACTTTATTCAAAGCAAAAGCGTGGAGCAAGTTTATACTGTTGCTGATTTTGAAAATGAAGCGATAGCTACCATAGGGAAGCTATTCGACAATAAAGATACTTTAATCATGGTTGGTGGTTCAGGCATGTATGCTGATGCAATCATGTTCGGCATGGACGAATTTCCAGAAATCCCGGTCGAAGTACGCAATCAAATCCGCTTATTTTACGAAACTCATGGGCTTGAGGGATTACAAGTACTTTTAAGAAAAAAGGACCCGAAATATTACACTCGTGTTGATATCAATAATCCGATGCGCTTATTACGTGCATTAGAAGTCTGTATCGCCTCAGATAAACCCTACTCCTCTTTTTTGAGTCAGGACAGACCTGAGAGGAGCTTTGTGTCAAAAATGATCATTTTACACTGTCCTAGAACAGTTTTATACGACAAGATTAACACGCGTGTCGATCAAATGATCAAAGACGGTTTAGAAGAAGAAGTAAGAGATTTAATTCCATTTAAGGATCAAGCCGCACTTCGGACAGTTGGATATAAAGAACTTTTCCTATATTTTGAAGGAAAGTGTAGTTTAGAAGAAGCAGTACACGAAATTAAAAAGAATACCAGACGTTATGCTAAAAGGCAAATCACGTGGTTTAAAAAATACGATAATGCTCTTTGCTTCCCGGCCAATACAACAATTAACGAAATACATGATTTACTAGTTTAAAGTTCTTTAATTATTAGAGGATAAACAAGTAGTTGCATTAAGTTTAAATAGACTTATACCTTAATTGGCTATCTTTTAAAGACTTTTATGATAAATATTATTCAATTAAAAAGTAAAATTTTGGAGAAGTTTCGCTTTAGAGACCGCTCAAATAATTATCAATATTCGTTTGAATTCGTTTTGGAATGTCATCCAACGAAGTTTTGATAAAGTCTTTTCCAGTAATTTTTTCGTAAAGTTCAATATACCGTTTGGATATAGAAGTTATTCGCTCCTCATCCATTTCAGGTAATTGTTGTCCGTCCAATCCTTGAAAATCTTTGCTGATCAGCCATTGTCTAACAAATTCTTTTGAAAGTTGCTTTTGAGGAAGCCCCTTTTCTTGTCTTTCAACATAGTCGTCTTCATAGAAATAACGAGAAGAATCTGGAGTGTGTATTTCGTCGATTAAAACAATTTCTCCCTCAACTGACCTACCGAATTCGTATTTGGTATCCACCAAAATCAATCCTTGTTTTTTTGCGATTTCTGTTCCGCGCTGAAACAGTGCTCGAGTGTATTTTTCCAGTTGGATATAATCCGATTCGCTTATAATTCCTTGACGAATGATTTCTTTTCTTGAAATATCTTCATCGTGCCCTTCTTCTGCTTTGGTGGCAGGCGTAATGATTGGAGTCTCAAAGCGATCATTTTCTTTCATTCCTTCAGCCATTGGCACACCGCAGAGCATTCTTCCACCAGCTTTATAAGTTCTTGCAGCATGACCCGAGAGATACCCTCTAATGACCATTTCTACCTTAAAGGGCTCACATAGTTTACCCACGGCTACATTTGGATCTGGAGTAGCTTCAAGCCAATTAGGAACAATGTCTGCTGTCGCCTCCATCATCTGAGTGGCGATTTGATTCAAAATTTGCCCTTTGTAAGGGATACCTTTGGGTAAAACAACATCAAAAGCCGAAAGACGGTCAGTTGCTACCATTACCAATCGCTTTTCTTGAAGTCTATAAACCTCTCTAACTTTTCCTATGTACTTAGAGTCCAAACCATCCAACTCTAAGCTGGTTTGCATAATCGTTTTACTGCTCATCAATTGTCGTGTTCTATCGTTTTATAGGCATCAATAATTTTTTTAACTAGAGGATGGCGAATTACATCCTTATCATCGAGATAAATTATTTCAATACCCTTTGTGTTTTTTAAAATCAAGAGTGACTCTTTTAATCCTGAGATCATACGTCTTGGAAGGTCAATTTGACCAGGGTCTCCTGTTAAAAGAAACTTAGCATTTTTACCCATACGTGTTAAAAACATTTTCATTTGGGCATGGGTAGTATTTTGCGCTTCATCCAAAATAACAAATGCATTATCTAAAGTCCTTCCGCGCATAAAAGCTAGAGGGGCGATCTGTATGGTACCATTTTCAATATATCCCTGGAGTTTTTCACCAGGAATCATATCTCTTAAGGCATCATATAGAGGCTGCATATAAGGATCGAGTTTTTCATTTAAGTCTCCAGGGAGAAAACCTAAATTTTCGCCTGCTTCAACTGCAGGACGTGTGAGTATGATCCGTTTGATTTGTTTTTCCTTTAGCGCTTTAACTGCAAGTGCTACACCTGTATACGTTTTTCCTGTTCCCGCTGGACCTACAGCAAAAACCATGTCGTTTTTGTACATGGATTCAACCAAACGCTTTTGGTTATAGGTTTTTGCTTTAATGATTTTCCCCCCTACTCCATGCAATATTTGGGTTTCTGTACCTCCATTTAGTTGAGGATTGTCCTGAGTTCCAGCTAATACAATACGTTCAATAATCTCATCGTTTAGGATATTAAATTTTCCAAAATGAGCTATGAGCATGTCAACGCGCTTGCTGAATTCTGAAAGGATGGCATCCTCACCATAAGCCTTTAGTGTATTGCCGCGAGCTACAATTTTTATTTTTGGAAAGTATGTTCTTAATTTGGCTAAATTTGAGCTTTGATCCCCAAAAAACTCTTGAGGATTTACTTCTGATAGGTCAATTTTTATATCATTCAAAGGCTACTCGATTAAAATGAATTATTTTTGTTAATGACTGATATGGTCGCTTATAAAAATAGAATATTTTTACGTAAATCATTAGAGAAAAATAACTTTATGGTCCTGGTAACTTTAACGACAGATTTTGGACATAAAGACTATTCTATATCCATCATCAAGGCGGCGCTATTGAATCAGATACCCGAGGTGCAGATTATCGATATTACACATGAAATTAGTCCATACAATTCCTCTGAAACAGCTTATGTGCTTAAAAATGCTTACAAATCATTTCCAAAAGGAACTATCCATATCGTTGGTGTAGAGTCGGAATATACCCCAGAAAATATTCATTTGGCCATGCAATTGGAAGGACATTTTTTTATTGGTGCTGATAATGGTATTTTTTCATTAATAAATGAAGATACCAAGCCCGAAAAGTTGGTGGCTATTAACATTCATAAAACGGTTAGCAGCTCATTCCCTGTGCTTGATGTTTTTGTCCAAGTCGCAGCTCACATTACCAGAAAAGGAACATTGGAGGTTGTTGGAACTCCTATTGATAAAATGAAAGAACTTACCAATGTAAAGCCCGTTATCAGTCAAGATGGCAATCAAATCTTAGGAAGTGTGATCTATGTAGATAATTACGGCAATGTGATCACCAATATTACACAAAAGTTATTTAAGGAGATTGGAAAGTCCAGGCCTTTTACAATTAATGCGCGTACACTTAGGTTTACAGAAATTCACAACAGTTATAGTCAAGCTATAGACTTTAGTCAGCCCAAAGCTAACCGAGAGGAGGATGGCAAAAAATTGGCTTTATTCAATGCAGCTGGTCATTTAGAGTTAGCTGTTTACAAAAGCAATCCCAATACCGTAGGGAGTGCAAGTTCGCTTTTTGGACTGCATTACAGAGATTTAATTAATATTAAATTTGAATAATATGTGGAGCATCGCAAAGAGAGAATTACGGTTATATTTTTGTCAACTTACTGGTTATTTGGTTGTTGGTGGTTATCTACTCATTATCGCATTAACCCTTTGGATTTTTAGTTCACCTTTTAATTTACTAAACAGAGAGCTGGGTGATTTTAATCCGTTCTTTGAATTAAGCCCTATTTTATTTCTTTTTTTAATACCTGCCCTGAGCATGAGAACCTTTTCGGAGGAATTTGCTCAGGGAACCTTTGAATTACTCTTGACCAAGCCTTTGCGTCCTTATCAGATTTTTGCCGGCAAACTGTTAGGGGTACTCTTGATCTTAAGTATTGCACTGTTTCCTACATTACTACATCCATTTACACTTGATGGTTTATTGCAAGAGGGTACGAAACTGGATTGGGGAGCCTTATGTTGTTCGTATTTAGCATTGTTTTTACTCGCCTTACTCTTTATGGTAACGAGCATTTGTGCCTCCTTGATTTTTCAGAGTCAAGTAGCTTCTTTTTTGCTTGGAGTAATTACCTGTTTTATTCACCTTTACTTTTGGTCATTTATCGCGGATTTTGCTCCTACTGTTCTGTGGTATAAATGGATCAATAGTTTAGGAGCTTCTGTGCATTACGGTAATCTTAGCCGAGGAATAATCGCTTTGGAGGATTTGTTTTACTTTTTTGGGATGATATTCACTCTTTTCCTCACAGGTGTTGAACTTATTAAAAAAAAGAAACGCAAATGAATGCATTAAAAAAACCACTTATCGCTCTAGTGCTCAGTTTTATTTTGATGCAAGCTAGTCATCAATTCAGTTTGCGTTTTGATTTAACTTCAGATCGACGTTACAGTCTTTCTGAAACAACTCTTACTCAATTAAAAGGTCTCGACAAGCCATTACGCATAGATGTTTTTTTAACTGGAGACTTGCCAGGACTCTACAGAGAATTTAGAGGAGAATTGGACGTATTTCTCAATCAGCTTGAATATGTGACATCCAAACTGATCATTCAATACAACGACCCCTTTGAAATCGGCACTAATGAAACAGTGGTAAGAGAAATGCAACAATACGGTATGAGTCCTGAAATTGTTATTAACAAGAAGGACGGCCAACGGTATGAAAGTATGGTTTTTCCTTGGATGATTATAAACTATGGGGATTTTTCAGAAAGGGTTTCACTACTCAGCAAACAACTCGGTGATACTGATCAAGATAAAATCAGTCGTTCTATACAACAAATAGAATACCTTATCATGGATGGAATTGGAAAAGTGACAAGGGAAACAAAATCAACTATTGCTATTTTAACTTCACATCAAACTTCTGAAAATATTAAACTGGCTGATTTTCTTCAGTCATTGAGATCCTACTACAATCTAGCATCGTTTGACCTTAAAAATCCAGAAATCAGTCCTGAGCAGAGTCTTAAAAACTTGAATCGATTCAAAGCGTTAATCATAAGCAACCCTAATAAGGCATTTACCCAAGCAGAAAAATATATTTTAGATCAATACAGTCTTCAGGGGGGCGGAATTCTTTGGCTGGTCAACGGAGTTGCTATTGATAGAGACAGTTTATTTAACAGTGCAGGAAGAGCTTATGGCTTTCCTTTGGAGTTGAATTTGGACGATTATTTTTTTAATCAGGGTATACGGATCAATAAAACCTTAGTACAGGACCTTTATTGTGCCCCTATTGTGCTGGCAAATGGTTCTGCAAACAACACCCAATTCATACCCTACCCATGGTCTTACAATCCGCTTTCTAAGCCAGAATCCAACTTGATTGGCGAACGCATTGGACCATTGCTTACCCAATTTGCCAGTCCAATCGATATACTTGAAAATACAATGGATCAATCGGTATTACTTCAAACCTCAGGTTTTACCAAAACGGCAGGGATGCCAGTAGTTGTTTCATTGGATCAAGCCACTGAAAAAATTCAACCCAGTGGATATGATGAACCTTCAAAAATATTAGGATTATTGACAGAAGGAGAACAAAAATCACTATTTGCAAACCGTATCTTACCCATGAAAAATGCAAATCACTTAAATAAAGGAAAGAGTAAAAGCATTCTTTTTAGTGATGGTAATCTAGGTGAAAATCAACTTGATAAGGGTGCGCCACTCCAATTGGGTTATGATAAATGGACCAATAATTTTTACGCAAACAAACAGCTGTTAATGCATGCAATTCACTACCTGAGTGGAAATTTAGATGGACTTCTTATCCGTCAAAAAAAATGGAATTTAGCCTATTTAGACGCTCAAAAAATTGAAGCTAAAGGGATACTTTTGAAAGTCATGATGCTACTTAGTCCACTTCTGATTGGGTTGGGTTTTGGATGGTTGAACCAACTAGAAAGAAGTAAACATTTAGGAACTTAAATGTTGATAAGTTTGTTTTATCAATCAAAGCATTTCAAATATATTTGAGAGTAAGTATCACAATCTAAAACAAGCCTAGTGAACGTATCACTAAATAAAGGATTTACCTTTTAAAAAAATAAATTAATACCGATTTACAAATGAAATTTATAGTTTCCAGTGCCGCACTTCTTAAAGAGCTTCAAATGATAGGAGGAGTTATAAACAGTACCAATACACTACCTATATTAGACAATTTATTGTTCGAAGTCAATGGAAATTCGTTGACCTTGTCGGCTTCTGATTTAGAAACTACCTTTTCAACTCGAATAACTGTTGAATCAGAAAGCAATAGTTCACTGGCACTACCCGCTCGTTTGCTATTGGATACCTTAAAGACCTTTCCCGAACAGCCTTTGACTTTTGTTATGACAGATAGAAACACTGTGGAAATAAGCGCAAATAACGGTAAATATGCAGTTGCCTATGTTCCCGGGGAGGAATTTCCAAAAGCGGCAGAATTAATTGATTCTAAGACAACTACAGTGCAATCTAGCTTGCTTCACACCGCAATCAACAGTACACTGTTTGCAAGTGGCAATGATGATTTAAGACCGGTGATGAGTGGTGTGTTTTTCCAGTTTTCCGATACAGCATTGACTTTTGTAGCTACAGATGCTCACAAACTAGTAAAGTACACGCGTACTGATGCTACATCTGAAGTTGCTTCAGAGTTCATCATGCCAAAAAAGCCTCTTCAGTTACTCAAAGGAATACTGCAAGGTGTTTCAGATGAAATCAATATACAATATAATGAAACCAATGCACAGTTTACATTTGGTGAATCCGTACTTACGTGTCGACTTATTGATGGAAAGTATCCTAACTACGAGGCTGTGATTCCAAAGGAAAATCCAAATCAGATGCAAGTCGACCGAGTGAATTTCCTAAACTCTGTTCGAAGAGTGAGTATTTTCTCCAATAAAACAACGCATCAAATTCGCTTAAAGATCGCAGGAGCAGCATTGCAGATTTCAGCTGAAGATTTTGACTATAGTAATAGTGCAGAAGAACGTCTTGAGTGTGACTATCAAGGGGATGACATGCAAATTGGATTCAATTCTAGATTCCTTATCGAAATGCTCAATAATATGGAATGCAATGAGGTAAAATTATCCATGTCACTGCCCAATCGTGCGGGCTTATTGACCCCTTTAGAT
>Ga0228615_1000404_pt1 | contig 23543 bp, 17 predicted proteins | sample 16DmetaG_FD_190530 | JGI IMG/M metagenome (GOLD analysis project Ga0228615, IMG submission 190530) | Seawater microbial communities from Monterey Bay, California, United States - 16D | ecosystem: Environmental > Aquatic > Marine > Coastal | place: USA: California | collected 2016-10-17
GTGGTTCGGCGATTTTATCAGCTTTTGCATGGTTGCGCCCACAGAAGGGTGCTCAAGGCCCACATCAATGTCCCATCCGTGAACCACTGCAGCCCAAGGGGCCGCCCATCGTTTGGAGAGTTTTTCCGCTAACATTCCAGCGGGCCATAGGGTATGGCACACGATTGTTTCGGGTCGCCATTCGCCAAGCCAACGCTCGACGGAAGCCGCAATTCGTCGGACGCTGAACGAGGTGAGGGACGGCCATGGATGATCGGGTAATGCGGTGTACCGCGGGGCGAAGACCTTGATACCACCGTGCTCAAAGGTTCGGGGCGCCTTTGCAACTCCTGTCAGGGTTGATCGGCGAGCTTCTTGATAACGAAGCATCCTTGGAAGGCAGTTTACAACGCGGACATCATGCCCTTGTTCCTTCAAGGCGAGCGCATGGTCGGCCACAAAGGTTCCACGCGCTGCGTTTGTTGGCAGAGGGTAGAGCAAGGACACGAGCAAGATGCGCATGACGCCGACACTCCTTCTTCATCCTTCAAGTGCTGTATGAATCACTGCGAGGTTTTCACTGAGCGATGCTTTGTCGTTGAACAAACCAGAGCCAACAACACAGTTGCTGACGCCCCATGATTGCAGCATAGCGATGTTGTGGGCTTTGACGCCGCCATCGATTTGGATTTGTACGGGGCGTCCTCCATCGGCAACTTGTTGATCAATGGCCGCCTTGAGGGTGCGGATTTTCTTTTCCACGGTAGGAATAAACGACTGACCTCCAAAACCAGGATTGACGCTCATGACCAACACCAAATCCAACTCCGAGAGCACTTCAAGCGCAGCGTCCACGGGTGTCCCGGGGTTCAGAACAACCCCCACGGTTGCCCCCGCAGCACGGATCGCGGTAACAAGCCTGTGAAGGTGAGTGGCAGCCTCGACGTGAACCGAAAGATGGTTGCAGCCGGCGTCAATGTAATCCTGAAAGCATGATTCAGCGTTGGTAATCATCAGATGCGCGTCAAACACAGCGTCGTCGCCTAGTGCCTTCCGCAATGACTTGATCACGGGTGGTCCAAAGGTGAGGTTGGGGACAAAATTCCCATCCATGACGTCGAGGTGCAGCCAATCAAGCCCGGCATCAAGGGCTTCTTTACAGTCGCTTGCAAGGTCGGCCAAATCAGCCGTGAGAACGCTCGGTGCTATGATCATGAAATCGCCTTCACCTCGCCCAAGTGGGGTCGTATGATGAGGATTCCGACCCGATATCGTGCCAAATAGCGTACAAAGACTCATAATCTTCGGGCCGAAGGAGCCTCAAGGTGAGCCCATGGGTGAAGTAAGAGCAGTGACCGACAGCGAATTTGAAACAACGATCAACGGAAACAATTGGGTTCTCGTTGATTTTTGGGCTCCTTGGTGCGGCCCATGCAAGGCACTGGGCCCTGTTTTGACCCAAGTTGCCGGAGAGCGTGATATTCTTATTGCCAAAGTTGACACCGATTCCAATCCAATGAACGCAGGACGATTGGGCGTGCGCGGCATCCCCGCCATGTTCCTCTACAACAACGGAAAACTCGTTGGCCAAAAAAGTGGAGCTATGCCAAAGGCAGCAGTGCTTCAATGGGTCGATGAGCACATGACTGCTGAAGACTTCTGATTCAAGAATTCAAACTTGCTTTGCGTCGTTCCTGAGAGGAACCAACATCTCGAAGCAACCGTTCACGAAGCGCTTCGTGCAACCACATGCCTTCCTCAAGATCGATCAACAATCCGTGCTTGAGCAAGTTCTCGGGAGGGACTCCATCCCATCCCACAGCCTTAGCCAATAACTTCCAAGGCATAGGCTTGTCAGCCAAGGCCAAAGTTGCTAGGAGGTCTTGTTCATGTTCTGGCAATGAGGTGAGGATTTCTTCATCCAAAAACCGCAACCAATCGTTATGTGTTGGCTGGCCATACAATTCCAGCAACTCCAGTGCCAAGGGGTGACCTCCAGTTGCGGCATGCACTTCGTCGGCTTTGGCTTGAGAAGGGTGGTCGAGGTCTTCCAACCATGCTTTCGTTTCTTCCAAACTCAGGCCTGACACGGGGTATTCGTGCACGAGCCCTCGTGTGTGGACATCTCTACGATCATAGATTTTCAGGGTCGTTCTAGAAATGAACACCAATCGAAGGGGTGCCTTTGTCGAAATCTGCAACAACGCCCCGAGTAAATCCTTGGCCTGATCCTCCAAGTGGTGGACATCATCGAGGACAATGAGCCAATAGGGCGGTGGGCCTCCTGCTTCGTCTTTAAACCGCTCACGGATTGTTCGAGCGTCAGTCAGGTAGGTCAGCAACCGGCGTCGCCAGGCATCCACGTTGATTTTGCCTCCAGGGGCGAGGGGGAGCGTTTCAATTAAGTTGTAAGGATCGTGAGATTCATCGATTCCAAATCGATGAAGCAGGCTTGTCGCAAGTCCTAGCGAACGGTCCCATGGTTGGCACGGGTACCAGCACACAGAGAGATAGGGGTCTTCTTTGAGCAATTGTTGGAGCCAGTGAGCAACGAGCGTTGATTTTCCAATTCCGGCTATGCCGTGCACGACTGCACAGGGCTTCCGTTGTTCGAACCAAGTTTGCAACGCCTCAAGTTCAACTTCCCTACCGTGGACCGGTCGCGTCTCAGGCGGCCGATTGTTGTAGGTGGCATGTGCGCCAGTCATTGGTGTCAACCGGCCCGGTGCGGCCAGTGCATCATCGGACTTTTGAATGCGACCAAAGCGAATATCACCGTAGGTGAGGACCCCCTCATGTTGGGCGTGAAGTAAAATCTGCAACAAAGAAATGTCTGCTTCGAGGCGCTCAGCAGCCTCCTTTGCATGAACCTCTAGCAGTTCGCCTTCATTGTTGCGAAGGAGAATTTTTGTTTGACCCAATTCCGAGCGCCGTTCTGCAGCTCTTTGCCGACCAGTCTCGCTCAGTTGCCATGTTTTTTGCCGTCGCTCCTCGCCTCTGATCGAGCGCGTGTGTTCATCAACAGCACCGTCTTTGAGCAAGGTCCGCATAGCCCGGCTCACATTCGGAGGGTGTTGGGCGCAAGCCTCTGCAATTCCTGGTCGCGTCAACTCGGGGCCAACAACATACCGATCTGCTTGGGCTTCATGGTCGTCCAGATGCAGCAATACGCGGTCCAAAACCGCAACACTGACCTTTGGAAGACCTTCGCTCACATCGTTGGCTGAGGCGGCGTTGTTTCTCAACACTTCCCTTCGCTGACCCCCATTATTATGGTTCGATTGGTATTTTTTGTTTACACATCAATACCACAAGACCTTTTATGCCTAAAAGCACGGAAGACCATGTCTCGCAGACTGAATGGCATCCTGTTGATTTTTCTCATGTCAGCAATGGCCCTTTCACCCCTGGCCATGGGTGCCGATTCAGACGGTGATGGCGTTGAAGATTCAGTCGATGATTGTCGGTTTGCCGCGGGCACATCAACCGTAGACCGAGACGGCTGCCCAGACCGCGATGGCGACGGGACCTCGGACTTCAACGATGGCTGGTCAATCAACGACCCAAACTTCCAAAATGAATTTACAACCAATTCCAATGTAGACTACAACGATGTCGAGTACGATCCAACAGGAGAATTCATTGTCACTGCTTCCGAAGACGGTTTCGTTCGAGTGTGGAACGCCTCAACGCACATCAACACACGTTCAGTGAGCGCGAATCCAAACAACGGTGAAGTGACTTCAATTTCTTGGTCACCCGACGGCCAGTACATCGCAGCAGGACTCGATGACGATTCAATGAACATCTATTATGCGACCAATTTGTCCTCAGTGCACGGCAACATTGGCGTTGACGTGGGTGGTGGCGATTATGTCAACGATGTCGAATTTTCACCGAACAGCGAACTTGTAGCCGTCTCAATTGGCCGGTCTGGAAACGGTGGAACCAACGGGGTTGTCTTTTTGATTCAAGTCGCAGATGGGACCAACCTCCACAGCCTCAATCCAAACGGCGAAGATCGATTTTATGATTCAGCCTTCTCTCCAGACGGCGAGCACATTGCTGTTGCTGGAAATGGCGATTTCTACATCTCCAATGTCTCCTCCCAAGCCACCGTGTGGAGCATCACTGACCCATCTGCTTCGGTCAACGCAGTTGCGTGGTCGCCCGACGGAAACTACATCGCTATGTGTGGCGGTTGGGAAGGCCAGTCAGCAAGTTTCGATATGTACAAGTTCAACGGAGTTTCTTGGTCCAGAATTTGGCAAAAGACCACTTCAACATCCTGTGCATCAACCACGTTCTCCCATGACAGCTCGCAAATTGCAGCAGGCATGTACTGGTATGGATCAGATGGAAACACCGCTCGGGTGTACAACTCGGACACCGGCGTTCAAATTGACGCATTCAATGGCCCACGTCCGGGCAGTTGCTCATCAGGCAGTAACAACAACTGTGGCCAAATCGAAGGCGTCACATGGAGCCCAGACGGCACTCACATCGTCACCGCCCATGGGCGCAACGACGAAGGCGTCTACTATTGGTACGCTGACATTGATGAAGACAACGATGGATACAACTCCACCGACCAAGGCGATGGTGTCGTCGATGCTTTCCCATCCGATGGCTCCCAGTGGGCAGACTCCGATGGTGATGGCTACGGGGACAACATGGTCTGGGACCATGATTCTGATTCCACAACTCCGGATGAACCGGCAAACGAGCCAGACTCGTGCGTCTCTGTGTTCGGGACCTCAACCCAAGATCGATTTGGTTGCCCTGATGCAGACGGCGATGGCTGGTCTGATGAAGGTGACTATTACCCCGCAGACCCACTCCAATGGGCCGATTCAGATGGTGATGGTTATGGTGACAACTACTACTTCGATCTCAATGGTGCACAGCTGCACCTCAATCAATCAGGCGACGCATTCCCTGATGATGCAACTCAATGGAACGACACCGACGGCGATGGCTGGGGTGACAATTACCAAAACGTCACTTGGGATGACTTCAGGCCCTCAGAATGGCCTGGCTTGCTCCAATCAGTTTCGAACCAACCGGATGTGTTCCCTCTTGATCGAACGCAGTGGCTCGATACCGATGGCGATTGGGTTGGTGACAACCAAATGAGCGATCGCGCTGATGGATGCCCTACCATTTGGGGCGATTCCGAATTTGACCGCCTCGGTTGCCTCGACACTGATGGCGACGGTTGGTCCGATCCAGATGCCAACTGGGCGTCGACGGGCGATTGTTACCAAGCCGATGCGTTCCCAAACGACCCAACTCAATGGTGCGATGAAGACGGCGACGGCTTCGGAAGCAACGTCAGTGGAAACAACGCAGACGAGTGTCCAAACGAAGCAGGTTCCTCCACAGAAGACCGCATTGGTTGTTCTGACCGAGACGGTGATGGGTACTCGAACGCAGGTGATCCATTCCCAGACGACTCAACCCAGTGGGCTGACCGCGATGGGGACAACCGCGGAGACAACCCCGATGGAAACAACCCCGACACCTTCCCCGACGACACTTCCCAATGGAAGGACACCGATGGCGATGGCCGAGGTGACAACCCGAATGGATTCAATGGAGATGCCTTCTGGCAAGACCCAAATCAATGGGAAGACACCGATGGCGATGGCTACGGTGACAATTTCATCGACGAAGACGGCGATGGAGTCTCTGAAGGCTATTCGGATGTGTGCCCGCTTGTGTTCGGTAAGTCGACCGATGCATTGACTCGAGGCTGTTCTGATTATGACGGCGATGGTTTTGTTGACCCGGTCGATGCGTTCTGGGAAGACCCATTCCAATGGGCTGACGCTGATGGCGATGGATTCGGGGACAACACGAACGTCCCAAGCGGTGATGATTGTGCTGATGTCTTTGGGAAGTCCTACGAGAACAACAGACACGGCTGTCCCGATGCTGACCTCGACGGATGGGCTGATGTGGACGACGCATTCCCCTATGACACCCTTCAATGGGTCGACACCGATGGCGATGGTTGGGGTGACAATTACATTTGGTTCAACGACACCATCGCTGACCTCGATAATCCCGGTGAACTCATCCAAGTGAGAAATCAATCAGGAGATGCTTTCCCAACAGTGCCAGATCAGTGGTCTGACCTTGACGGAGACGGATGGGGTGACAATCAAACGAGCTTCTTCCAACCGGATGCTTTCCCACTCCAACCAAGCCAATGGAACGACTTTGACGGGGACGGCTATGGAGACAACAGCGTCTATGACCCCGATGGCGAAGATGGGCCAATGTCGCCTCAAGCGGCGTTCCAAGCTGATTCTTGCAGAAAAGAATTCGGCACCTCCTCTCTCGAAGAATACGGTTGCATCGACAGCGATGGTGATGGCCGTGCAGACGTCTATGACCCGTGCCCATGGGACCCGGCGATCACCAATGGTGTCTTGACTGGCCCAGACGCAGTGACATGTTCGGTGACATCAGACCCGAACAAAGTCGATGAAAGCACAGACGAGGCAGCATCGATCATCACCGATTCCACCACCCTGATCTTCATGGCAGGTGCCATCGTTCTTCTCCTTGGCCTCATTTTCGTTGCTCAAGTGGCAAAGGCCGCAAGCAAGCGCAAGGCTTCAGCCGAGCGCGCCGTAGAACGCAAGATGGACCTCGCCTTCTCGGAAGAAGAAGAGCGCCGCCTTGCATGGATTGATCATTACGTTGCAGCCGGCCAACTGGACGAAGCGCGAGCCCTTGGTTGGACTGAGCCTGCAGAAGTGCCACAATGGAAGCAACACGAGATGCAAGAAGCAGCAGCCACTCAAGCAGCGATTCCTACCATGCTTGATTTGGACCAACTGTGAGGCGATTCACTCGCCCTTCGCACGTTGCCGACGGGCTTTTTCAGCCATGCTGTCATCAAAGGCCAAAAAAGGCAACGATGCCCAGAGTTGATCATCATCGACAGCCAACAAGGCCTCGTTGGTTGCGAGCACCGTTTCAAGATGCATTGTGGTCGGTGTTTCCCCATTTTCAAGTGCGTACTGGTGGCCGGGCAATACGATATGGGCCGGCGGTAATTGTTGCATCACGCCCCGCAAATACCTCAATGTTTCACGCTGAAGGGCAGGGTCGCCACCAAACAAATCAGTGCGGCCACAGCGGCCCAAAAACAAGCAATCCCCTGATATCACGACCCCTTCACCAACAAATGTCGTGTGGCCAGGGGTGTGGCCAGGTGTGCAATGAGCCTCAAACGTGAGTTCTCCAAGATTCAACCTGATGTTTGAATTTGCTTCATGAGTCCATTCTTCATCCACTGGTTCCTTCCAGCCTCGCTGACGTTCAAACGCATGGCTCCTGACCGTGACAGAACCCCCGAGCATCGACTTGAGGGATTTGACGCCTTTCGTATGATCCCAATGGCTATGTGTCAACCAAATTTCAACCAAATTCCACCCGTTATTTGCGCACACTTCATGCCAGTAGTTTCCATCAAAAGGATCGACAACAGCTGCCTGTTTTGTTTTGATGCAAACGAGCAAGTGATTGAGGTTGTCCCACTCGCCCAATTGTGCTTGCAGCACTACGATTCGTTCATTTGAAATGACCTGTTTTGGTGGCAAAACCCATCCCCCTTTACACACCGTATGCACCGCTGGGCTTTCAAGTAATGAGAACCTCTTGAGGTCCATGGCGGGGCGTATGCGTGGCGGTGCAGCGGTCTTAGTGGCTCTGCTTATGCTCTCGACATTGCCTGTTCTGGCAACTGCAGAAGAGGGCGATTTACGCCTCGAATCCACCCTTTTGAGCCCACCGGGTTCTGGCTGGTACGCCTCAGGTGAGGCGGTTGAGTTTGTTGCGAAGTTCGTGAACGAAGGTGCACAAACTGCGTTTGAAAACGACCCGTCGTGTGGTACGGTGCTTCAGGTGTTGAATTCTGATTTTGAACTGATCGTTGATGAGCGTCCATCTTGCCGTGGCCAATCGCAGATGGTCGACATGGGTGCAGAAGAAGTCTACGAATTCGACGCAATTTCATGGGATCTCAAAGGAGAGAATGGCCAAGAAGTGTTACCTGGCTGGTACACCGTCCAAGCGCTTCACACGGCCACAGGTCAAACTGTGAGCAACGAAGTTCACCTCCAAACCAACGTGACTGTTCCCGAAGCATTGACCATGACCTTGGAAGCCACCAGCCGCCTTGGGCCTCTGGTTGCCAGCGAAGAAATGGTCCTCTCTGTGGTGATGCATAACCCAACATCTCAACGCATACAGGTGCCAGCCCTTGGGGATTGTTTGCTTCAATTGACGGTGAATGACGAGGTTCAATTGCTGTCCAACTGCATGCCAACCTTTACTCAAATCGAAGCCTATGAGGCGATGTCGATTGAGCAAGTGCTGCTTCCTGCAGGTACCTTCGAGGCCGGTCTTCAAACGTTAGAAGTGAGCCTTCCTGGCCAACAACTCTCTGGTGAACTCAGCCTCGATGTCTCCCAAGCAGCAGATGGATTTGACCCTCAGTTGCAAAATGCCTTGAGCGTAGAGATCACCGGTCTTGGCGATGGTCTGTATGGCGATGGCGACGTATTGCAAGCGTCAATGTCGATGTTCAACTCAGGCCTGGAAACACAATCCCTTCGCTTCACTGACACTTGCAGAGCTGAACTCTGGATTGTCAACGATGAGGGCGAAGTTGTCTTCGACAGTCGTATGTTCAAAACATGCAACGCCATCAACATAGACTACAGCCTTGAGGCCGAAGAAACAGCCACATTCTCCCTTCCAGACTGGACCTTCAACGACCTGCTGGGCTGCCAAATCGCCTCCGGGCATTACACCGCTGTCGTTGAAGTGCCTCAATTCCACTTGTCTTCCACACACGGAATCGATTACACTCGCTTGACTTCAACCGATTGCGCCGATTCCCTGGAAGTTGACATCATCACGTCGCTTTCAGGTATTGAAAATGGATTTGACCTAAGCGTTGGCATTGAACCGCGGGTCAGTGAAGTCGATTTGCGCTGGATTGGCCCATGTTCCGTTTCTGTTGCCATTATTGACCTTACATCGTCAGATGAAGTTCACCGCCAAGCATCGCTATGCAACGACTACGATGGAAGGCTCTTCACCCTCCCATACAGCGCTTCAAACGATGGCCTTGTGCTCGAAGTCGGCGAAGTGAACATGGTCGATTTCGAAAACAATCCGCTGCCTGATGGTACCTACCAAATGATCGTCACGCTCGAGGCGAACCCGACCACCTCTGCAGGATTTGTCTTCGACTGGCCAATTGTGGAAACGGTTACCGCAGAACCGATTTCCATCGAGCAAGAAGAAGCAGCCGCTGAACCTTCTCGGCTCGTCAGCGGCACATGGTCCGGTGTGTTGACTGAAGAAGGCACCTGCTGGATTCTCGACACTCCACAAGAAGGCCAACTTCTCCTCTCACGCGCTGCGCTTGGCCAATGGGCCCCTCAACAAGGATGGTCTGGAACTTATGATGCGGTTTCAGCCGATGCAGCGCCAGCCTGTGCAATGTTCCAAGCACCATCGATCGAAGTGCTGACCCTTGAGACCGAGACCGCCCCCTTTGCACCCGATGCTTCACAAGACGATGTGGAGCAATCCGGTGATGCAGCAGCCGAAGCATCAATTCCAACATCGATTGCCCCAACGCTGATCATGGTCGTCACAACCACTTCCCTGCTCTCTCTGTTGGTCACCGTCGTTCTTGGAAACGAGTCCTTTAGAATTCCAACAACCGCTGCAGGGCTTTGGTTCCTCGGAATGGTGGGCCGCACTCACGAAACCACAGACGGTCGATACCAACGTGGTCGTTTGATGGGATACTTGACAGCCAATCCCGGGTGCCACTTCCGGGCGCTCATGGCTGCGCTTGAGATGAGCAACGGCCAGATTACCCACCACTTGAGGATCCTTGAGAACGAGGAAGTCATTTGGCGCCGTAAAGACGGTCGTTTGGTCCGCTATTATCCGCTTACCAACACCATGAACCCGGGCATGAGCGATACCGAACTACCCGTCCCTCCTCTCTCTCCAGATCCAAACAGTTTGCAAGGTAAAATCCTGACTTTGCTCGATGTTGATGGTCCAATGGGCGAGTTCCCAACCCAAGCCGAACTGGCTAAGCGTTTGGAAAAGAGCCAGCAGTTGGTCTCTCATCACCTCCGCACACTGCAAAAGTTCGGTCTTGTCGAAAAGCGTAAGATGGGTCTTAAAAACCGCTACAAGTTAACTAGAGAAGCGATTTTCCTTTTGGAAACCAGTGAAGACTTCACTCGTGATTGAGTTTTTCTTTGCGACGAACACCGATGGGTTCAACCTTCCAAGAGAATGGTGCCCATCCTGCCTTCATTGCGGCCTGTGTAACTGTGTTCACTGAGTCCTGCTCTGTGCGGACAAGTGCGCCAACAACGCCGCCGCCTCCAGCTCCCATCGCCTTCCACGCCACGACATGGCCTGACGCTTCGAGTGGTTCGAGGACGGCACGAAACGGATCATGCAATCGTGGGTCCAGCAGGTCGACTCCTTGCATTACCGATTTCAGGGCATCAGCAACACCTTCCGAGTCTTCGCTCACGATGCTCTTCACCATGCCTTCTGCCGCTTGGTAAAGGGTTGCTAAGCCTTGAATCACATCCGAATCGCCCGAAGCGTACCTCGACCATATGCCTCGATGCAAATCGCCAGAAACATGTGGTAGGTGCGTGTCAAACAACACGAGGTGCTGTTCCAACCAATGTGTGAATTCTTCAGACGGTACGAGACGAGCACTGGTCACTTGTTCTGCTTCGAAGGTCAGGTGTTGAATGCCGCCAAATGCGCTTGCCCACTGGTCTTGTCGGCCACCAGTGTTGCCGAGCACTGCTTCGATTTGGTACGCCTTTTCGGCTATGGATGCGGGCTTTTCAGAGGCTGGACTGATGGCTGCTACCAATGCGACGTTCATGGCAGCAGAGGTGCCCAAACCGCATCCAGTTGGCATCTCCGTACGATAGGACACTTCCATCTTGCGTTCATCATCGCTCACGCTCGACGCGGTGATGAACCGATTGATAGCGACGTTCACCACCATTCCTGGTTGCTCGGTGCAGTACACGGGGACATCGGTCCACCCTCCAGCAAGATCAATTCGCACAGGGACCTTCACCGTGACTTCCATTGCCATGAGTTAGCGCAGTTTGAGGGACCTCATGAAGAGTGGCATTCAAGACAAATGGTTCTGTGGCAGGGCCATCCGGAAGGGTGTGGGTGAGTCAATGAGCGATTTGTTTTCTCCAGATTCCGAAGTGATGTGGCAGAAAAAGTGGAACGAAGCCCGTTTGTTTGAACAGGACATTCGGGACAACCGCCCGAAATTCTACTGCCTTGAGATGTACCCCTATCCAAGTGGAAAAATGCACATGGGGCACGTCCGCAATTATTCAATCGGCGACGCTGTAGCGCGGTATAAGCGCATGATGGGCTTCGATGTCCTCTATCCAATGGGCTTCGATTCGTTTGGTATGCCTGCAGAAAACGCGGCCATCAAGGAAAACGCACATCCTCATGAAATCACTGAGCGAAACATGGCTTCCATCACAGATCAAATCAAAAGGATGGGATTCTCGTATGATTGGCGACGCCAAGTCAAGAGTCACGATCCACGCTACTACCGATGGAATCAGTGGTTTTTCACCAAATTCATGGAAAAGGGCCTAGCCTACCAGGCGTTCGCTCCAGTGAATTGGTGCTCACAATGTGAAACGGTCTTGGCCAATGAGCAAGTCAAGGCCGGCCGTTGCTGGCGATGCAATGGCCCTGTGCTACAGAAAGGCATGAGCCAATGGTTCCTTGACATTCCAAAATACGCGCAAGAATTGGTCGATGGACTGGACACCATCCAATTCCCGGCGAATGTGAAATCGCTTCAACGGGATTGGCTAGGGCGTTCAGAAGGAGCAGAAATCAAGTTTGCAATCGAGGGAAGCGACGAGGAATTGATTGTTTTCACAACCCGCCCTGATACGTTATTTGGCACCACCTTCGTGACCCTTGCACCTGAGCATCCACTTGCTGCAACCCTTGTTGCGGGGACGGAGCACGAAACAGAATGGCAAGGCCTCTATGATGAAGTCTCTGCGATGAGTGAATTCGACCGCATCAAAAACATGAACAAAAAGCGAGGGGTCCCTCTCGGAGCATTTGCCATTCATCCTCTCACCGGAGAGCGCATTCCAATCTGGGCGGGTAATTTTGTCATCGCTAGTTATGGCACAGGTGCGGTTATGGCTGTTCCTGGCCACGATGAACGGGATTTTGATTTCGCCAAATCCTACGGCATTCCAATTCGACGCGTGCTTGTCAAGGATGAGAACGACGATCCAAACGCCGAACTCAAAAAGGCGGAATGTGAGTTGGGTTGGATGGTCAACAGCCCCCTTGATGGCTTTGATGGGCTGTACGGTGAAGACGCCAAAACGGCAGTGATTGATGCATTGGCAGCTCGAGGGTCTGGGACGAAGACCATCAACTGGAAAATTCGTCCGTGGTTGGTTTCACGCCAACGGTATTGGGGTACACCAATTCCTGTGATTCACTGTGATTCATGTGGCCCAGTCCCGGTTCCAGCCAAAGACCTCCCAGTCGAACTTCCTCGTGATGTGGTGTTTGGGGAGGGCAACCCATTGGAAACTTCCGCATCATTCCTTGCAGCTGATTGCCCTTCATGTGGAACACCAGGCCGTCGAGAAACTGACACGATGGACACTTTCGTTGATTCCTCATGGTACTTCCTTCGATTTACAGATGCACTCAACGATGAACTCTGTTTTGATGAAGCGAAAGCCAATCATTGGATGAATGTTGATTTCTACTGCGGAGGCATTGAACACGCACAAATGCACCTCATTTACGCTCGATTTTGGACCAAGGCACTCCGCGACCTTGGCTTGCATCAAATCGATGAACCGTTCAATGAACTCCTGTGCCAAGGGATGGTCAACAAGTCAGCCCCATGGTGTGAGCCGTGCGGCCTAACCTTCTCAGTCGATCACGCCGGTAAACCCTGCCCTCACTGCGAAAGCTCACTGACAGAACGGTCTGCTAAGATGAGCAAATCCCTTGGGAACACAGTTTCTCCTGAAGACATGATTGAACGCTATGGCGCCGATACGGTGCGTTTGTTCATTTTGTTTGCTGCCAACCCGACCGCCGGCATGGACTGGTCTGATACGGCTTTGGAAGCCAACTATCGTGTGATGATGCAACTGTATGGGATGCCAGAACGTTTGGCATCTTGGGATGGAGGGGCGAGCGACATGGATGTCTGGTTCCAAGGGCGCCTCAAGCAAAGGGTTGCAGAATTCAAAGCAGCGATGGACACCTATGATTTGCGAAGGGCGGTTGAACTCTCCCATTATGAACTGGTCAAGGACGTCAATTGGTACACCCGTCGCGGTGGAAATAACCCAGTTTTAGCCAAGGGCATCCTTCGACATTGGGCGCACATGCTCTCTATTTCGACACCTCATCTTGCTGAAGAGTGGTGGTCTGTCCTCGGCATGGAGGGGTTGATCAGTGGATCCGAAATGCCTTCACTCGATTCAATCACTGCAGAGGAACAAACCGCTCTTGATGGTGAAACCACCACGCGAAGTTTCCTTGAATCTGCTCGTAAGATCAAGGATGTGGCTGAACGGCACCTGGATGGTCCGGCCAAAACAGCGACCATCATCGTAGCACCGATTTGGAAACGCGAACTTGCAATCACTGCATTGGAATTCCTCGAGCAAGGTGGAAATCCGAAGCAATTCATCAGCGTTCTGAGCCAAATGGAGATTGCACAGGGCGATCGGAAGGGCGAAATCATGGGCTTTTGGGGCAAGAAAATGCTGCCTCAAGTCTTCAAGTGGGACGATGATTCAAGGGTGCTCATCCGCAGTTCCCTTGACGAAGTTGCCTCGCTTACTCAAAGGGCTGCTTTCATCGCCGAAGAACTCGGTTTGGATGAGGTTGTTGTCGTCCTCGGTGAGTCTAAAGAGGACGAAACGGGTAGGGCAGGTGGCGCTATGCCACTTTCACCGGCTGTCGTTTATGCGTGATTAAGCACGCTTCCATTCGGTCCCTGTCCACCAGTAGTTGCCACCATCGCTCATGGCCCTCCAGGTGTAGCCTGCTTCATCGGTCCACTGACGCAAGACGGTTGGTTCCTCTGCCACAGGTTGAACCGCTGCAACAACAGGGGTTGCAGCCACAGCTGCGACCGCTACAGGTTGTGAGGCAATCACAGGTTGGGCAGCAACGATGGATTGCTGTTCGAAGGACTTCTCAGGTTCCTCTTCACTCCCGCCACGTCGTAGGAAGAGCACCGCTCCGCCACCGCCAATGAGGGCGAGGACGATCAAAGCGATGATGATCATGTTTCTACGTGCTTCAGCAGCCTCTGCATCAGCAGCCTCTTGTGCTGCTTGTGCGTTGTCACCTACGCCATTTCCATCCGAATCTAGGGTTTCAGAAGCATCGTTGGGGAAGGCATCAGCGTTGTCACCGACACCGTCACTGTCGCTGTCGAGTGTTTCAGCAGCGTCATTTGGTGCCCAATCCGCATTGTCTCCTACGCCATCATTGTCGCTGTCAACAGTTTCAGTTGCATCGTTCGGGAACACATCAGCGTTATCACCAACAGAGTCACCGTCACTGTCCATGGTTTCACTTGCGTCATTAGGAGCCCAATCTCCGTTGTCCCCCACGCCGTCCATGTCTGAATCCATTGTTTCATTCGCATCCTCAGGGAATGCGTCAGCGTTGTTGCCAACGCCATCGCTGTCGGAATCCATCGTTTCGTTGGCATCGTTGGGGAAAGCATCAGCGTTGTCACCAACGCCATCGCTGTCCGAATCTATTGTTTCTGTGGCATCGTTAGGGAATGCGTCAGCGTTGTCACCAACGCCATCGCTGTCGGAATCCATTGTTTCAGTAGCGTCCTCAGGGAATGCGTCAGCGTTATCTCCAACTAAATCTCCGTCAGTGTCCATGCTTTCACTGGCGTCATTGGGGAATACATCGGCGTTGTCACCCACTAAATCTCCATCAGAATCCATTGTTTCCGAGGCATCGTTAGGGAATGCGTCAGCGTTGTTGCCAACACCATCGCTGTCCGAATCCAATGTTTCAGAGGCATCGTTAGGGAATGCGTCAGCGTTGTTGCCAACCCCGTCGTTGTCAGTATCAGTGGTTTCAGAAGCATCGTTGGGGAATGCATCTGCGTTGTCACCAACGCTATCTCCATCACTGTCGGTTGTTTCAGTTGCGTCGTTGGGGAATGCATCAGCGTTATCGCCGACCCCATCACCATCGCTGTCGCTGGTTTCAGAGGCATCGTTTGGAAAAGCATCATCGCCATCAAAGACGCCGTCGCCATCGGTATCGATGTCAACGATCATGGCTTGGTCCTGGCACGTTTCTTCTGGGCCGAAATCCATGCCATCGCTTGGTGTGACCTTGACCGTCCATGTTTCCTCGATCGAAGTTTCTGACGCAGCGATGGTTGTCATGTCGTTGTAGGCAGGGGCGAGGGTCCCATTGACGAACCAGCGGACCATTGTATTGGACTCAGCGTCACCATCAGAGTCTGCGAAGGTGTAACTCACCGTTAGGTCTTGATCAACAGCGACTGCTCCCCGTGGTGATAGAGCGAGGTTTGAAGCGGTTGGAGGGGTGTTCAACGGGGGGATTTCAGAGATTGTCAGCGAGGTCTTTGCCCAGCCGTCTCCACTGTTTTGGAAATTCCCATTTCCATTCAACACGGCAATATCAACGCTAACCGTCCCGCTGTTTGCTGCGGGCGCGATCCAATCGAGTGTGAAGCTTCGTTGATTCGAATTGGTATGGGTTGCGCTCATTCCAGCAATCTGTACATCCGGGCTCGGGTTTCCAAGCGTGCCTTTATCGATTTGGAGGGAGAATCCACCGATGAAGGCTTGTGTTCCTCCATTCACATCGATGGTGATCGGGTAGGATTGGCCAGCGTTGTAGGACGATGGGAAGTTTTCACCGACCGTTACGCCTCCTGCGTTGGAATGGCACGTACAACCTGCAGATGCTTGGTTGTGCTTACCACCCGAATTCCCCTCAATAGCAGGGACGGAGGCAATCATGAGCATCAATAAGGCAATAGAAACGACCCTCAATGTAGAGTTCATAGCGTGTACGGTTGTGTGTTTTTTATTTAACAAGTTGGCTTTCACGCCTGAATTCCCACACGGGCCATTCACTCTTCTTCAGCGTCATCGTGCGCGATATGCACCGCATCGTCGAGCCCCACAGGGCGCTTTGGCGGTGAAGTCGTTTGCTTTGGCTTAGCGCTTGGCTTTCCATTTGAGGCGACAACTCCAGCGGCGATCAACAGGAGGGCTGCAAGAACGAACAACCACGTTGTGGCCCCATTTCCACCATCATTCTGAGTCTTGGCCGTGTTGCTTGAATCAATGACGGCACATCCGTTTTCATCAACCGCAACTGGCAGGCTATTGAGGCACATGTCTTCTGCGTTTGACACTCCATCAAGGTCATCATCCAATTGCGTCATGCTGCAGCCTTGGACACCAACTTGTGCCCCTTGCGGTGTTTGAGCACAAGCATCAACAAGATCAAGAACGCCGTCGTTGTCATCATCATCGTCTTCGGCAGCATCGATGCATCCGTCACCATCTTGATCTTGGCCAATTACTGCAGGGCCGATTAAACCAACTGGACAAGCATCCAATTCATCGAGCACCCCATCCTTGTCATCGTCAGAATCTTCGCTGGCGTCTCTGCATCCATCTTGATCGTAATCCATGCTCAGAGTAAGTGCTGCGTTGTTCCAATTCAATTCACCAGTGGGGCATTCATCTTCAGCATCGTTGATTCCGTCGTTGTCGTCATCGTTGTCGGTGATTGAATCGTGGCACCCATCCTGATCGTAATCATTGACCGGGTTTGAGGTCCATGCTGGCGTGTCTCTAGGGCAATTGTCGTCGGGAGCAGCGATCCCATCGCCATCCTGGTCAACATCGCATGCATCACCTAGTCCGTCTTCGTCTAAATCAGCCTGAGTTGGATTTGCAGCATCTGGGCAGTTGTCCAATTGGTCGATGAATCCATCTTCATCGGTGTCAAAATCTGCGCATCCATCACCTTCGTTGTCTTCCTCTGGTGTTGAAATCCAGCCCACTGGGCCCAAGGGGCATAAATCATTGAAATCAAAAACGGTGTCTTCGTCATCATCGAAATCTTCACCAGCATCTTCACAACCATCGCTGTCGTGATCTGTGTTTGAGTCAGAAATCCAATTTAAGGCTCCAGTAGGGCAGTCATCAACCGTATCCTCAACACCGTCGTTGTCATCATCAGCATCGCAATCATCGCCAAACAAATCGTTGTCATGGTTGGCCTGATTGGTGTTGGCGACTCGAGGGCAGTTGTCTTCACCATCGAGAACACCGTCGCTGTCTCTGTCTGTTTGGTAAAGCCAAACTCCAACATCATAACCCCCGTAACTCGTAGCAGAATGAACGCCGATGGAGGCTGTGCCGCTCAGCATAAAGGTGAGCAGGGGGGATCCATCAAGAGCGAATATGAGGCCGGTTGGTTCATCGTTTCCTTCACCGCCGGCAGAAACAGCCCATGCCCATGTGCCATTTTGCAGGTATGAGGCAAGGAAGATATCGTTGTGCATGTCATCGTTGACTCCATCGAGATCGGTGAGGTTGTCATCGCCGATTACGATCCCTCCAGTGGTCGTTCCGGTTAACGTGATGTCGCCTTGGATGTTGGTCACGATGCCTGTAGCCCGGTCAACCCCAACTCCGCTTGCGGTAGCAATGCTGCTCCAAGCACCGGATGAAGAAATCAAACCTAGAAGCACGTCGACGCTCTGAGAAGAGGAGGTATAGTGGGCGCCGAAGCTCGCGTTACCAACGAATTCACCAACGATGCTCAAGCCCTGTGTTGTTGATCCTGAACAACCCCAAACCCGCTCTTCGTATGGACCTCCACCAGAAAGAGCCCATGTCCATTCGCTGCCCTGATAGGCGGCAACCATAATGTCGGTTTCGCCTTCAGATCTGAGCAATGCTTCACCGATGAGGATTTCACCGCGATAAGTTGCCGTCAGGTAGGTTTGACCAACCCCATCTTGGCACAGGCCGCCAACGGGTTCAATTCCGTCTTGAGTGGTGAGTTCAACATGTGACACTGGCTCACCGCCTTCGTTGAAGGTGGCAATCATAATGCTGCCTTGCTCAGCAGCGGGGAGAATCTCGCCCTGAAACTCCATCGAGCCTCTGTACAACACGCCAAGGTGGATCTCATTGTTTGGAGTCACGAGCATATCAAACACGAAATTGTCGTAAGCGTTGCCGACCTGAGCAGACCACAACCAAGTTCCTTGGGCGCTCAAACGCGCTAAGAATACGTTTCCATCATCGTCTTCATCTTCTTTATCGAGGGGGTCAAGATCGCCAAGTTGGAGTTGACATGGGAACCCGGGGCTGTTCAAACAAAAATTGCCTGCAACGATGATATCGCCATTATCCAACAGGGATATGGCTTCCACCGAATCAATTGCGTTGGAACCAAACGCTAGACTGGCGTTCCATGTCCCGTTCGGGTTGATCCATGCAATCATTCCATCTCGGTCGCTTGATCCGCCAATCGCCCCATGGCCATCGATTTGGTCCCTGAATTGAATGTCGCCTTCGAAACTCCCTGCAACGATGATTGTCCCGTTTGAATAAGTTCCAGATTGAGAGATAAAATCATCCAACGCCCCACCAGCACTTGTGGCCCAACCATAGACCAACTCACTCGACTCATTGCCGCCATCTACGCTTTTCACATCGTTCTGACCCGTCAACTGACTGGAATCTTGGACCAGCCCAACACCCGTCGATGAAAGCACAAGAAGCAACGAAAAGAGTGCAGTCGCAGCGCATCGCATAACCCGACGGATTGACTTATTGCATTTGAAACCCCGCTTTTTTCGTACCCTATATGTTCAAGGACGAACCACACCACCGAGGCTCATGGACCCTCCTCCCAAAGGTGTATGGCGTCAATCGCTTTCACCCTCTGAGAGCGAGCAGGTCATCACCAACCTGCTTGATCTCGACCGATGGCCGTCATGGCACAGTTCTGCAGGTCGAATTCTCTCGGAAAAAACGGGAGCGCTTAGTGAAGGGCAGCGCTTTGATTTGCATCGAATTGAGCGACAGCGGCTGATTGAAGACATGTGGTCCGTCAAATCAATTCGTTCGAGCGAAGCACCTCGATTTTTAGAGATTGAATTCCTGTGGCAAGGTCAACAGAGGGAAGGTAAACCCCTCGGTACTGCGCTCTCCAACCTTAGCATGACCGTCACAGTTTGGGCTGAGGAGGGAGGCGGTGTTGAAATTGCTTCATGGTGGGACGTCCCTTGGTGGGCGAAATTCATGAAGGGCCGCGTGAATCGCCTGCCTCGAGCGATGGCTAAACAGTGGCTGAAAGACGCATGCAGTGGCGCAACCTTGCCAATTTTACCATCGCAAGAAGCCTTCCTCAACGAATCAGAATAAAAGCGAGTGTTCATGGAGCCTCGACGCGGACAAGAGCACATGAGCGGTGAAAATGGCGACGGTAATCGTCCCAATTCCTCCAAAAAGCGTGGAAAAAGCCGCGACCATTCACGAAGAAATGGCGGAAATAGAAACCGCGGTAATCGGCGGCCAAAGCGGTACGGAGGCCCCTCAATATCCTCGCTCAAAGAACGTCATGCTGAACGAATTGCAGCAATGGATCAGAAAGCAAACCAAAGGTTTGAACAAAGCGAACGCCCCATGGGTTTTCCTGAGGATTTGGACGAACCACAAACCTTCCATTTCACTTGGGACACCAATCCAGTGCCTCTCAAGGACGAGGAAGCCTTGGCCAAACAAGTGCTCCGGAAAGGAGAGTTTGGCTGGCTGGATGATGCACGTGTTGACGAACTGGCTCAAATTGTCAAAAACCATAACATGACGCTCGATCAAGCGCTTTCATTGCGTTCGGCACTGATGCAACAGAAAACGGTGTATGGCCATGGAAGGTTACGTTCTCGTGCCAAAGACATGCTTCGCCTCTATCGAGAAGGCGTTTCAGTCGTGGACATCTCTCAACGCTTCGATGGCCCTCCAATGAATGTGTTTCGCCTGATCTTAGCTGAGATGCGATGGTCGAAAACCAAAATCAAGGAGAGTCTTAGGGAACCAAGTCGCCTCAAGCAAAGGGAGCGCGACGAATTCGAGGCAGCAGAAGCAGCAGACCGAGTTTCAAACGTGGACCAAGGCGAATCACAAGAAAAAGCCGACTTGTTCGAAGATATTCTTGCAGATTGGTTCGAAGAGCAGGGAGTTCGTCTGCGCCGTCAACCAGAAATGGTGAGGGAACAAAAACAGGAATTAGGTCGCCCGGTTCGCACGCCAGACATTCTGTTTTTGGACCATGTGCACATCAATGGCAGCCCAGTTTCATGGATCGATGCCAAACATTTCTACGGTGCCGATGTCGAATTCCAAAGAAAGAAAATGGCCAAGCAAATGGACCGCTATATCGAGGAATGGGGCAGCGGTGCTGTGGTCTATCGTCACGGTTTTAGTGCGAACTTGTTTATGGCAGCCTGCACTCTTTTGGACGCCAATGTGCTGGATTTACGCCCATTGGATGGCGACGAAACATCAGCCTGAAATCTTTGTTTCCCGAACACCAAATTCAAGCGTCCTCAGGGCATCAGCAATCAGCGCAATTTCTTCAGATTGAAGCGGTTCATCAAGCCGTCTTGGAAGCACGGCAACCGATACACCAAGCATGCACAATCGCACATACACCCGCGTGTGGAGGCCGATCCCTCGTAAGGCATCCAACACAGCGCTGTTGAGGGACATCCGCTCTGGCTCCTCTAGGAGTCCAGATGCTTGGGAGAAGTTCCTTGATTGCAACATCAAGTCACTCCATGCATCAGCGCTCCATTCGTTTAATCGAAGGGTGCGAACGGCCTTTTCTCCCGCTGCAGAAATGGTGCGTTGCCATTTCGGGTCATCGATGTACTTCGCTGTGTGTCTGGCTTCATCGGGTTTCCATACCAAGACAATTGGTTGTGAGGAGGGAAATCCAACGGCCCTGCCGCCAGCCCCAGGCGCCCCCGGTTCAAGCCTCAGCTCAATGCCTTGTGCGGCGATCCCGAGCACGTCACCAAGCCCGCCGCTGTGCATCCGCTCGATTCGATGGGCGACACGGAGGTATTGGTCTTCTCGACCGATCTTGGAATGAGCGTGAAGCGCTCGAGCGACAGCTACCAAACCTGCTGCAGACATACCAAAGCCTTGGCTTGTTGGCAGAGCAAGCACGACCTCGATGTCAAACGCCTCTGCTGGATTGAGCAAACGGGCATCTCGTAGCCCTTCGATCAAGTCGATGTAAAAATGCTCGGAGTGTTCGATTGGTGTGCCTTGCATTGAGACAATGTTCAATCGAACCTCGCCTGGCTCAACTGTGCTGGGGCGTCCGTCAAGACCTGAGCCTTGGGATAATTCAGCAGGTGTATCTGGTGCATTTGTCCCCACATGGCGTACGGTCGCTTCAACACCATCGACGACGTTGAAACCAGCCCCTCTGCTTCCTTGAGAACGAGCAAGTCGAGCGTCCTTCCAAATGGAAAACAGCAACGTGATGTGGCCGCCGCATGATACCGTGTAAGAAGCCATATTGCTCCCTTTAAGGCGTAGAACTTGAACGCTTGGGCTGTCTTTTTCGATCAAAGGGTGTTGGTTGGAACAGCACCGTATGCGTTGTCATGGGCTTGTCCATCGGATACAAACCAAACGAGGAGCAAAATGCCGCCTACGATAGGAACAAACACAAGGAGCATCATCCAACCAGACTTGCCAAGATCGTGCAATCGTCGTACTGATACCGCAAGCAATGGCAAAAAGCCGCCGATGTACACCCCAAAGGTCAGCAGACCCATAAGACTGGCAAGAGCATCGACAACAAACAAGGAAACGATTGAGAGGGTGAACATCCCCATAACTGCGACAATGAAACTTAGGTAGGCGAACCAATATTCCGATCGGCTGGCTCGGCCGCTGAATCCAACGTATTGTTGGAGGCAGGATTTCGTTGCGTCCATGAATGACATCATGTGCGCAGGTCGGGCTACGTGTGGCATACCTTGCATTTGCGGTTGCATGGTTGGAAATCACATTGCATAGTATTTAGTCGTGATACCGGCAAAGAAGCCATACAAGTTGTTTTGAGGGGTGGTCCCCTCGATGCTCCATGACCCTCTCCATTGGACAGATTGCACCAGCCTTTGAATTGATCAATGCAAACTCCACAGTTGGCGAGCAAACAATGAATTTTGAACAATCAGCTGGGCAAAATGGAACGATCATCGTCTTCGAGTGCAACCATTGCCCTTATGTCATTGCGAGCATCGAGCGAATGGAATCGATGGCCTCATGGTGCAACCAAGCAGGCATTGGTTTTGTTGGCATTAACTCAAACGATCCGGTGGTCTATCCAAACGATTCGTTCGAGCACATGGAAAAGCGAGCCTTGTCAATGGGCTATGCTTACCTGCACGACGAAACCCAAGAAGTCGCTCATGCTTATGGAGCAAAGCGAACACCGGAGTTTTTCCTCTTCGACGCCAACAATCGTTTGGTCTACCAGGGGCGAATGGACGATGCCCCAAGGGATCCAACCAAGGTGACTGCAACGGAACTCAAAGACGCAACAGAAGCCATGTTGTCTGGCCAAACCCCTGCCATCGAACACACTGAATCCATCGGTTGCTCGGTGAAATGGAAGGCGTGAAGTGGTGAGTCGATGAGTGGTTGCAGACGTCAGTGCGATTGGGACGACAAAATGGTTTGTCGCAGTTGCGGTATCGATTATGGCTTGCCTGCGCCGAGTGAAAAGCCAAAGGTGGAAACGCCACCGGCTGAAGAAGAATAACTCAGTATTGCTCGAGCACCAATTCAGTGGTTGTTGAAGCAATTTCATTTGGGGCCGCGAGCCACATTTTGTCAAGGAGCGTTCGCAATGACATGGTGTCATCAACGTGGACCAGGGCGACTAAATCAGCATCACCAGACACTTCGTAGATGATCTCGATGCCGTCCCAACCTGTCACTTCGGATGCGAAAGAACCGATTTCTGCACCGGGTGACACCTTGATTCGAACCAATGCAGTGAGTCCAACGCCACCTTCTCGCACGGTGTAACCTCGAATGGTCCCCTCTTCCTCCATCTTGCGCACGTGGGTGCGGACGGTTCGCTCTGATGCGCTGACCTCTCGAGCCAAATCGACATAGGACATCCTTCCGTTCTTTCTGAGTTGGGCGAGGATGGCACGATCGATTTCAGCAACACGAGGCATGTCGCGCCCTTCCGCTTTGAGTATATCAAACCTGCTCTTTCCCCTCCTTGCGGAAAAAAAATCAGATTTTAAGGGCTAATAAAGGCTAATCGAGGCGTTAGAAAAAAATCAAGTTTTGTTGCAAATGGGAACG
>Ga0228615_1000405_pt1 | contig 23521 bp, 13 predicted proteins | sample 16DmetaG_FD_190530 | JGI IMG/M metagenome (GOLD analysis project Ga0228615, IMG submission 190530) | Seawater microbial communities from Monterey Bay, California, United States - 16D | ecosystem: Environmental > Aquatic > Marine > Coastal | place: USA: California | collected 2016-10-17
GACCCTAGGCAACTTGAACACCGCGCTTTCTACAAACTCGGTTTGTTCATCCATGACTGGCGCAAAACAATGTTCGCACTTGGTCTTGTCTCGTGTATTTTTATGACCAGTTTAACCGCTTTGGGGGCAGATTGGGCTGAAGGTTTTGGCGAAGATGATGTCGAATCGGTCAATGCAGGTAATTTAATTTCTGAACGATTCAACAATGAAGGTCAAGAATCCGGTCAATTTTTCCGCTATGTGGTGTATCACCCAACTCTTAACGATTCAACTGATGAATGGCGCAATGCAGTTGTCGAAGCGTTATCTGACTTTGAAGACCATCCCGATATTTCGATAGAATACTCATGGGATGTCGAACAGGTCGACCGTAAAGATGTCGTTGCAACAGATGATGAAGGAAACTATGCCATCAACACCGTGCGATTTGATACCAACCGCAAAGATGCTAAAAGCATCATGACCGATCTTCACGATTCTGTATCGGTCGACGAACCATTTGAGGCTCTGATGACCGATGGTATCGCTATTGACTGGACATTCGATGACCGAATCAAGAAGGACCTCATCAAGGCAGAATTGGTTTCAGGTCCCCTTTCACTCTTAATCCTTGGAATCGTTTTCGGCTCAATTGTTGCTGCATTATTGCCAGTTGGAGTGGGTATAGGTACTGTTGCTGCAGCAATAGGGATGACCATTTGGCTCTCCAACGTCACGGATGTAACAGTGTATTCGACAAACATCATCTCCCTCATTGGCATTGGCGTTTCCATAGACTATTCGCTGTTCTTAGTCAACAGGTTCCGAGAAGAACTCGCCAGAGGCCATGATGTTCGAACCGCCACTGCAATGAGCAGTGCAACTGCCGGAAAAGCTGTATTTTACTCTGGCATCACCGTAGCCATTGGCCTTATGGGCATGTTGTTTTTCACGAACACAAGTTTACCCTCACTGGGCATTGGTGGCACAATTGCTGTATTCATAGCAATGGTTTACTCGACCATTTGTCTGCCGGCAGTTATGGCCATTCTTGGTCCAAATGTCAACAAATGGAAAGTTCCGTTTGCTCTTGATATGTCAGCAAGAGACGATGGCGTTTGGGCACGTATTGCTAAGCGAGTTATGGACCGCCCATGGACGGTGCTAATCCCAGTTCTAATTTTGTTGCTTGGCGCTGGCGCGCCGTTCCTTTACGCTGAATTTTCACTTTCTTCCTGGCAGGCTCTGCCACCTGACGACGAATCTCGCCAAGGCATGGAACTTATCGATGAGCAATGGCCAGACCAAGCGGCAAACTCTATTGCCATCGTGATCGATACTGCTGGTGAAGACCCTCTTGCAGAGGAGAACCTACGCACAATGCATGCCTACATCAGTAGTCTACTGGCTGACGATAGGGTCTCGGGAGGAATCGGGGTTGGCCTACCTAACCCCGCTATGAGTGCGCAAGATGTTGTTGATTTCTGGGCAGCCCCCAGTGAATTTCTTTCCCCCGAAGACAACATGACGCGTGAGAGTCTTCGTGCAGCTTTTGTCGGAGATAACGCCACACTCATTTCACTCCAACTTGTCGGAGCACAAACCAGCGTTGATTCTCGAGAAATGGTTGAGTCCATTCGTGAAAATAGAGATGATTTCCTCGAAGATTTTGGTGGTGACAATGACCGGCTGATGGTTGCTGGTTTTGCAGCATACAACGCTGACAATTTGCGAGCCATTGCCGATAATTTGCCAAGAGCACTGGCTTTCATTCTAATAGCCACTATGTTTCTAATCTTCCTGCAGGTGAAATCAGTAATCATTCCGGTAAAGGCAATCGCCATGAACATCCTGTCAATCTCAGCATCATTTGGTATGCTCGTGTGGGTATTCCAATGGGGATACGGTGAATCGCTGCTCAACTTCACGGCTCAACCCATCGACTCAGGAAATCCTGTCATTATGTTCTGCATTGTGTTCGGTCTGTCGATGGATTATGAAGTTCTAATGTTGTCTAGAATCCACGAAGAGTGGGAGAGAACCGGAGACAATACGCTTGCAGTGGCCAACGGACTGCAAAAGACAGGTGGACTTATCACCGGTGCAGCAGCCATCATGGTGGTTGTGTTCAGTGCATTTGGTTTGTCATCTGTGGTCATATTGAAGCAAATCGGGTTGGGTCTTGCTCTAGCGATTTTAATCGATGCAACACTTGTACGAGCACTAATTGTGCCTTCAACAATGCGTTTAATGGGCAAGTGGAATTGGTGGTCTCCAAAATGGATGGAACGAATGTTTGCATCAAAGGAACTACCACTGGTGAACAGCGAACAAGAATCCGAATAGGTTCTACAGTGAATCTTGGTTGTTGAAAAGTTTTGAATGGTTCGCACCTCTGGTCGTAATATGGCACGGCAAGGAATTCTCATTTCCCTCGTGCTACTCCTGCTTGTTTCGATAACATCAAGTTCAGTTCTTGCACAAGCTCCAGTCGATACTCAACCGAGTTCGGAAAACTCAACCATGTATCTCTGGGGTGATTCGTCGCTTGCCAATGGCGATTGTATGGCACATTTTTCCTCTGACGATTCAACCGATGTGGGGTACGGAGAATTTGATGAAACCGAAAACATAGATTTCTCTTGTTCTCTTGACCAGCCATTACTGGAGGACATGTATCTAGACCCAGAGGGTTCAATCAACCTCCAGCTAGGCTTTATGATTCAATCTTCTGAGAACAGTGGTGGAGATGAACTGCTTGTTTCACTCCGAAAAGATTCCGAAATTTTGGCACAGCAAGAATTCACTTTCTCTACATATTCAGACGAACAAATATCGTGGCAGATTGAAATTACCGAAAACATGACGTTTTGGGAGGAAGGTGTCACTCCGCAACTCAATATACAATTCAACAAGCCAGGTCCTACTGCGCTGGAATGCTTGAATCCACAAAAAGCACTGGCAGGATGTGATTCAAAATTCCGTTTGTATTATTCTGATAACTCAGAAGGATTGAATGTAGAAGGGACATTCCCCATCATTAACGCCTCAGATCCTGCCGCTGTTAATCCGAATGATTCACAAAACGATGATGAGGCAGTAGCTATGTCAGTAGGGAGTGGTTCTCTTTCAGCCTTGTTGTTCTCGCCTTGGTTTATCGGACTTTTCGCATTTGTAGGTTTTGTGACGCTTCAACGAGACAGGTTCCAGTTAGGGATGGTTCTTGAAGATGAATCGGATGAAGCTATTTCTGGTAATTCCTCTTCGGATGGAAACACCCTTGTTGACAGTTATCGAGCTCGTGTTCTTACTCTATGCGCTCTTTACGTGGCACAAGGAATCCCATGGGGCTTCATAACAATCGCTTTTCTTACCTTCTTGGCTGACAAAGGAGTTGGCGCAGGAGAATTAGCCCTCATGTTGACCCTAGGTACACTGCCTTGGTCAGTGAAATTCCTATGGGGCCCAGTTATCGACCGTTTTCAATTTCCTTCACTGGGTCGACGCAGACCATGGATTCTTTTCGCACAAAGTGGAATGATTCTTGTTCTTGCATCAATGATGTTGGTTTCAAATCCTGAGGAAAATGTCCGGACCATCGCATGGATGTTCTTTGTCTACAACATATTCACCTCACTGCAAGATGTGAGTACAGATGCCCTTGCTGTGGATGTTCTGAAACCTCATGAGATGGAGAAAGTCAACAGTTACATGTTCACTGCAAAGTCGATTGGAGGTATTATCGGAGGTGCTGGTCTAGGCCTCATCATTGGCACACTCGGCATCAAAGCAACCATTCTTCTCCAAATCCCGATTCTCGTAATGATAATGTTGGTACCTCTCTACATGACTGAGCGTCCAGGCGAGAAACGTTTCCCGTGGAGCGAAGGTCAAGGCGGAGAACAACTGAGTGATGAGCAGCGTGATTTCAAGGATATACTTTCCAAACTAAAAATTGCTTTCTCACTACGCTCTGCCAAACTTGGAATTGTTCTGAGTCTGGTCATGTCCATGTCGTTTTTCTTAATTCCAATCCTCCCCCTTCTGTTCGTTCGTGAATTAGGTTGGACGGTCGAACAATTCAACGTTACTAACGGCGGAATAATCCTGCTTTTCACCATACTTGGCTATCTGGTAGGAGGCCAACTTGGTCGACGATTTGGGGGCAAGTCGGTCATCATTTACAGCGCGCTGTTTACCGCAGTCATCACATCGTTATGGGGTATGACTGAATCAATGTGGAGCAATGGAAGTTACATGATGATTATGTGGTCGATTCGAACATTTACTTGGGGCCTGGTTACCATCAATATCTATTCGTTGGTAATGAGAGTCACATGGAGTGAGGTAGGTGGAACACAATTTACCGCGTACATGGCAATGATGAACGTATCCTCAATCATCGGTTATCAATTGACTGAACCACTTGCCAGTCGATTTGATTATCCGACTCTGTTCCTTATAGCCGGTATTTTTGAGACATTGATTATCTTTGGAGCTTTATTCATTGACCCTGGTGAAACGAGGCGAACCCTCGTCCACCATTCAGACCCGATTCGTGAGTAAATCGTATTATTTTCCATTTGTGTCTTGTCTCCGATGGGAAGTTAAGGCTATGTCGAGCAATACGGCTTTTTTTCGCAATTTTTGGCTGTTTATCCCGGGAATTTGAAATACACAGCGTCATATACCCCATGAAGCAATGTTATCTTCATGCAGCCCACTCAAATGGACAATGTTGGAGCCCTTCCTCTCGCTAGTGCGATTGGATTTTTCGTAGGAACTATAGGTATCGTGTTACTGTTTATACAGCAATCACTGACCGTATTTTTACCACTGTTACTGCCCCTGGTAGTTTGCTCAGTACTTTGCACCGTTCTGTACAAAATACAGAACGCTGAAGCAAAGTCTGACACACCCAAGGTCAACCCGGTAAGATTTGATGTCATCTGATACAAATGACACACTCAAACGTGCAATCCAATCCAAGCAACTACGCCTTAACATTCGGCTATTGCTTGCGTAACGGAATTTCGTGAAAGCTCTAGATATAGTCGACTTGGCTTATGCTTAATTCAGGCTTTGTTATCTGCTCTATTTAGCACCCATTCAAACATCGATTCGAGACTGGGCTGAAGCAATATCGCATCCCTCGTTAGCACATATTCGACCGTTGCAGGCACTGTTGCATAGGCAGTACGGCTAACTAGCCCGTTTGCTTCAAGTTCCCCCAATCGTCGAGCAACAGTTGTTGAAGAAGAGTCAACCCTCCTTTTGATTTCTGAGAAACGCATTGGAGCCGGATCACAATTCATGACGTAGAGAATACTGAGCATTTTTGACTTTGAAAGCAAAACCAATAGATTATCCACATGGCTTCTAGCCGATTCGCACATAGACTCCATACGCTGTGATTGTAGTTGAGACATAGAAATGCGAGTACCATTCTGTTATTAAGAAACAGGTTACAACATTGTTACAAAAGAACACCTCTGCCACTTTTTGACTTATGTACAAATGCAAATAGCCGAGGTCATGATGGCACATCCAGACGGCAAAACAATGAATATAATCGGCTTCTCAAAGCACGGCAAACCCAATCTTTTGAAGAAAACAAGTGTAGCTTATCCTCATGGTTTTGATTCATCTCATAACATTGTGATTAAAGTTCACGCAGCGGCCATCAATCCTGTCGACAAAGCTCTGCTTTCGGGCGACTTGAAACTGGTACGACCCGTTGCATCTTTTCCTCATGTCATTAGTTACGACGTTGCAGGTGTTGTTGAAGAAGCGGATGGTGAGGGCAAATTCTCCATAGGCCAACCCGTATTTGCTCGTCTTTTTGGAAGCCCAAATGATGGAAAGAAAACCCCATGGTACAGAGGTGCAATGGCTGAGTATTGTGTTGCAGATACTGCTAATGTGGTGGTTAAACCTGAGAATCTTACGTTTGAAGAAGCTGCTTCAATTCCATTGGTGGGTATGACTGCACTGCAGGTACTCAAATCATCTGGCCTCAAAGAAGGCGGTTCGATATTCATTTCGGGTGGTGCAGGGGGTGTTGGAACAATGGCAATTCAATTAGCAAAGCATGTATTCAAGGCCGGCCTAGTTGTCACTACAGCATCCAATGGTGAGAAAGAAAAATTGTGTAAGAGCATCGGAGCAGATGTGGTTTTAGATTACAAAAACAATAAGTTCGAAGACGTTTATGGAGATAATAGTGCAGAAAAATTTGACGTGTGTTTCGACACTACTGCGGAAAGTCTCCAAATGACGAAGATTGTCAAGAAAGGCGGACAAATTGTAACAATTGCGGGAATGCCAACTCTCGAAGAAATACGCCGAATCGGTGGTTCAGCATGGATTCTTAAACTCTTTATGAAGCGAAAGGAAAAGCGAAGAGAGTATAAAGCGGCAAAAGATATGAACGCATATTGGAACTACCTTTTCCTTTCCCCGAGTCATGAAGATCTATCAACGCTTGCCAACCACCTGGAAAGTGGCGTGATTAAGCCCGTGCTCGACGGTGTTTGGGACTTCCATTCGGAAGATACAGAAGATGGTTGGAAGGGAGCAGTCAATCGCTCTTTTTCTGGTCGTGCAAAGGGCAAATGCATTGTAAAAATTGTATCTTAAGCATCTCTAAATGAATGGTGAACGCTCTGTACATTCGTCTCACACTTGGGTAACGTCCAACTCCCTCATCGTTCGTATGGATCTTACAAAGACTCATCCTTAATCGCTTTCTGTGGGTGTCCATCCTTCGGTATTCTCTAGGTCTTTTTTGATTTGAGACCCGATGTTAAGCGGTTCCATCGTCTGCCGCATATCATTCAACGCTCGCTGCATGATGGCCTCGCCTAATTCTTCATGGGTTTGAGGAAGACTGTCAGCTGCGATTTCTTGGAAAATACTCTCGGGTTTGTGTGCCCCACTGTGGTAAATGATACGAGCCGCATAACTTGAGTACGACACTAAAAAAGTCACGATGGCCAACAATAAACCAATTATTATGGTTGAACCTACAATATTATTGACATGCACGAGTAGAAGCATGCACCACCACATCGCCATGCCATACATGGAACAGACCACGAGATAATCGGGTATCATTGCCAAGCGGCCAGTGGGCCCCCTCGCACTGACAATGGCCCGGAAGTTATCATCGTCCACCGCCGAATATACACCGTGAACCACGAGAAGACAGTTGAGATGGACGAAATTAATGACGACGATGACGCCACCCACAATCATGGTCCACCAAGCCAAACTTGTGTAAGGAGTGGAAGACCAGTAGAAGTCTTTGGATTCTCCTGTCAGCAGATTGAAGAACAAAGACGCATTCATGGCCAACACCAAAACCGCTGCTAGAGTGTTAACTTCCCATACCGCTTTGTAGCTCTCTTTCAGCGTTTTCCCACTCGGATAAGCTTCATTGTAAGCATCTTTCCACATACGACGATGGTCAATGGGGTAGAACCATTCGAGTATGGGGACGAGTTTGAAGAAATTTCGAATCGGACGGTTTCGGAACATTTCTGAAGCTTTCTCGTCCCTGCCCATGGTAATACCACAGTACTTCTTCGTTATCAAATTAAAGCACTTTTTTCGCTCTAGCTCATGAAAGTCACGGGTCATGTAAATTTCGGGAACTTTTTTCCGGCAAATGCGTCTCATCGTTTGTATCGACAAACTGAGTTAGTTTTTGTTGGAAAAGAACTTATCCGAGTCTAGAATACGATGTCCGTGGAAGAAAAAGTATTGAAGGTACTGAAATTAGAAGAAATGACCAATTTAATATGGATAATTTATATTCCATCGATTATAATAATTCTATTATTCACAATTAGTGAATATGGTTTCTTCTCTGTGTATGAGTATACGGTGCTTGCAGGTGTCGCAGTCTTTGTTGGGATTCCTATTGTTTGTATTATTTTAGGGGTCTTGATTATGATATTGACTAAATTAAATTTTGTTACAACTGATGGGAACGGGGGTACATTAGATCTAATGAAGTCATTTTATTCTGAACTTTATGATAACGAAAAGTGAGCCTCTGGTCATCAATGGCACCCCTTCGTATGGATGGTCATACGAACGGTAGCGTCTCATGATACGCCTTACAGAGGATATCGCTTGGAGTCTACAGGGGTATTATGATTAGAAATGTGAATATATACAATTCAAAATGGGCTCAGACTGCTGGTTACAATCTTGTAACTTAAGGCTTGAATACACTAGCGCCGACTCGAGATTATGGGAGAGCCAACACTCGCTGAATGGGAATCCAAGAACGAGATTGCATTTCAAAGGATTCAAGAACTTCTTCGTGTACTGTCGAAATCAAAAATGTTGCATGTCTTGTACGCCCTTGGTATTGGGGATGGTGGCTTGCGATTCTCGGAAATCAAGAAATCGTCACTCGCCGATTCAACCACCTTGACAAGAAGACTTACCGAACTCGAAGAGATTGGAATGATCACAAGAAAGGAACTTTCCACCACACCACCCACAGTCGAATACCACTTTACAGAATCATATGGCATCTTGAAACCAGTTTTGGAAGGCTTGCTTCACTATGGCCTTGAGGGCGTCACCAATTAATCATGAATTTCTATTCGCCGACATCACAACATTGCTACTGCTTGGCTTATACCGGTATTGAGGTTCGTTGACATGAACAGGGGACATATGATGATTAAACAGATACCACTTGGAACACAAGGCTTCACCACATCTGAACAAGGCCTTGGCATGATGTCAGTCGGGATTACCATGGGCAAACAAGACCTCTATGGGAAAAAGAACGATGTCTCAAGAAAAGGTGTGGCTGAACTCATTTCTCGTTCCATCAAGGCTGGCGTGACCCATTTTGACACTGCTCAGATTTACACGAACCTGTCTGGAATGATGCTCGGTTCGTGGTTTCCGACCGCCGATTCCGCAGAAAAAAGAATGAAACTTGGGCTCTCGCAACATAAGGGAGAATGGCAGGTTGCCACCAAGGTGATGAAATCAGGAAAGAAAAAAGTCGTTAAGAGCATGTGTGATCGTTCTCTCAAAGCCATGGGCATTGATTGTGTTGACTTGTATTACGTCCACAGAGTTGACCCCAAGGTTCCCATTGAAATCACCATGGAGGCCATGAACGAACTCATTGCTGAAGGGAAAATCAAGTACGTCGGCCTTTCAGAAGCCTCCGCAGCAACAATTCGCCGAGCACATGCCGTGTGCCCATTGACATGCGTGCAGATGGAATGGTCCCTCTACTCTCGTGAGTTAGAGGACGAGATCCTTCCACTCTGCGCTGAACTCGGTATTGGCATCGTTGCCTATGCTCCGATGGGCCGTGGCCTCTTGGCCGATACCTCACTTGACCCAAAAACGATGTCACGCATGGACTTCCGAAAGATGGGTGGTGTAGGCTACGCTGTCGAAGAAGGCGAGCGTAACTTAGCTACGTCGCTTGAATCCTTAGCCAAGAAGAAAAACGTCGCTCTCGGCACACTCAGTTTGGCTTGGGTCCACAAAAAAGGCCGGGATGCTCTCAACGGCGCTGGCATCGTGCCAATTCCAGGCACAGGCAACCCCAAACACATGGAAGAAAATGCAACGGCTGTTGCGCTGTCTTACGCCCTGAGTGACGAAGACATGGTGGCGATCGAAACCTGCGTGCCAAGAAAGGCCATGGACAACCTGCCTCGTTATGGTGGAGGGTTAGGCAAGCGCGTGTTCACCAACGAAAACAACATTTCTCTCGAGGAATGGAAAAATTGAATGATTCATTCCTTATGACTAAAATCATCGGTGTCAGTTTAGTGAACCGACATTTAATTTCCATGAAATCGTAAGAGTTCTTACTAACCCTCGAGACATTATGGAGGAATACAATGGGTGTTCAGCGATAAATTGCCCACACATTCAAAGATTTTGATTCTTGGGGTATCGGAAACCTCCTTGGAATTTTCTTTTACGATACAAGGATTTAGCGGGTCTGTTCGTTCGCCACTCATGAGGTTCGCCCTTTCGGAGAGTCTGTAAGTTGACGCTACGCAATGTTCTGCCGTGTTAATAATGATAAGAGAGATGCTCCACGGGCAGAATATGATGGGGGGCAACAAACGGATTTGGCAAACTCAAATCCCTGAAAGAGCACCCATAATTGCTTGGCTCACCTCATGTTTGATTCTCACAGTTTGGAACTTGAGCCGAGGGTTGAATCTCTGGGCTGGATACAATTTTGGAGGTGCAATGATGGCCCTATTGGCCCTTTTGATTCTTTGGAACGGGCGTGCACATCTCCCAGCACTGCCGTTATGGATTGGTTATTTTGCAACTATGCTGCATTTTATTGGCGGTTCATTAGGTGCTGCAGACAGTGGCCCTGGTCCTTTCTGTTTTAGTGGATTGCAACCCGGTGAATGGTTGTGTGCAGATGGAGTAAACGGTATGTACCATGTTCACCCTTGGTGGGACAAATTGGTCCATGGCATGAACAGCACTGCTATTGCGATTGCATGGTCGCTTGGTTGGAGGAGAATGTCAGAGCACAACGGATGGCAACTCTCAGCTCCAGTCGTGGCATTCACCGCTTTTTCTCTTAGCGTAGCCATTGGAGTTGCCTATGAAGTGTACGAGTTCTTCGGTAAGACAATTTTCCAAACGATTGACCAAGGCGGATACGTCAACACTGCATCCGATCTGGTGAGCGATATGTTGGGTGCTGGCCTGGGTGTGCTGTTTACGCACTTCTACGACCCAATGAACAAAACCTCAAACAAAAGCGGTCAACTGAAGCTTCCTACTCAAGTGATGATGACAAACAATGGGTCCATCCCTTTGATGGCCGTTGGTGGAATTCTTTCGTTGGATTTCCTTCTGTTGAATGGAAGCATTGTCGACTCTGATTACGATTTGATTGGACAACTTATGCTTGGTTCAATCTTCGTTTCAGGATTAATGGTCGCACGTTGTTTCTTCCAGAATAACCGGGCGGCCAAAATAGATGATTCAGATCGTTCAGAAATGTCATCTCAACTGTAAATCAATTACATGTCAATGCTCATCATTTGAAGATTCAAGTTTCCTTGTTCGGCTGCATCCCAACCGTAGATTCAATGGTCAAATTCGACTCCGAGCACTGGAAACCAATCCTCACTCCGAATCATTGCTTTCAACTCCTTTTCTGCGGTCTCCTTGTTTGGATATTCATAATTCTCCATAACGATTCCTCGCATCCGCCCAGGATACTTCAGAATTGCTTCAACGGCGTCAACATTGTAACCATCATCGTGGCCGCCGTATGAATTCGTCGTCCAGTTTATCTTGAGATATCCATCAGTTCGGTGATGGACTGCGGTAGCAATGTTGATTGTATGCCCTTTCCAAAAACAGACGAGAATCATTTGTTCCTTCTGAAGATAACAATACACGTTTCCTTCTTCAGAGAGCATATGAGGGTGTCTTGAGGCTGCTAAAGCTAAACTATCGCTCATCTTTTTCTGAGTCCCAGATTCGATTGCGATAAAAAACGCAACAATAGGTACACAAAACAGCGGTGGAATAACCAACACAATAGGAATCGAAAAAACAACGACGAGCCACCAAAAACCCTTCAAGTCACTCATATGCTCACTGCGAGCAATAACACCATCAATTTGCATGATTTTTCTACCCGAAGTAAACGTGTGTGTTGGTGTGATCCGACCCGTTATAACACCAATCGCCGAAGACTCGGCTTGGGTGCGAATGGATGAATCGATTCCCGCAGAGGGTAGATGCCCCAGATTGACCCATTTATTGATGCCCTTGTTAAAGGTAAAAAAATTCTCATCAGCCATGATGTTTGGATATTCAGCATAAGGTGAGTTGCATTTCGGACAGAAATTCAGTTCATTATCATCGGAAATTTGAAATCGCTTTGTGCATTCATAGCATGTAACAATCTTACGGTCCTGTGTAGATGCCTGACCAACCTTTTCAAGCAGACCCATAGAGATAAACGAAAAAAAAAGAAACATAAACTTTCTGCCTTCGCCTATTAAACCAGGTCAGCGCAAGGTGGAATTCACGCTTGCCGAATACAACTCAAGAAGGTTGGCGGACGTACCAGTCTCCGCTCTCCAAACTAAAACGGCTCAACTCGAAGCGACCATTCGATCTGCTCACGCCTTGCTCCAAGCAGGACTCATCGGTGATACAACCAGCCTCCTTGCCGCCTTTTCGCCCGAAGTTCAACCGAACATGGACCGAGAGTTGACCGAAGTTCGGTCGAATCTCGACCGAACATGGCCCAATGCAAAGAGGTGGTGATGTTTTGGTCAAGTTTGCATCGCTCAACATTACATGAATGCCAGCAAGGTGACCGTCAAATCGGGGAAGTTCCGACGCACGATGTCAGTTATGGAATGGTCCGCTATGGTCAGCAAATCCATGGTCTCTCCAATCCCTCTGAACCCAAAGCCAAAATCAAACACATCACAAGTTCTTCTTGACTACTTAGAGCAATTCGTCGAGGAAAGAGACGTCTATATTTGCCGACGGTTGAACCTGGTTTGGTTGCTGAATCACTGGTGCTGCCTGCTGGATTGGCTGAACAGATTGTATCGGTTGTGGTGGCAGTGCGTAATTCGGCTGAACAGGTTGTACCAGTTGAGGTGGCTGAGCATACATCGGTTGCGCAGGTTGTGCTGGTTGGTTTAATCCGGCAGGCATCGGTGGCAGTGGCTGTTGCAGCATAGCATCGCCCATTGGTGGCACGGCGCTAGGAATGAATCCTTGTGGCAGGGGGATTTCTGGCGAAAACATAGCCTCCATCAGGCCATCTTCATCCATGCCCCATGTTGAGGCTTGAGAATCCCATGCTTTGGAAATACCCGATCGGCCTTTTCGACTTCGACTGAAGGTCACGAGTAACACGAGGACTGCAAGTACAACACCGGCTGCAATGAAATTCTGAGATGACAGTAAGGTCCGGATGCTGAATTCATTCTCACCATCACCCGGTGTAAAGGCGTCTTCAATAGCGATAATTTGAATGGTTTCCACAGACTGTTTGACATTTTCAGAATCATACGGAGTTACGGATACATACCAATTTGAAGTATTGGTGAGCTCATCGAAATTATCGTTAGAAACAATGAAACTCGCCGTGGAGATTCCATCACCGATAAGTGTCGCATTGTCAATCGACGAAAAGTTATCTGCACTTATGTGAATTTGATAACCCTCAATCAGTTCGGATTCTGTTTGATTCCATTCAATGAGAATCTTTTCTCCGTCAATCCATGAAGCCATGATTCCTTCAATACTCGGAAGGCCACTTCCATCGTTAGCAAATCCATCATCAATGGATTGAGCTGTTACTGTGATGAGGTCTTTCATTATGGCGTTTCCAGCAAAGTCGACCGGTACGACAGCGACCCATACGGTCAACTGAGGTGTTACCTCGAAATCACCAGTGAGTTGCGTGATGCTGAGTGGGAACTCGGGCACCCTGTCTGTAATCAATACCGGTGTTAATGGTCCGTTTGAACCGTTACCGACACTGGTAAAATCGAACGGTGCAGCATACACTTGGTATTCGAAAATATCACTTTCAGTGGACAGTTCAAATTCAAGATTTACGCCTGTTCCATCATCAAGAGGCCGGTCCTGCAGGGTGAGGTTCTCGATTCGTTCAGGTGCGACATCGTCTTGCAAATTATTAATTGGAGTCACACTAGGATTCAGTAGGCCTGTGAGGTGCGCTTCACCATCGCCATTATGCACCGTCACAGCGACATACAATTTCGTGTTTGGCTGTATTATTGCGGAGACATTGATTGTGTTTCCTGAATCATCGGATGAGTAATACAGCCCGGTGTTTGCAATGAGAGCAAATGGCTCTTTGTCTTCATCTACCCATTGTTTGTCAATGACAACACAACCGCATATGTCCGGATTGGTACCGTATTCATTCCACAAGGATGCAACGTTGACAAGAGGGCGATTGGCTATCCAAACGGTGTAGTATCCGAAATCATCGGAATCCGAAACAGACCAGCTGATATCAATTGACGTTCCATCATCGTTTGGTGTGTCAAACACTTCAATGCTTGCAACCCGGTCAGGAGGTAGAACTTCTCCGTTGAGGTTGTCGAACGGAACAGCGGTGACGATTTCCACACCCGTACGTTGTGCATTGAGATACACATCATAGGCAATCACGCCGATGTAGTATTCTTGATCATCAATCAACGGGGCGCCGTCAAAGTCGGATACAATGGTCGAGTTCGTTGAGCAATCTGTGATGACTTTTGACGCCGTGAATCCACCGACGGATGTTGGTTCAAACGAGAACTCGACATCGGTCACCATGAATATTTGGTAGAATGCACAATCCTCGGAATTGGATGCATCCCATTCGACGGTGATACGTCCACCATTGTCGTCAGGTGTATCTGATGCGAATACATTGGTTAGAGGTGCAGGTGGAAGGCCATCATCTTCTCCACCAGTGGCGATTACAGGGCCAATAACGGTAGCGTTGGCCACATCTTCTTGTCCAGTAGCGTCAATGCAAGTGAACGCCATCCAATACGGTACTGCTGTGGTCACGCTGAGTATTGTGTTGTTGCCTTCGTTGTATTGGATGTTCGCTTGCGATGCGAGCCCTACAGCATCTGTAATCGGTAGAGTTGAAGTGTAAATGTTGGTTTGAACAGCGTCTAATGCCATGCATCGAGCCCATTCAACGCTGAGTTCTCCCTCTTCCCCGTCTTGGAAAGGAACTGCTGTGGCCCACACAGGTGGAGTTGGAACCTCATCGCTTGTCACCAACGGTCCGGCGATGGAACTTGGAACGCCATATCTTCCGTCTTGGTATTCGACGACCACCAATGCGTAGTATTCAGTCCCATCAACAATGGAGACTCCGTTCGCAGTTGTAGCAACTGCAACCGTTCGAGTATACGCAGATTCTGAGGCATCTGCGATTCGACCCTCAAAACTGATGTCCGTGACCAATCCTTCCCACGGACCATCGTTGAGATAGACATGGTATGCTTTGAAATCAATATCCGGAACAATCGACCATTCGAAACTCAAAGCACCGCCTCCATCGTCTGGGCGGTCGTATGCATCCGTGATGACCACAGGTGTGTCTTTACGCACCCAGTCGTAGGTAAGTCGAACTTCCAGTGTACCGTTTCCTGCGGACAAGAGTTTGAGCGGGACATATCGTGTTTGGTTGATGATTTGCCCGTTATCGATGGCGAGTTGTAACATTTCATCCAGATTTGACGGATCAGAAATGGTCATTTCCGCACTGTAATTGAGTTCAACCGTCTTGGCCCACACTGAGGCATTGGAGTTCGGAGAAGTTAATGCCAGTGAGACGTATTGGAAAAGAACACCGTTTCCGTCAACACTTCCTACCGATGAATTGAGACTGAGTGAATCGTCTGGCGTGAAGAGCTTGATTTGATATCCCGGGTGAGCCATTTCTCCGATGTTGAATACCTGACCATCGATGCTAGCAAACAGTGGATTTGCAGTTCGAGCGGCACCATCTTGAATCGGTTCAAAAGCTTTGTTCCATCCGAACAAACCGTCGTCCCGAGAAGCGAGCCAGAAGCCGGTTGGGCCTATGGCAACGTTTTGTGGATTTGGTACTACGAAGGATTTCAACAAAGCGTGGGATGGAGTTCTTGCTTCGATGATTGAAACGCTCGAACTACTCCGAACCATGAGATGAACACCGTCTGATTCCATGTCGAGAATGGGCCATGATGGCACATCTGCGCTTGAAATTCCAGCAATGAATTGGTCAGTCAATCCGTTGTAATGCGTGAGCGATCCGAGATCTGTGGCAATGTGGACACCTCCATAATCGGCGGTGACCGAGGTGACTGTGTTTGATGGCAATTGATCAAATCGATGCGTAGAAACTACTGTGTTCGACGAGATGTCAACCACTGAAAGCCCTGGGCGTTCGCCGAATGCAGCATCATGAACTGCGATCAGCCAAGTGCCCTGATTCGTGGTGGTATACCTGCCGAACGAAGCAACGGAATTGCCCAAGAGTCCATCTGATTGCTTCAATGTGGTGAATGCGCCGGTGGTCGGGATGTATTGCGTCATTCCCGAGAGGCTGGCCACGTGAAGGGTATTGGACGCCCAAAACACATCACTGATGATCGAATCCGGTAATCCATCCGAAATCGTAAGTGGATTCTCCCAAGCGTTGGCTGTGAAATTCCATTGTCCGATGCCGTTTGATGTTGCAATGAACAACGAGTCTGAACTGAATGTGAATCCTCGTATTGCGTTCGATGGCAGTCCAGCCAACAATGCACCCACAGTGAATTGTTGTGATGTGAGGTCAAATGATTGCACTCCGGACGAGGTGGTTGCTGAACCTAACAATCCAATGATGAGTTGCTCTACACCTGATGAATCGACTGCCTTGGCAAGGCCTGCTTGGTTGTTGTGCTGTGCCCCGGTTATCGTGATCAAATCACCTGTGGTAGCGTCGAGTTTCAAGAGGCCACTGCCGGTCGTCGTGATGTACAAGTCAGCACCATCGAGCAACATATCGGTGGTCACGGCGCCGACAGGTGTTGACCAACCGTCCTGCCATTCAATTCCGCCGGATGCGTTGTATTCACCTTTCAGGACACCTCCTTGTGTCCCCACCCAGATCGTGTTTCCTTCCCCTTCCATCGAAGTGATGTTTCCGCTTGGTAATGTTGCGTATTGGATGTGGGTGTCGAAACCAGATGCATTGTACTTGAGAATTGAGTTTACTCCAGTTGCGCCTCCTGCTCGTGCAAGATGTAGTTCTCCGCCCGTATACTGGAAACTGGTTACGGCGGTTCTCAACGGAGCATTAAGGACTTGTCCCGTAAACGAGGCGTTGGTTTGGAGGTATGAGAAACTGGTTGTTGAAGTGACAGTGAAACCAAACGTTCCCGTACTGATGAACAACATTCCATCTGAATGGTACAATCCATCGCCGCTGATGACGTCAGAAGTGAGGCCGTTCGCACTCTGTGAGATGGTGCTCAGCCACTGGCCGTTTTGAGTGTCATACCTTGAAATTGGTAAATCGGCGTTAAAGTTGCCTTTGCCGTTGTAACCCACGTACAAAATGTCGTTGTCATCGCACGCAAGGGCGGAGACTTTGTTGTTCTCAATGCCAGTTGGGAAAGAACCACCACCCCAACTCCTCACTGCGGTTAACGACGTTAAATCAAAGGCAGATAGGCCGCCGTTGTTGTTCCAAAATCCGACGTAAAGATAGGATCCACACTGAGTCATTGAAAATGGAATCCCGCGCGGAATGTTGGTCGTTCCTGTCTGATAGGAAGTCCATGTGCCATCCAACTCCAAGAAAGAAATGAAGTATTTTGGGACGAATATATTCAGATCAGAGATGCCGACGGCAAGGATCGAGCCATCAGTCCATAGTTCGTAGATGATGTTCCCTGTTGAACTTGGCAAACCGTTACCTGATGTCCAAGTTGCTTCCCATTGGAACGAAGTTTCGTTGAAACGCAGCACTCCATTTTCAGTAGCAAACAAGATTCTTCCGTTGTACTCAACAATTTCTGTTACGGTTGTAACATTATCCCAGAAGCCGATGCTGGTGCCGTTTGGCGCATACACTTCAACGCCTGTGTTGCCCCAACTCACCCATGAATGCCCAGTTGATGAATTGAAATACGATACAACATCGATCGGTCCAGATGAGTTAACGCTGGCGTTCCATACTTGATTGGCAAGATCGTATTGGACGAGACCTCCGATATCAGCCCTACTGATTTGACCAAAATTGCCGATCGTGCTCTTCACAACCAAAACACTTGCAACAAGTGTGTCTCCGTTAATTTCCATGCTTGCAATAAAGCCAGTCTGATTGCCGAAAGCAGTCCCTGCATCAAGCGGAGAATTACCTGTTGAATTGATGATGTCGTACGAGAAAATGTTGTCAGAAGTGTCCTTGAGATGGTAGTACAACGTGTTGCCGTACATGGTTAAATCGTGTGCATTGTTGATTCCCAAACTTTGTGATACTTGACCGGTCGATGTGTTGACCAGTTTGAAATATTGAGGGCCTGCAACCCATAACCCTCGACTTGCGACATCAACGATCATGCCTGTAACTTGTGTGTTTCCTGAGCCAAGAACGCTATCGGTCCACGTAGTGAGCCATTCTTCGTTGGCAATGTCCCAGCGGGCTACGCCGATGCCCGAGAGACCGATGTAGGCAATATCGTCAATCACGACGACTTCAGCGTCCGCACTTTCATCGTCTGTTGTCCAAGTGTCAACGACTGTCATTGTTGTTTTGTCAATGAGGTAGACGCCAGTGTTTGTGCCAGCAAAGATTGTTGTGCTGTTAACAGCGACTTCGGTTACTTGACCGATTGGCGAGTAGGCGTTGCATGTTGCGACAGAAACGAAATTTCCTGACAGACTGTACTTACAGAGTCCAAGGTTCGTCCCTGCATACATCGTGTTCCCATCGAGTTCAAAATCATAGAACCGTTGTGGGCGTTCGTAAAAGCCTCCTTCAAGTACTTTGGTTGCTGTTGTCCCGTCCCAAATCCATGCACCACTATCGGTTCCAATCCACAAATCACTGCCACTGGCTTCTACAGAGTAGACATTGTCGTTCGTAATTCCAGTGTTTGCACTGCTCAAAGTCGACAAGGATTGGCCGGTGAGGATGTCTTTTCTCGCCACGCCAAATCCTTCAATTCCCATGTTCATGGTGGTGCCAATGATTGCAACCTGGGCGTAATTTAGACGGCTCGATGCGGTTGAGCCCCACGTGTCAAGGAAGGTGTCGTTTGCGAAATCGTATCGCAGCAATCCTTCGTCGGTTGCGATGAAGCCGACACCCCCATAGATGGCGACATCGTAGTTGAGGACAAATGACTCCTGGATTCGGGTTGGGTTGCTTGCACTCGTAGCATCTGCAGTCGCCGTATACACGCCATAGGGCTGAACAAACAGAAGTTCGCAACCTTGTGCTGTGCTGCAGTCTCCGGTTGAATCGATGTCATAGATTGCCAGTGTGCCTCCTGCGTTTCCGTATTCATTTCCTGCAGGGATGTTTCCACGAACAGCACCATTTTCTATCAAATAAATACCGTCGGTATACGTGCCTGCCATGATGGTATCACCAGCTCGTGCAAGCGTGAATACGTAATCATTGATTGGAATTGGTTCAAGCCAAACCGACGCACCAAGGTCGAACCGTTCTACCACTTTGGAGTAGAATCCAGCACCGTAAACGATGCCGTTGTATTCGAGAACATCGTTGATGTCGCTGTCAAAAGGCCCTGTCGCAATGAGGATTTCATCGATTAGATTGCTTTGAACATCTGCCTCAATCAACATCAGTTTCCCGTTACCGTTTGTTGCCACATGGACGTCAGTGGATGGTGATCGAGCACCGTTGCTGTCCCAAGGAAGCAGAGCCAGCGAGGAGGTTTCGCTGAGGTTGATTTGGTCGAGCGCAATGGTAGATGAGAACGAGGCAGCTGTAGGGTCATAGCGAACGAGTTCGTCGCCTGAAAGAATGTGGAGGACATCTTGGTTCGATGCCATTCCATAAACAGCATCAGAAGGAAGAGAATTGTCAGAATTCCAAGTCGAGAGCCAAAGGCCAGTGTTGTGGTTGAGGCGGGCGATTCCCTTGTCGGGAGAAGCAAACAAGAGTTGGGTCCCGACCGTTTCGATTTGGGTGATGGTGTCGCTGTGCAGTACATTTTGAGCCAGAAAAGGTTGTTGACTTGGAAGGTATGAATTGAGGTCAAAGCGATGAACGCCATTGTTGGTTCCAAGGTAAAGTACATCGCTTTGCTCATGTATGTCGTACACTTCACTGATGTCAAACCATGAAGTTGTGGTTGCGGATGAAACCAACAACCCCCAACTTGAGGTGGCTTGATCATAAGCGTACAGTGAGCCGTTGTTGTATGCTGCGAAAACCCCAGAAGTGAGCACTTTGAATACAGCAAGCGAATCAGCTCCTAGGGATGCAAGACCAGACTGCAATGTGCCATCGGCACGTGATATCATTTGGAACTGACCGCTTGTCGTAGCGATGTGGATGTTTCCATTTGGCCCGATTTCAAGACCGACGATGTTACCCATTGACTTCTCGAGAGTGAAACTGTCAATGATTTCTGGATTGTTGTTGGCATCGAGAACATAGACTGAATTTCCAGTGCTGAGATAGAGTTGTCCATCGTCGGGGTGCTGGGCAGAATGGAAATCGGATATATTGACCACATCAAAGAAGGCTATTGGGTCTGAAGGTGCGAGTGCCTCAAGGGTAAGGTCGGTCACGGTGGCGCTTGATGGAAGCGTCCAGCCTGCTCCAGTTGCGCTGTTTGGGGCCAATCGGTCAGCATATGGGTTGGATCCATCGAATGAGTCCAAAGCACCCAGTGGGCCGTTTCCGCTAAAGTCAAACAGCCTGTCACCGGTGTCTTGTGCAAGAAGCAGCGGTGAGTCGATTGCAAGCCCGTCTGAACCGTTGACATAGACCTGAAGGCTCACGTTTGATACTTCAGCACCGGGTGCAAATTCAAGGTTCCAGTCAGCAGATGCCTGTGTAATGATTGAAGGATCGTTTCCTTCTGTTGTTGTAAGTTCAATCCAACCCGAATCTACACTTCCAGACTGTGGCCATGATACTTCGCCTTCGATGGCGCTTGAAACGTCTTCAGCAGACACGAGTGCTGAAGACCATGATGAGAGAAGGAGAAGGGCGACTAAGGTAACAGAATTGTAACCTAGTAAAGCGTTTTTATCCTTCTTCGACATAATGTTATAACTCATTTGTTGGTATATAATATGGTGTTCAAAACGAGTATACTCCGGATTTAAATCGGTACAAGCCTCTCGCACCCCATTCACGGGGTACGGACTCAAAGTTGGTGGCGGACGTACCAGGATTCGAACCCGGGTTTTCGGCTTAGAAGGCCAAAGTGATATCCAGCTACACTATACGTCCTTATTGCAAGGGCAGGGCTCACACTTGATGAAGGTTAACCATCAACATCGTCCTCAAAGAGGCCGTGCACACTTGTAACACCGAGTTGGCCGACGCACAGTCGTTCGTTTCCATTCATAGCCACAAAAACTGCACTTCCAGTGCTGAACTTTTGATTCGCCAAGGACATCATCACGAATGCGTTGAAGCAAGGGCGAATCTTTCATCGAAGGTGCGGGAGCAACGGTTTGGGTGAGTTCATCATGCTGAGCAGAGTGAACAGTGAGTCCAGCAGCGTGCAATAACTCATGAACAAAAGTATGGTTGTAAAGCGCTTCATCCTCAAGCAGTGCCGGATGTAAGCCAATGGTTACCTCACCTGGATCAAGTCGTAGTCGACGACGGCGTGCCAATTCATTTGGCCCCTCCTCAAATCTTGTCATACCCAAACGCTTGGACTCATTTTCAAGCCAAATTACGCTAATTCTGTCACGTATCCAAGGGCGGAAAGTTGCAGCAGTCACCCCTGAGAGAATCTGCAATGCTTCATCCATTAACCCAATGGGGACATGAGGCGGAGTTGCAGGAATCGGGGTATCGGCCAAGGATGGAGAGGGTGCGGGACTCTCCTCCATGAACTCCCCAGAAAGGACTACCTCAAGAATACTGTGAACATTCGTACATGAAAAATTGTAACTCTCAAACCTTTTTGACTTGCTCACGAATGGCCTCATCCCATCGTTCAACTCGTGGGATACGAAGAATTTGGAGGGTTTGCAGGTTGTATGCAGTCAACATTGCTGGCTGTCGCTCCTCATGAAACAGGCAGGTATCAAGCCCGACACTTGCTGAGCGGCCGTCGTTCAGTTGAACCTTTGAAAACCATGGATGGCCCCATTTTTCAGTATCTGAGGCTGTGTTGAGGTTCATTGTTGGCGTATGTCCAAAAACCACTGTACGCTTTTCATCAATCGGTGTTTCAGCACCATGAAACGGCCTTCGAATCCAGAGGAGAGTGTCCTCGGCTTGAGCATCCAATTCAAGACGAGGGTCGTAACCTGCGTGTACTAGACGCCATTTATCCAAAACAATGTGGGCAGGCAAGCCCTCCATCCATTCCTTGTCATCAATAATTTGGAGTCGGAGTTGCTCCGAGTCTTCTTGGCCAACTTCATCTGTGAACCCTCGGATGTATGATGCAACGGTTGCTAAGCCTCCGTTGTACAGCCACTGACGTATATCGCTGTTCGGTTCATTCAGACATTCAAGATGGAAGCTGTTCACCATCATATCCTCATGGTTGCCTTTAACGCAGTAAATCCGTGGGTCGCTCCGAGCGATTCGAACCACATCATAACTGTCCGGACCTCTGTCAATCAAATCACCGAGAAGAACAACTCGGTCATCCAAACTTAAATCGCACTCGTCAAGAAGCCGTTCAAGAGTGATAGAGAATCCATGAACATCTCCTATAGCCCATACATTATGACCGTTCTCGAGTGCTAGTTGCAAATCTTTTTCGATATGTATTCTTCTCATTTCATTACCAAAACAACATACACGCGACAATACTTAAACGAACTCAGCCTGATGTTTCAAGAACCATCGTTCATACATGAAAGGTCTACATTGATGGTTTGGGAATGCTTATGATGGGCTTGCAAGTGGACGGATTGCGAAAGCACCCTTTTGGGCGTGTAGATCAGTTGGAAGATCGCTACCTTGGCATGGTAGAGGCCCCGAGTTCAAATCTCGGCACGTCCACTCTCGACGACATTCGGCTCTACGAGAACTGAACATGTGCATTAACGAAATCAAATCTATTCTTTTTAGTTGATTCCAAAATACGTCCGTAATTCAACGATGTGGCTATTCTATAGATTCTTCGACTGGTGGCAATTGTAATTTTTCACGTAATCTGTTTGACAGTTCAAAATGCTCCGCAAGCTTTTCATCGGTCATAGGTTCTATTTTCGGCACACAGATATATTCTTTCGAAAATTGAGGTTTCATCTTGAATTCATCTTGAAGAATTTTGAAAAATTGAGTTTTGAAATAAGCCATAATATTCTCTGCTTCATTCTCACCAACTGGGAAATAAAGAGAATTCTCTGAAACGACCATCTCTCCTTTCGAATCATAGGTCATGCCATTTTCTTCACCTTCTGCGTTAAATGGAGTACAACTAAACTTCCAAACCACCTTCGTAACACCATAGCCTGCTTCCAAAAAATCATCATTGCTTCTTTGAGTTTTGAGCGTTTCGTTTTTGGATTTTTGGATTAATCGAAATGGACGATGACCTCTATCGTTGAATGACCAGTCCCACACTTTTACGTGGTCATCCGTAAGTTCAATTGACTGTCCACATTCCCCTCCATCTTTCTCTCCAATACAACATACGAGTTTATTTTCATTCTGAATGTAAAGTTCTTTATTGTTAGAAGTGTGGAAGTTAGAAGAATATTTGGGTTCAAAATTATCCTCGTTCATAATCCTGGTTTGTATTTTCATTAACTCTTCATCTAAGGTTTTTCCAATCACGTT
>Ga0228615_1000407_pt1 | contig 23492 bp, 15 predicted proteins | sample 16DmetaG_FD_190530 | JGI IMG/M metagenome (GOLD analysis project Ga0228615, IMG submission 190530) | Seawater microbial communities from Monterey Bay, California, United States - 16D | ecosystem: Environmental > Aquatic > Marine > Coastal | place: USA: California | collected 2016-10-17
AAATTGAAACAGGGATAACTTCAGATCCAGACAAAAAAAAGGCAAATTTTAAATTTGTAACATTACATTTTGAAGGAAGCATCAAAAATCCATTATCAAGTATAAGCATTCTTGATGATTGGGAAGGAAATAGAATGGATATTGGTGCTTCAATAATGGTTTTTCCAGGCGTTTTTGCAGAATTTGGACTATTTATTGAATCATTACTTTCATTTGGAGGTAATATAGAAATTACAGCTACCAAAAATGATAACAATAGTGTTTTATTACACATTGATGCTCCAGTTGCAGAAGGGAAAGTTGCTGCTGGAGCTTATGCTGGTGTTCAAGCAGGGAGTGCATTATTAGCTTCATTTGCTCTTTATCTTGAAGCTTTTGGGGAAATAGACGCTAAACTTCATGGTGAATTTGAAAAAATATTTTCTCTAGATAATAATACTCCTAGCAAAAAAGCAAGTATTGATTTTACCTTAGAAGGAGATGCAAATGTTACTGCACAACTAAGAGCAGTTGCTAGGGCATTACTATTTTTTAAAAAAGTATGGAAATATGAGCTTGCATCTAAAAATTTAGGACACTTTTCTTACAGTACAAATGAAGATAAAAACACTGGCTTTTCAGCAAATACAGAAAAACTGGTTGACAATGAACCTGGATTCAATGATAAAGCATTAAAAGAAGACGATAAAATTGAAGGAATAAATAGAAATGATATTAAAAATATGAGCACACTAGAGTTACTTAACTTAAGTACTCAAGAAAGGTGGAGTAAAAATGAAAAAAAAGACATTGTTAAAAATTTTACTGAAGAAGAAAATTTAGCAGTAAAAGAAAGCAGTTTAGCAAATACTGCTAGATTTAAAGGAGACAACAAAGAAGATAAAGATAAATATAAAGCAAATCAACTTTCTATTTCTAAAATAATAAATATAATGGGGGAGTTCCCTGAAGATGTAAAAAAAGAAGATCAAAATCTAGTAAATATAATTTCAGAAAGGTTAGATTCACTTCAAATTATAAATGCTAGATTAAATAACTTAAGTGTTTTTTCTGAGTTTATTAATAATAGAATTGACCCAAAGCAGGAGATAACAAAAGACCCTGATTTAAGCACTTCAAATAAGAGAAGTGCATACAGTAAATTGGTAAATAATAAATTAAATATAGCTGATGCGTTTGTTACACATTACGAAGATTTAATTACAGAACTTAACACTGAAATGATAAAAGGAAATGGAATAAAATCTGATTTAACAGATGGTGTTGATTTACTGCCTTTTAGAGCTAAAAAAGATAAAATAGAAACTATTGAAGAAATTAAAAATGAAATATTTAGAGGAACTACTTTTTTCTCTTCAGCTAAAACAATTAAAGAAGGTATGAGTAGATTTAATACCACATTAGACGATTTCAATACCAATAAGTTGGTAACTCAAAAAACTATGAAAGAGAATAGTAAGCTTATCAATAAAAAAATTGGTAAGCAAGAAAGTGAAATAAAAAATATACTAGCTAAACAGGAAACAAAAAATACTATTTCAAGAATATTAAAAAAGTAATATTACTAGATAAATTTTGATATGAGTTTAAGCTGTTTTCCCTTCTTTCATCATTTCATTTTTAATGCCTTCCATCAAAAAAGCTTTGGTTACTAAACGCTCTCCACTTTGAGCAGCTTTAGTTACACAGTACTTTAAAATATTTACGATTGAACCTCCTGAAATTTCATAGTTTTGAGCGATTTCAGAAAGTTTTATTTCGTGGTCTAAATCAATGTTATTTCCAAATGCTTTTTCCCAAAGCTGTAACCGGTCTTTTGCCTCTGGCATTTTAAAATATACAATGCTTTGAAACCTTCTTGTAAAAGCTTGGTCTATATTGCCTTTTAAGTTAGAGGCTAGTATTACAACGCCTGGATATTCCTCTGTTCTTTGTAGTAAATAAGATACTTCCTGGTTGGCATACCTGTCTTGACTAGAGCTAGTAGATGTTCTTTTACCAAAAAGAGCGTCAGCTTCATCAAAAAATAGTATCCAATCTTTACTTTCTGCCATGTCAAAAACACGTGCCAAATTCTTTTCTGTCTCCCCTACCCACTTAGAGGTTACCATAGATACATCTATTCTGTAAACTTCTTTTCCCGTAGATTTTCCCAATAAACCCGCAGTTAATGTTTTACCAGTTCCAGGAGGGCCATGAAACAATGCCCTGTAACCAGGCTTAACCACATCTTTTAAATTCCATTTTTCAAGAATAGTATGGTTGTTGTTAACCCAAGATAGTATGTTGTCTACCTGTTCTTTAGCGTATTTGTCTAGCACCAAATTGTTCCAATCTCCAGATGTTTCTACCAAAGAGGCAGGAAATTTAGAGCTGAATTTGGGTTTTTTAGCAATTCCGAAAGTAAATAAGTCCAAATAATCTTCAGAGATAACTAGTGCTCCACTTAGCATTGGTTCTGAACTTTTTACATCGTCAAGAGAAAGTATTTTGTGTTTAAATAATATATGAGAGGCGTCTAATAAATGCATTAACTCAATTTTTAACCCAATGTCTTCACCCGCAATTAAAAAAGCAGCCGTTTCTCCAGTTGGAATAAAACCACCGTGAGTAGTTCCTTTAATACCTCCAAATTCAGTAAACCCTCTGTTGGTAGTTTCATTTTTATTAAAGAAAATATCTAAAAGCCTTGGTCGAATATGGGGCGCTAATGTTAATGCAATTAACAAACGTTCGCTAAAGCTAAATTTATAATACTTTATTATTTCTGCATATACAGAGCTGTCTCCGTCTAAATTTGGTGGTAATATTTCAAAAACATCTTTATGGCTGGTTTCTTGCTCAAAATACAAGTTGAACCTGGTTTCAATAACCAGTTTTAACCAGATTAACTCTTTTTCTAATGTTTTACTATTTAGTTCTTTGTTGTCCATTCAACGAATATTATATAATCAATCCAATGAAATTTAATTAATGAAAACCCCCAAGGTAATTTTCTCAATAATACATCAATTGGTTTACTTTCTACTTTAAGCTTCCAGTTTTTTTCATCAAAAGTTAACGTTCCTTCTCTTTTTAAGAAACTATTCCTAAAAGTAGCTAAAGAAGTGTTTTTCATTTCTTTCCACTTGTTTTTAATAGATTCTAAAAATTGATCTGCTTCCTTTTTTTCTTCTTCAGTCAAAGTTACAAACATATCTAAAGGATCTGAAAGTGGCATTCCACAAATTAACTTATTAAATACCAATACAAATTCTGGGGAAGTATCTCCCCCATCGATAATATATTGTAGTAAATGTACTGCCCTAAATTGATTGGATTTGTCTATAAACTGTTTGTCTTTGATGTAGCCCAGTTTGGTAAATAAAGTACCTACAAATGGCCAAATGAGAGCCAATCCTGCATTATAAATATATAGCTGCTCCCCTTTTTTAATTTCTGGCAATACTTGATCTCTAGAAAATACTAAGTTGCCTTTTTCTGTTGGTTGATTTCTCTTTTTATCGAAAGTTTTAAACCCTTGTAAAAATTGGTCGTTAAACATCATTTTTTGAATTAACTCACTAACTATTGCTTCTGGAATTTGAGAAATATTTTCTAATGCCTTTCTTTCTTTAATCGCATTACTATAAGAATCTTCTTCTAAAATGAAATATTCGTTTTTTTCGAAATTAGAAAGCAAGTTTTTGACCTTAGGTAAAACCAAGAGTTGTTTGTCTTTAGTAATTTTCTCATTAATTTCGTCAAAGGCAATTGTTAAGGTAGTGTTTCTCCACTTTGCGTGTTGTTTAACAATGTAGCGAATAAAATAAGTAGTCCATTTTTTAGGGTCAAGTTCCTTAAAAATATCTGCAACAAATAGTACAGACTGAGTTACTAATTCCGGCATTTGTAGCTTTTTAATAAAGAAATTTAATTCTATTTTTATTACTAAATCTTCATGCTCTTTTTCAAACTCATCTATTATTTCATCTTTATTAAGATCGAGTAAAACATTGTAAACTGATGTGTTTTGAAGCGTATTAAGTCTAAATAAAGAAAGCAAAAGTGGCTTTAATTCCTTTTTAGTTTCAATTGATAAATAGTATAAAAAACCTAAGGTAGTAGTTGCTAATTCCTTTTTAGTTGCCTTATTTTGAATAGCTATAAGGTCGGTTATTGCTTCAATATAAGTGTTCGCTTTTTTAGGATATTTTTCGTTTAATATCTCCGAAAATTCATTAATAATTGGAGTAATAGTAGACACTTTATTTTCATTAGCTTTTTTTAAATTCTCTAGCTGCTTTTCAACTTGTACTCCTATTTCTTTATTGATAGATTTTCCTAATTCTACTTTTGCAAATATCTCCTTTATAAGCTCTTGAGTTGTGTAAGTACGGCTTTCAACCCACAGCCTATAGATGAACTTAATTAACTGTGAATTATATTGGATTTGAAAAGATTTTGACTCGCTAATTGAACTAAAACTACTTTTTAGGCTAAGAATTATGTCCTGTAAAAAATTGTATTCTGAGAATTTTGAAAACTCCTTGAATGACCATAAAATTAACTCGGGAATAGCTTCCTGAACAGAATGCTTTATTTCTTGCAAAGAAAATACTTTTTTAGAAAACTGTTGGTCTAGTTCTTTAAGATTTTTGCTAATAATATTATTAGTTGATTTATCCTCTTTAGTTGGCCTTTGGTCTTTGCTATTTATAATAGCTTCAAAATCAATATTTATTTTAAAAATCTGGGTAATTTCTTTAATTAAAATTTGAATTTGTTCAATAAATGTCTTTAGCCCACTTGGAGCTTCCCAACTGGCATATGTAATAGCATAGTTTAAAAAATCGGTAATTATATTTTCTTGTTCTTTCACAGTTAAATCTGAATAGCTTAATAGTTTAAGATTTAACAACTGAGAATATATATTTTGTGACGTGTCCCTTGAAATAAATTTATTTAATTCCTCAACCGTAGTACTTAAAAGCTGCTGACTTCCTACAGGCTCGTTTAACTTAAAATTGAAAAAAGAAATTATTTTTTTACTTGCTTTTTTTTCTTTAAAAAAGATAGAAAGCTCCTTGAATAAACTATTTCTATTTTCCTTATAAGCAATAATAAATTGTAATTGAAATTCAAAAATAGTTTTAAAAGGAGACCACCATGGTAAATCATTATTATAAATAAGATACTTAAATATGGCCAAGTTTAACTCTACAGAGTTTTTAAAATAAGAAAGCTCTTGAAGAAGATTTTCTTCTTTTTTTAAATCCTCTTTTTTTAAATCTTCGATATCATTTAACTCAAAAGCAGCAAAAACTAATTGCTCTTTGGGTAGGTTAAATTTAGAAACTTGGTTAGGGTCTTCTTCTTGAGCCTTATCTTCCAAAATATCTTTAGATTCTTCTTTTGAAATTACTGTCTTTGTACTTTTATATGTGGTTTCTACAGTCTCTTCAAAACCAGCTTCTTCTTGAAATTCATTTGTCTTCTCTTCTAAAATATCCTTAGATTCTTGTTTTGAAATTACTGTCTTTGTACTTTTATCTGTGGTTTCTACAGTCTCTTCAAAACCAGCTTCTTCTTGAAATTCATTTGTCTTCTCTTCTAAGATCTCCTTAGATTCTTGTTTTGAAATTACTGTCTCTGTACTTTTATCTGTGGTTTCTACAGTCTCTTCAAAACCATCATCTTCTTGAAATTCATTTGTCTTCTCTTCTAAAATATCCTTAGATTCTGCCTTTGAGCCAGTGGCAGATTCATCTTCAATTTTTAAAAGTTTATCTTCTGCAAAAGAAGAACTGATTGAAAAATAGTGAGAAGGAAATTTACTTTGTTTTAAGCTATTTATAATAATCTCTTTACGTTTTTTATCCTCTAAAATATCATCAATAAATTCAATATATATTTCTTTATTTAAAGATAAAACACCCTCTAATAATCCTGTTTTAAAATAAGAAAGAAGGTCTTTAAATAGTTGATCATAAAAAACCAAATTTGCAGGAAATTCTTCTAACTCTTCAAACTCCATATTTATATCAATAGCTAGTTGCAGCCTTTTGTCGAGTTGTTCCGAAGAGAAATATTCCGAGGATAGTGATAGAGAAGAGATTTTACTTACTTTATTTTCAAAATCAATTTTAGAATCACTTAAAATAGCACCCAACATTAAATTAAAATCCGTTTCTAATGATTGCTTTTCATCATTATTAATTAATCTATAGAAAACGTTTTTTAAAGCCAGTTTCTTGTAAATTTTTTGGTCTATTAAAGATACGCTTATGGCATTTAAGTCATCTAAAAATAACTTTATTTGAGTCGTACTTTTAATCGATATTAAATCGGTTAAAAGAAAATTAAATATTGGTGTACTTACCTTGTATATTAGGGCCTCCCCCAATAAATTGTTATTTTTTATAAGCTTTAGAAACTTATTGTATTGAGAATTAAATTGCTTTTTAAATTGTGAAATTAAATCTTGTACTAGCTCCAACTGCTTGCCCTTATAATTTCCCAATTGCATTTCTCCCCACCAAGGCAGCTCATTAAATAATATATAATGTGATAATATATTCTCAAAAAAAACTGCATTTAATTGGCCTATCTTTTCAAAAAAATTGACTTCAGTATTATAAATTAATTGCTGGGAAAAGGGCTTTTTTTCAGAACTAGAAAGCTTAAGAGCATTTAAAATTTCTCCAGTAAATTCTTTCTTTAATATATTAGCCCATTCTTTATTGTCAAAATATTCCGCTTTTTTAATTTTCTTTTCTAAGACCCAATTATTAAATAATTCTTTTGGTGGCTTAAAATGAATTTCTTTACTGAAAATTAAATTTTGTAAGACATACTTATTAAATTCTTTTTTAAGTTGTTTAACATTAGAGAAAGTGATTAATTTTTCTTCTTTAGAAACCTCTAGAAAGGAAAATATCTGTTTTTTCTCAAATAGAAAATTTGGTGACAACGAATGAATAAATTGCTCCATTTGCTCTTCACTCAATAAATTAATTAATTGCCATAGAGCACCCCCTTTTTTAGTTGCTAAAGCTTGTCGTATTACAAATGGTCTTTGTTTTGAATATAATATTAAACTACTAAATACTATTTTTTTGGAGGCAGGGATGGATCCAATTGGAAATGATCCTGTTTCTATAAATAATTGAACCCAATAAATTTTGTCTTTTGGACTTGTGTATATATTAGAATAATCCTCAACTAAAGATAGCTCTGTATCCTTAAAAGAAATACTACTCTTTTCTAAGTTTGTAGTGACAAAAAATGATTTTATAAATAGTTGAACAAATCCATTTGTGTTTTCAGACTTTAAATTATTTTCTAGTAAGAAATTTTGAAATGAAAAAATCCATTCTTTTTTAGAGATTTTTAATCTATTTTTCTCTTTATCATAATAATTAGAAACCTTAACAAGTAACTTATCATAAGATTTTATCTCTTTTGTGAAGTACTGTTCCTTTTTCTTAATATTGGAAATTGACAGTAGCTTTTCTTCTGTCTTAAGCCTTGCTAGTGCCTTTATACTAACTCTAAATGTAGTGTCCATAAAATGTTCTATAGTATTCTCTGTCTTACTACTAACTGAAAGTTTCTGGACTAGTAAATATTTGTAAAACTTTTGTTTCCATTCACTATTAGAAAGTTTAAAATATGATTTATGTGTTTTAAAAATTGTATTTAATTGTTTGAAAACTAATGTATAATTGGGATTTATTTTATTAAAAAATTGGCCCACTTCTTCGCTCTTAAACTGTTGAAAAAATCGATGAATTAATTTCTTATTTCTCTGGTTTTTAACTAAAAAAGAATGTATTAAATTGGAGTCTTTCTTTGATAAATTCACCATCATTTTAGAAAGATTATAACTTGATTTTTCTTTTAATTTATTTCCTAAAATAAAGCCGCCCAATAACGCTCTTTGAATAATGTCTACAGAATTATTAGAGACTTCAATATTAGAACTGGCTAATAAGAAATTATCTAACTTTTTTTCGAATTGTTGCTTGAAGTACGTTATAATTCGGTCTTGCTCTAATGTTGAAATGTTGGCTATGTCATAAACCTCTATTGGTGCTAAATCAATTTCAAAAACGTCAATTGATAAATTAATATCCTTATCAAGAGCATCTACTTTTTCTATTATATAAGGTTGTATTTTATTAACAAAAAGTTGCCTTAGAAAGCCTTCTAAATTTACTTCCTTTTGATTGGTAGAAATGTTGAGTTTAACACTGTTTATTGAATTGTTACCATTACTCATTATTCAACAGTAATAAGAGAAAATACTCCAATTTTTCTTCTTTTAAAACAAGGTCTTTCATTGAACAACTAACAAAATCAGAATGGGCATTTTCTAATATAACAAGGTCCTGATAATCGAGCCATTTAATATTCATAAAAACATTAGAAGGTGCTTCTTCAATAATGGTATTATTTATATGATTTTTAAATGGTTTAGACTGAAATCGACTTGGCCATTTGGGCAATACAACTGTTGTAATATTTGAAAAGGGATCGCTAATTTCATTGTAAATATAGTTGTACTTGGTAGTATATTCTATATGGGAGGCTATAGATTTTGTTTGACTAAAAAATGACAAATAATCTTCTAACGTAGTATTAGCTTCCTTGTTGTTTTCAAAAAACTTATTGCTTGTTAAGCTCCCATATTTACAATCAAAAATAATTTTGAATTGATGGTGTCCAACTTCTATAATTTGATATTGATCTTTATTACTATAATTATCTAGAAAGTATTGCTCGTTTTCTTTTTGCTGCTCTTTGGTTAAATTTAGTGGCGAATAAAATATGTTTTCTTCATTTTGTTTAATAGTGAAACCGAAAACCATTAATTCGGGCATTGGTCTTAAAGAAATATGATCGAATAAGTACAGATTTTCTGATTGCTTGTCAATTATTCCAATCTTTTCAGATAATTTACTTATTAAGTCTTTTGACCTATTTTTATTACTTGTCTTAATTAGACAAACTTCTTCTTCTAAATTTGTTAAAAGCGAAATAGTGACTTTATTTAATACATAATTTTCAGGGGTTGAACCATATTTAAAAAGTTGATTAATTCCTTCCGATAAATTTCTTTCTTTAAAACCCAAAGACAACTTTTCTTGACCCTTAGATTCATCCGGCGACATTATTTTATTAACGTTTGCAGTTATAGGAGAATTAAATCCTCTAAATCCTAGAATAGTCATTAAATAATTTTTAAAGCCTTTATGCTTATTCAAATTACTATTTAAATCTTCTGTTTTTAATGGGCCATAATACTTGTTAGTCCCCATGCGAGGTAAATCTTTAAGAAGGTTTAATTTATGATTAATTAACTCTTGAGGGGGTAAAGATGAAAGGTTGTCAAATGTCGAAAAATCATACCCAAATCTTGCCAATAAATGCTCTAAAATCTTGTTTCTTCTTTGATAAAAAATTTCTTGATTTTCTAAAGTATTTTGTAAAAACTGAGTTAAATTATTCTTATTTGTTTTAATCCAATTGTTCCACTCTTTTTCAAGTTTTTTTTCATCTTTAATATCTTCATTTTTTAGTAAATAACTTTCTAAAAAAGGTTTGAAAATTAGAAAAGGTTTAGGAATATCTTCTAACCATTGAACAGCGTTTGTGGTTGAAATATCATCTAAAGAAAATAACTTTGGAAGGTGATTAAGTTGTGCAAAAAAGTTGGCTAAAACTTGATCGAAAAAACTTAAAAAACTTTTAAACTGTTTAGCATATGCTGTTTTTTCTTGGCTCCATCCAATGGGCGCTCCTAACTCTCCAACTCCATAAACAGAGGGAAAGTCGTATTGAATAGATTTATATGATTTTAAATCTACTGAATTTCCTTTTTTAATAGACAAAGTATTTTTCTTGTGGGCAACTTTTGTCTTAGAAAGTAAGAAACTTGCAGAAGAATAGTCATCTTTAAAAGAATATAATTCATTGTTTTTATAAAAAACTTTAATCTTTGTTTTACTTAAATCTAGTCTGGCAATACAGTCTCCCTTTACTTTATATACCCAACTATAATCATCGCCATTTTGATCGACTAAATTTATTTTTTTAATGTCTTTAATGTCCTCCACATTCATTATCTGATTTATTAAATCAGATATGTAAAGCTGCTTTTTAATGTCGTTTTTCTGAAGCGACTCATTTAATAAAACCCCATTTTTTAAGTTGGGACCACTAAAAATATAATCTGATGAAATCTTTTTCTCTAAAAGACTATCAACAGACTCAAAATTAGGAGTTGGAGAAAAATAATAATCTAGTACACCAATTAGATTTTTGAAGATCTTTTTTGGAGCTACTTTATTAGATATCTCTATTTCTAAGTCAAGACTCACTAAGTCGTGTTTAAGAAAATTAATTTCATCAAAATCAGTACCTAAAAATCTTTTTGATGATAAGCTTAGTGAGAGATTTTTCCTTAAGTTTTCTTGCTCTATTTTACCAAGGTTGGTAGTCATTGTGTCTATCCATATACTATATAGTGAACTATATTCTTTATAGTTCTTTGAAGGAATTATATCAACATTTCTAACTTGGTCAATATCCAAGATCATTTTCTTTAAATCAAAAATGGAAAAAGCGCCTGAGCTTAAAATTTCATGCGCTTCAAAAAGTGAATCTTGGTTAACTTGATTGGATTGAAAAATATCCTCAATATTAGTCTCTGATCTATATCCTAGTTCTGTAATTACATAACATAGAATTTCAAGTGTAGTTATTCCTGGATCGTGAATATTATAGTCCGACCAAATTTCTCCAGAAAGGTTTTGGAGTAATTCTAAACTGATCTCTTTTAGAGCCTCAACACTTTTATAATTTTCAGTGATTTCGTCCTCTAACTTTATGCCAGTTTGGTTTTCCAATTATATGAAATTTAATTTATTTGAAATAGTAATTAATAGGTGGTAATTAACTTTTACTTTTTTTAGCTTGTAAATGAATTTTTTCTATCAATTTATAAACTTTCATAAAAGGCAAATGACCTAAAGCCTCAATAATTATATTTGCTTCTTTGTCGCTTAGCTCAAAAGTTATTTTTTCCTCTATTTGGGTTTTGTTTTGCACTATTTAATCAATTTAGAAATATTATAGTTGATCATAACACCATCTCCATAATTTTTTTTAGTTCTAATTTGAAGCTGATAATTAAAATACGATCCATTCCATCTCACATCAATATTATTTCTTGAAGATCCGTAACGTGCATTAGTCTTACTGATCCCAGGTTTGGACTTTCCATAGGTTGCAAGTGCAATAGCATGTAATAAAGCATGAGCTCCCTTCTTACCAGTAGAGGCAACAATTTCAAAAATATTATACTCATCTAAATTCGTAAGCACATCATGCCAATTGCCGTCTGCAGGAATTTCCCCAAATGAGTAAAGACCCACTCTTCCATGTGAAGAAACAATTCCATTAACATCTAATTTTGAATTTGGAGTTGTGTTTCCTATTCCAACATTACCGCCTTTTTCAATAAATAATCTACTTCCTCCATTTGGCTCCCCTATATTCAACCCTTCGTTGCCATCTTCTGAAACTTGGTTTATGTACCAATTAGGTGTTAAGTCACTAATATTGTCGTAAAAAGACATAAGTTCTTTATTAACCCCGTCCGAAGTGATTTTGAAACCTTCCCCTTTTTCCCTTGATATTCCGTCATCTAACTTATTAATTGTTGAATCTATAAAATCATGAAAATTATCCTCTTTAGGGATGCTTCCTTTAAGGAAAAAGTTCTTTAATGATTTTCTTTTTTTTGACGACATGGTAAACTAAACTGTAATATAAAAAGTAAAATTAGAACTTACTGATTTATTATCCTCTTTTGCTTTCATTATTTTATAACTTTTTCCAATTTTTAAATTTTTATCTTGAAAAGTTTCTTCCTTATTTGAATGATCTACTACGTAATCAGTATCAATCATCATTTCATTAATTCCAAAGTTATCAATTTCGTTATTTTCTTCATAAGGTAATATAATATGCTGATTTTCAGAAGTTAAAATAGATATTAAAGTTGTTGGTTTTATTTCAACTGTGTTTGATTTTGCTTGTTTTTGGTTTATAATTACACCATCTACAATATGAAATAATGAGAAATTCACTACATGATCTACATATTCTTGTTTGTCAATAAAATTTAGAATTAAAGCACTGCTTATGGATTGTCCTAATTCTACTTGATCATTTAAATTAAACATCCATGGGCTTATAAAAGATTTAATTCCTTCATTTAGTTTTTGGACATAAAAATTTTTATCAATGCCCTCATTTAGCTTTAAGCTAAATTTAACTTGAACTTGCTCATAAACTGGATTAGTAACTTTAAATTTCACCCCCAAAGGCACTTTTGATTTTAAGAATTTTTCCATCCTGCTAATTTCTACCAAGGAAAAAAATCTTGGAATTCCTATAAAATTCTTATCGTCAATTATTTTGGGAACCACTACTATTAAAACATTTCCTGGAGATAAATTAAAGTCAGTATCTACATTAGACAAACATTTAACCCTATTTACTTGTGGAAAATTTTCTAAAATGATCTTTTCATAATCTTTTCCACTTACCGCTCTATTTTTATGTCTTAACCGCTCTGCAACTCTTAGAAAATATCCCTCAGCATCTTCTTTTATAACACCATTAAAACCACGATATTTTTGATGAATTCCATCAATATTTTTAATGTTTTTTTCAAATGACGTAATTTTATTTGACTCTAGGTTAGCATAACTTACATCTTCCGGGTTATGGCAAACAGCCGTAGTAACATGAAGTAGAATATCTTGCAAATAATTAAGAAAAGAACTCTTATTAAAACTCTCTAATTTTATTAATAAAGAGTCATTGGAGAATAACCCACTTAAGTCGTAATTTGCATTTTCTAAACTGAACTCAATAATTCCTGAGCTTTTCAACCCATTGGTATTGTCTTTAATAATTTGATTATCGTTCATAATAATCCATCTAGAACCGTTAAAATAAGACCAACTTAACATTAAGTCATTACTGGACTTATTGGCAAACCCTTCATTAATTTGAAATAAAATGGAGAATTGCTTATTGTTTACAACGTTGTTAATTCCAATAATTAACGAAGAACCTTCTTTGTAGGTTGGGTAAAGAAAATTTAACTCTTTAATCTTTTGATTTCCGATAGGATGAAGATGATAAAAATCAAAATCATTACTGTTTTTGAGATTATAAGTCATTTTCATTTTAAAATCTGCAGAAATTGTTTTTAAAGTGGGAGTGTAAGGTTCATTGGGGGAAATAACCTCCGCTTTTTTCTTAACAGACTTCATGGTAGATTCCCTTAATATTTCAGGATATTGTTGGTGGCCAAACCCTTCCATAGGAAAACAGAGCTCAAATTTTAAAAATCCATCCTTTGATTTATTGCTGTAGGGAGCCTCATTTTTCTTGCTAAGAGATGGTAAATGTAAATCTAGGTCTCTAATATTAATTTCATTAATTCTTCTTACGTTAGAAACTGCACCTGTATCGTCGGGAACATCTTGAAATAAATTAATTACTTGTTTGTCTTCTTGAGGACCCCATCTTTTATTTCTTAAATAACTAACCTTAACTTCAAAATCTTCATTGTTGACATCCCATGGATATTGATCATAGTAAGTTGTAAATCCTCCTTCTAAAAAGGGAAGTCCATACCATTCCAAATTAATTTTTAAATCATTTATAGGGTATAAAAAGAAAGTTGAATGACCTACAATAAATGAAGAATCAATTAAAGGTTGTGAGCCGAATGGCTCAAAAGGAGCAGAAGAATCAATTTTTCCAAAATCATTACTAAGAGATAAATTCTTAACTTCTAATATTTCTACTTCAATATTTATATTGTTAATCTCTAAAAATTTTAATGCGTGATAATCATATAAATATTCATGATTCAATTTAAATTCAAACATCGGAAAGTTATTGTGTGCTTTAAAATCTCGATTATCAGCATCTAGTGGTGTAATTGGGGGGTCAATATTATCTATTAAAGCAACAATTTGAAGTGTAGATTTCTCTAATTTGTCTATATTAAGATTAAAAATAGTTTCAACCTTATTATTAGAAAGGTTAACCCACTCTTTATCGCTTGAATAAGACAATTTAAATAAATTTAAAAAAGTGTTTTCATCAATTTCTTTTTGGGAAGTGTTGCTTTTAATAAAATTTATTATCGAGGTTTTGGAGAAGTTAAATTCGAAAATAACTTTACGAACGCCTTCTTCCAGTAAAAGAAACTCCGAGCCGAAAGTAAATCCAATATTTTGTTCACTATCTGTAAAGTCAACCAGCTTTTTTTCGTTCTCAAAAAGGTTTAAAAAATATTGATCAGAGATTTCGTTATTGTCAAACTCAAAACCAATAACTTGATTTAATTTGGCCTTATTAATTAAAATTGTTTTGTCTACTTTATAAATAATGTTTTTTCCTTCTTCATTGGCCCCAGCTAAAAGATTTTTTCCTTTTTTAATCTCCACTTGGTTTTTACCGCTAGTTGTGAAATTTACATGTACTTTATCTGGCTTTTTTGTATGTAAAGGTATTTGAAGAATATTTTTTAAATAGTGTTCGTGGTGCCTAAAAGTGATGGCGTTTAAATTTTCTCTAGCTTCATTATAAATATTATGAAAGGCAATTAATAAAGAAATATGAGGAGAAACATTTTTACTATTCACTATGCTGTAATCATAAAGCTCTTTTGCCGACTCTTTAATCAAATCAAAAATTATGTTGGTTTTTTTAAAATACCCATAGGATTCTTTGGCAATGTCTATTAATTCTAAGCTTGAATTAATTACTGAATCTGATTCCCTCCAATAACTACTAAACTCTTTTTCATCGGCAAAATCCTTATCAAGCTCAAGTTGTTTAATTATTGAAAATATTTTATTGAATATTGGACTAAGCTCTATAACAATTAATTTTTCAGTTTCAGATTTAAATTCTGGATAATCTTGGAGGTTACTTAAACTTAATTCTAGACTTTTAAAATGATTTAACAAATCTTTTAAATTCAAAAATATATTTTCGATGATTCCTTTTTCGAGAACTTTTTCTTTTAGTTTGTAGGGATCGTGACTAGGCTGAATTAAAGAAATATTGTAAAATGCTACTTTTAGTAAGCTAAGGGTAGGATTATTATTAAAAAAAGATGTCCAGTCTCCATCTAAAGTATTGCCTTCATTAAAGTAGGCTATTTGGGTGGCGTATTTAGGTAGAAATTCAATGAAGCTTTTGAAATCAAATTCATCAATTAAAAAAAAATCTTCATTTATAGCCGTTGTTGATCTATCGCTTTGGCTTAATCCAAGATTATTATTATATGTCTTATTAGCATCTAAAAAAAACATGATTTATAAATCAGTACCTTCATTTAAGTAGTAAGGAAAAACCATATTGGTTCTGCTATTAGTACTTTTAATTTCATAAAAAATATGAATGAAAATTATTCCATTTTCTATTTCCTGTTCAAATTTTACATTTTCTAAATTTATTCTTGGTTCAAATTTTAAAATAGCCGTATTAATAACATCTGTAATTACTGTTTCTAAGGATAAGCTTAATTTTTCAAAAGCAACAAAAGATAAGTCACAGCCAAAATCTGGATGAAAATGTCTTTCTCCAGGAGTTGTCCCCAACAAAATTTCTAAACTGGAAACAATATCATTATTACCTGTAGTGGTTTCTAAAATATTTAGCGTTTTATTAAATTTTACTGGGAAGCTCCACCCTTTTCCTAAAAAGTCAATATTATCTTCCATATTAGCCTCCTATTTGAACTGTTGGACAACCTGCTACAATGGAGCCCCCATGAGCGGTGCTATCTCCCATTCTGGCCGCAGGTTGACCATTTATTGTTACTGTCATAGAACCCATAACAATAGAATCTGGCGGACCGACACAAACGCAGCTACAACCTACTGTTGCTGCTGGCATATTGGCGATTAGTACTGTTGGTGGGCCGCTAGGTAATATAGGTCCTCCAACATGAGGAATTGGAGGTGTTCCGGGTGTTTGCATTGGGCACTGATGCATATCTGATACTCTTGCTGCTGCTGGCATATTTTAATTTATTTGAACCATTGATCCTTTTACAACTGCAATTGCAGAAGTAGTTAACTCCGCTCCCGCCTGACCGTCAGCTGAAAACTTTGCATTGGCTGTGTTTTTAATATTCATTCCTTCCATTTCTAAATCCATTTGAGATTTAATATTGACGCTTTTTGAAGACTCGATACTTATATCGCCTTGTGAGGATATGGTAATCCCGGATTCATCCATTTTTATAGAGTTCTTGTTCTGATCTTCTAAAATAATTGATTTTGTTTCGTCATCAATAAAAATTGAATTTCCACCAGGGGTTTCAATATTAACAGACTTATCTTCATCGTTAATAATAATTTTTACTTCTTCCTTAGTGATTATTCCTTTTTCAAAGTTGTCTTCATCTGGTATAATTGGAGGTGCATTTATTTTACTGAAAAGCGAGCCTAAAATTACTGGGTTTCTAGGGTCAGAATTTAAAAACCCTACGATTACTTCATCATCTATTTCAGGCCAAAATATTTTTCCTCTGTTGTTACCAGCATCTTCAAATACCATTCTAGCCCAAATCTTAACGTCTTCTCCAGCTACAGGAAGAGCGATTTGAACCCGATGTTTTTCATCACCATCAATTTTTAATACTTTTCCAATTTGTAATCCATTGACAGAAGGGGTTAAGTTTCCAATGTATTTAGAATTTATATCATTTCGACTAGAATACCAGTTATTATTTAATCCAAATTGAATATCTGTATACCAACCCGAGTTAGTAACTACTTGCTTAATAGCAGAAACCATAACGTTGCCACTAAATTTTTCTCCAACTCCTTTAATTTCTATTACGTCTCCTAACTTGATCTCTGAACTGCCTGCAATTTTAATTCTGCCTATTACTTTGCTTAAGCTGGCAATAGTTGCCTTGGAACTTCCCCAGCTTGTTAATTCATCGACAGAAACTTCTCCGCCATGAGACAGCTCTCCATCAATGCCAAGTACGCCTTGTAAATCAGCAGTATTAATTCCTGAATTTTCTAGTTGAGTAAAAGAAGATGAATTTCCTACTGCACTAATAACTTCCTGAGTATCCGAGTCCCACGAAAATCCTTCAAGTTTATTATATTGGTTTTCTGCATCTGCTTCAGACTCAAATTCGAAAATATCTTGTCCATAATTAAAAGTTGCCACAGGAGCTCCGTCAAGCTTTGGATCTTCTACGATTATATTTTCACCATCAAAAAATACCAACTTACCATTAGCTTCACACCTTAGCATAAAATAATCCCAATTGGTAACATCGAATTGTAAAGCTGACTCTGATTCTAAAAAAATACCTGAGCAAGACAAACTTCCTCCTACATTACTGTCTCCAAATACACTTGTTAAAATTGCTTTATCGTCTTGATTCTCAAAATAAGTTGTTTTTCTTCCACCTAGCATTTTAAGAGCAGCATGTTTACATTCTATGTACAATCCAGAGGAATCTCCACTTCTTGATTTTATTCTGTGTCGAATAATAATACCAGAAAATACTTCTGTATTTATTCCATCATAACCTAGTTCTATAGAAATTTTTTCTCCAGGGTTAAAAATATTATCTGAGCTTAATGCAAAGTCTTGCTTACTAGGGTCGCCGTCCATTATCGTAATACTGGCATATGGTATTTTATTAATTTCAGAGTACGTTAAAATAGAAAGTATAGGCCCTTGGGAAGCATAGGTCGTACTACCAACTTTTATATTATATGATATATAATTATTGTCTGAAGCCAATTGAAAGGTTTTATTTAATTAACGGAGGAATAATTATTTTTTCTCCAGCCTTTAAAAATCTTGGGGAATGTAGATTATTAAACTTGGCAAGGGCTAAGTACAAACTTGTTCTTCCATAAATTTTATTCGAAATTATAGGAAGTGTCTCTCCTTCTTTAACCGTGTAGTAGTGAGTCATATCGGGTGAAGATCTTCCTGCTGCTGCGTTGGCTAGTTCTATTGAAATAGTGGATTTAAATTTTAAAGTAATCTCTACAACTTTTAGATTTAAATCTTTATCCTTACTAATGATTTTTTCCTCAAAAGAGGAGCACATTCCTTTAAAAATAAAATCTCCACTTACTATTTGAACATAAGGTGTAGAGTGCTCCTTACCATCATATTTTTTAACAACATCATAAAGTTTATCTCTTTTTTTTTGTGCTTTGTCATCTTCTGGAATATCAGGAAATTTTTGATCGTCAATAAACTTTTTAAGTTGCGAATCTGTAAAGCCTCCTTCCTTAGGCGGTGTGTCACGTATTATTAACTCCACATGAAGTGTGTCTGGTTCAGTGCCTCCATAACTAACATCGGCTGTACCACCAACAGGCTTTGGATTGTTAATTTTATCATGTGTTTTTTTTTCTATTTTAACTGGAGCGGTTTCACTTGACCATTCCTCGTTAGCAGATTTTGTGCAATCTTTATCAGTAAATTTTGAAAATTTTATCTTGAAGTCTCCCATTAATTATTTACCGCTGGTTAATAAGTCTTTTATTTTCGTTTAAAATATCGATACAATCATTTATAATTTTATCTCTATTCATACTAATTTCTTCTTTAATAAGCATCCTAAAATAAGTTTCGGTTTCGCTATTAAAACCCAAATCTGAATTTATTGCAGAAGAACTACTTTCAGAAATGGATGTATTAATTACAAGCTCTTTAATTTCGCAGGGCATATTTTTAAAAATTATAAATTATAAATAAACTTATACAATTTACTTTTAAAAATTAAGGATTGAAAATTATAAGTTAATAAATTAAATTATAGTTAATAACTATAATTTAATATGCCTAATTAGGTGGTTTTTTACGAGAAGTTTTTCTATTTATTCTTGACGATTTAGGTTTTGGGGGGCTTATTTTTAAAGGTTTTTTTTGTAACATCCCATCCACTTGCCTGGCTAATCGTAGAGCATTTTTAGCTAAAGCATATTCGTCATTTTTAATTTTAACTGGTGTTTTTCTTTTTGTTTTATTTTCAGACTTTAGTTTAACTGGTTCTTTTTTTCGATCCTTCTTTTCAAACTTTAGTTTAACTGGCTCTTTTTTAACCTTCTTGTTTTTCCATTTTGTTCCTTTTCCTCCTTCAAGGCCTTGCCATGGATTCTCAATTTTAACTAGACCAATCTCTCCTATTTCTTCAAACTTAAAAGATTCAAACTTAAACGTAATTGAGTCAAGCATGACATCCTTACTCGTAGAACTTATACCACTTGTATCAAATTTAATTGGAAATGCATTTAAAAAAGTCCATTTTAAAAAAGGGCTGTGTTCATGATTCAAAAGTTTTACAACTATTTGAATAGGCAACTTTCTTTGAAAATCAATTTGAATTTTTAACCACTTAAAAAGGTAAGAATCTTTACTTGTTTTCCCTCTCTTTAAAACTAAATCTCCAAATTCGAATCCGTCAGGATGTAACTCCTTTTGACCAGCTATAATTGCATTTTCCCCTTTTGTTTTAAATTCCAGATTAGGAATATCTATTTCTGAAAAAGAGTGTTCTTTAATAACTTGGTTTGTCCCAAAATCAACTGAAAAATGAGTCCCAACTAAGGGTAATGAAGAAGGTGATGATTTCGTAGGCATAAAAACAAATTAAGTCATTAAAAGACTTAATAACAAGCGTTTTTATAACTATTCTATAGTAAGGCCTTCATGTGCAATTTCAATTGTTTCTATTGCAACAGAATTATCATCAGACTTTAGGTCTGGACTATCTATTTTTTTAGGCCATGCATTTAATAATTTCCATGTCATTACTGGAGAATGTGATTCATCAAGAAGACTTATTATAACATCCTTCCTAGATGGAGTGTTCATAGAAACTTCATTAAACCAAGCATAGTATTCTTGATCTCCTGCAAAAATTCCTTTCTTAACTGAAACATCACCAGTTTTCTTAAGTCCTGACATTTTTTGTGTAGAAAAAGTTTGATCATCTCCAGCTCTATATTCTATCACTTCAACTTCCATGTCTAAACCAGAAACTTCATTGCAATTTATAATTGTTCCTCCAAAATCTACAGAGAAATGAAATCCGGGTAGTGGGTAATTAGCATCTGCCATATATTATGTTTTAATTAGTTATTATTAAATTTTTCTTTTTATGATTCTTGTAACTTATGAGAGAATTTAAGCACTATAAATTCTGCTGGTCTGACAACAGCCATTCCAATTTCAACGTTCATTCGCCCTTCTAGTATGTCAACTTGTGACATTGTAGTGCCTAGTCCAATATTTACAAAAAATGCAGCGTCTGGAGTAGCTCCAGCTAATGCTCCTTGTTTCCATAAATTAGTTAAGTAGTTTTCAATCATCCCTTTTACTCTAGTCCAGGTATTGACATCATTTGGCTCAAAAACAGCCCAATTAGTACTTAGTTTAAGAGATTTTTCTACCATATTAAAAAATCTTCTGACTGAAACATATCTCCATTCATTGTCGTTTCCTGCTAAAGTTCTAGCGCCCCATACTAATGTGCCTTTTCCAGTAAATGGCCTAATGGCATTAATTGACTTTCCTGCAGTTACATCTACATTTAGATCTTCTTGCTGCTTGTTGTCTAGTCTTAAGCATGGAGATGATGTAGAAGATAAACTTACATTGGCTGGTGCTTTCCATACACCTCTATCGGAATCTACCTGAGAATAAACACCTGCTATAGCTCCAGACGGAGGTACTAGACTAGCTGCTTTTTGTATTTCATTAACAATGTTTTTATAAAAATCATTGGTGTCGTAAACAATTTTGTCAAGATTTTCTTTAATTGCTGTAGAATCCTTTTTCAAAGAATTTAAAATACTCATTAAAGAATCAAAATGAGTTTTTAAGGCACTTACAGATTTTTTTACTTTCTGGTCATCATCAAGCCCATCGTACAATAATGTATCAATACTATTGGCTAAATCATAATTCTCATAATCTGATTCAGCGTTAATAACTCCTGTTGCTAAACTTCCATCCACAGAAGCTAATGCTTTTAATAGTGTAGAAAGTGGAGAACTAGGATTAGTTTTTACATTTAATTCATTAATAATTAAGTTGTTTTTTAAGGCTGATTCTTTAAATTCTAAAATTTTATCAATAGCTGTTTTTATAAAAGTAATATAGGTAGTTGCTTCGTCTAAAGTCCCTATTTTATCTGCTGGAATTTTATAAAAAGACTCGCTAAAGTTACTTTCTTCGCCATTAGGATTATTAACAAAATCTGAAACCGATTTCACATCTTCAATAGCGGCTTTAAGATTAATGATTGGAGATGGATCAGAAACAATGTCTTCTAAATTCACCTCTTCTCCTTCTGCATCTAATATTTTAACGTCTTCAAAACCAAAACTTGCAGAGAAAGTAGACATAATCCATGGGTAGTAAGCAGCACCATATTTTAAGAAATTAATTCCAATACCATTTCTAAAATCTAAAATAACATCTTTATCTGCTCTGTCTATATTACCATTAAAAACATCTAATACCGCAACCCTGTCTTGTAAACTATTACATTGTGCAAGCATCGCCTGTTGAAAAGAATAAGCTTGATCTTGTTTTTCCAGCAACATAGCATCTGGAGATAATAAAATTGTAGGGTGATCTTCTTTTTCTATAGCAGAAAGCCCTGATGCCAAAGCGTCAGCAGTAATTTCGTCTCCAAATAAACCAACAGAAGCTATGTAACATTCTCCTCCTCCGTTAGCAAAGTATAATTTTACACTATCGTATAAATAATAAGTATACTGTGAATCTATTTTTCCAACACTATTGTCAGCATTTAAGTTTACTGTAATCTCTCCTAATCCAGATGATGCACCAAACATTTGATGATAATCCAACATTGAGGAAATGTGAGTTGGAATATTTTTTAAACTTTTTCCATTACGTGAAGCTTTTTCAGTATAACCTATAAATGCGGGGATCGCAGTTGCAACAGCTGCCACTGATGGTGGTAATGTTGATATTTCTTCTACGTAAACTCCAGGTGTTTTATAATCTGCCATAGTTAGTGTTTTTGGTATTTATTCTACTAACTTAATGTTCTTTTAAAGGTTTACATAAGTGGTTAAAAAATACTTGTTAACACTTTTTTTAACATCTATTGATTTGATATTGAAGTTTTTCAACTCTGGAAAAGGAAGGTTCAGTAGCTTTTCCCCCATTTTTTCTAAAGATAATTTATTTGGATATGTTTCTTTTAAAGGTATTGGATCTAAAGAAGAAAAAACGAATTGAGATTGGTCTTTTTCATTTTCTTCAAAATTAAATTCCATTTCTAAGTTATCATCAACTAAAACACAGCTTTCTAAGTCTTTTAAAATATTGGAAACTAATATATATTCCCAATAAATTGCCCTATTATTAAATTTATAATTAAATATATTTTGTGCATTTTGCTGAATATCAAAAGATACATAACCGTCGTATAGATTATCGAAATTAGACCAAATAAAAGTACTTTCTTCTTGGTTTTCAAAGTGAAAAGTATAAATACCTGGAATAAAATCTTCATAGTTATTGATTTTATCAACTGGTAAATTTTTAATTTCACTTGAAGATTCATATTTAATACTAACTAAAGAAGGCTTTAAATCTGAGGTGTTTGGAAAAGCTCCACCAGCAAAGGGATAAATTTTCAATTCTTGTTCAGAATTAGTCACCTGAACATCGTTAATATTTATAAAAAACTTTTGATCCTTTGAGGTATAAAAAGGGATATTGGTTTTATTTTGAAACATCTCGTCGTTAAATTTAATTCCTAATACTAATGAATTTATTTCTTGTATTGCAATCTTAGGAACCCAGACTGATTTCTCATACTTGCCTTCTTGTAAAATTATTAATCTAGAGCCTTCTTGTTTTAAAATTAACCTGTAATTTTTTAAAAAAGCTGAAGTTCTAGGTGATGGATAAAATTCAATATTAGGAATAACTTCATTTAAATAATAATTGTGAGATAAATTTAAAGTTGCTATTACAAGATGTTTTTGATTTAAGCTTAATATAGTCTTATTCAAACCTTGAATTTTATTTAGTCTTTTGGTTAAATAATTCTTTTGCCTTTGACATTAAATCTCCTCGCTCGCTAATCTTAGCAGCAGTGTAATTGATACTTGATTCCTCAATGCTAACCATTCTCATTTTGTATAATACACATGGGGCGTATTTCGCTCCTAGTACCGATAAAATATTACTTTGTTCGTGAAAACTTATATTATTAATTTCCACTAGAATTTTATCTATTTGCAGATCTAGTCCAGATGTATTATTAGGTGTAAATACTTTTTTAGATTGGAAAAATCCAATTATTGCAGAAATGAATTTTAAGGATTCTTCGTATAGTTTTTCATTGAAAAGAGCGTAGAACAGAACAT
>Ga0228615_1000409_pt1 | contig 23400 bp, 25 predicted proteins | sample 16DmetaG_FD_190530 | JGI IMG/M metagenome (GOLD analysis project Ga0228615, IMG submission 190530) | Seawater microbial communities from Monterey Bay, California, United States - 16D | ecosystem: Environmental > Aquatic > Marine > Coastal | place: USA: California | collected 2016-10-17
ATCAGAATTATCCAAGGCTAACAATGAGCTCCCACTAGCAGTTGATTATGGTTTTTTATATTGGATAGGTCAGCCTATGTTTCTTGCAATGCAGTTCTTTTTTGACCTGGTAGGCAACTGGGGATGGGCCATTATTTTAGTCACTTTATTGATCAAGGTTATTTTATGGCCTTTATCTTATGTTTCTACAAATCAATGGGCAAAATGAGGCAAATTCAACCCCAACTTAAAGATATACAGGAAAGACACTCTGGGGACCGACAGGCTATGTCACAAGCCATGATGAAGCTTTATAAAGACGAAAAAGTTAATCCTGCTCTTGGATGTTTGCCAATGTTGCTTCAAATGCCTTTTTTTCTTGCTTTTTATTGGGTTTTAATTGAAACCGTTGAACTAAGATATGCTCCTTTTTTAATCTGGATAACAGATTTATCCTCAAGAGATCCCTTGTTTATACTGCCTATTCTCAATATTGGGGCTATGTGGGCCATGCAAATGCTACAACCACAGCCTGCTGGAATAGATCCAATGCAAGCAAAAATATTTAAGTTCATGCCTCTTATATTTGGTGTAATGTTTGCTTTTTTTCCAGCCGGCCTTGTTTTGTATTGGCTAATAAATTCTTTGGTTTCAGCAATACAAATGCTCATGCATTCTCCTAGAAGTGCTTAGCGGCAAAGAAACCATAGTAGCTTGTTCAACGCCGCCTGGTAGAGGAGCTATCTCTACAATAAGACTTTCGGGGCAAAAAGCCCTGTCAATAATTAAAAGAATAACAAAAAAAGAGCTAGATAGAAAAATTTCAATTCTAAACTTTCCCTTAGATTCTGACTTAAATGAAAAGTGTGTACTTACTATCTTTAAATCACCAAACTCGTATACAGGAGAAGATGTAGTAGAAATTTCAACGCATGGAAATCCCCTAATAGTTGAGAAAGTGATAAAAAAGTGTCTTGACTCAGGCGCCAAGATTGCTAAACCTGGAGAATTTACACTTAGAGCATTTTTAAACAACAAACTAACAATCGATCAATCTGAGGCTGTTATAGAAATAATTAATGCAAATTCAAAAGCATCTCTTATAGCTGCCCAAAATAGTCTTAATGGCGGCACAAGGAAAAAAATAGCAAAAGTTCAAGGCAAACTCAGAGAAGCCAGAGTATTAGTGGAAACATTGATAGATTTTTCAGATGAAGACGTTAGTATATATATCGAAGAAGTAATTCACAAGATTGAAGATTTTAAGAGATTATTTAAGACTTTTGATGAAGACATGAGGACTTACAACTCAATTTCAAGTGATATCAAGGTTGTAATTATTGGGCCTCCAAATTCTGGTAAATCAACACTAATTAACGCAATTGTCGGCGAAAAAGTATCTATTGTAAATGAAAGACAAGGAACAACTAGAGACGTCGTGACATCTGCTTGTGTGATTGATGGAATTAGATTTATATTTATGGATACTGCAGGAATAAGAATTACTTCAAATAAAATTGAAAAAGAAGGAATTAAGTTATCAAAAAAAGCTCTTAAGGGAGCTGATATTGTTATTTATCTGGCTGAAAACGAATCGGATTTTGATAAAATGCCTATTTCCAAAAGAAAAAAAAATATATTTGTTATAAATAAGATTGATATAAGCAATAAGAAAGCTCCTACAGGAGGAATTGCTATTTCTGCAAAAACAAAGAAAAACGTTAAATCTCTTAAAAAGGAACTTGCTAAAAGCTTCTTAGAGTTCAGTCAAGAAGAAATTTTGTCAGTCAATCTAAGACACTTAGGATTAATAGATCGTAGCTACAAAAAAGTTACACTAATCTCTCCTGCTTTGATCAGCTCTAATTTAGAGCTTGTAGCTGAAAATCTAAAATGTTGTGATGATCTTTTGGGGCAGATATATGATCCAATCTCATCGGACGATATTCTTGGCAAAATATTTAGTAAGTTTTGTATTGGAAAATAAAGGTGTTAACAAACATGTATAAATTGTGAAGGGTTTTTTGAAAATGTTAGTTTCTTTTTATTACCCACAGGAAATACAACTTTGTGCGCATAATATATACAGGCTATCAAAAAAGATGTCATTCAATTTCGAGCAAGTGGGAGCTTCTAAAATTAACTTATCAACAGAATTTGTGACCCTCTATAACAACAACAATAATAACTAATTAATATATATAATTTATATAATATTTATATATGAATGTGGATATCATCGTAATTGGAGGCGGGCATGCCGGGTGTGAAGCTGCTTATGCAGCTTCCAGGTTCAGCAAAAAAGTTTTACTCGTCACTCACGATATTTCATCAATAGGTCAAATGTCATGTAACCCTGCAATCGGTGGGCTAGGCAAAAGCCATCTTGTAAGAGAAATCGACGCTATGGGCGGGCTTATGGGAATTTGTGCTGATAAAGCAGGCATCCATTTCAAAGTTTTGAATGCCTCAAAAGGCCCTGCCGTAAGAGCTACTAGATCTCAGTCAGATAGACTGCTGTATAGCCAATCAGTAAAGTCAATAATCAGTAGTGAGCACTTACTTACCAGTATATCTGAAGAGGTTATTGATATAGAAATAAAAAACAACAAAGCTACAGGAGTAAAGCTTAAAAGCGGAGAAACAATCAGTGCGAAAAAGGTAATTTTAACCGCAGGTACTTTTTTAAATGGAAAATTGTTCACAGGAGAAGAGGAAGAAGAAGGGGGAAGAAAAGAATCAAAATCGTCAAAGATCCTTGCAAACTGCCTGAAGTCTTTAGACCTTGGAGACGCAAGACTGAAAACTGGAACACCTCCTAGAATACTCACGTCTTCAATAGACTTCTCAGCCCTAGAAGTACAACCTGGTGACACCCCAAGACCATGCATGTCTTTTACAGGTTCTTCAAACATGCACCCAGAACAAATGAATTGCTTTATAACAAGAACAAATTCAAGAACACATGAATTCGTAAGATCTGGCCTTGATAGATCGCCAATGTTTTCTGGGAGAATTGATGGGATTGGACCTAGATATTGTCCCTCTATTGAAGACAAGATTCACAGATTTGAGGACAAAGAATCTCATCAGATATTTATAGAGCCTGAGGGGCATACATCTAATGAGGTTTATCCAAATGGCATATCGACCAGCATGCCAAAAGACATTCAAGACAAAATGGTTAAAAGCATTCTAGGTTTTGAAAAAGCAAAAATTACTCAATTTGGCTATGCAGTTGAATACGATTTTTTTGACCCAAGAAACCTTTCACATACATTGGAAACAAAAAGCATTAAAAATCTTTACTTTGCCGGTCAAATAAACGGCACCACAGGCTACGAAGAAGCAGCAGCACAAGGCTTAGTGGCAGGAATAAACGCTGTGTTGAGTTTAGAAGGCAAAGAACCTTGGGTCGAATCAAGGGCTAATAGTTACATAGGAGTGTTAATTGACGATTTAATAACCTTAGGCACAAAGGAGCCCTACAGAATGTTCACAAGCAGAGCAGAACACAGGTTGCTTCTTAGGGAAGACAATGCTGACCAAAGACTTACTCCCTATGCTCAAAGCTTAGGAATCATAAGCAATGAGAGATGGGATGTTTTCCAAAAGAAAATGGCTAAAATAAATTCAGAAACACAAGCGTTAGAAAAAATAAGAATTGATCCTTCTTCATTTGGAGGAAAAAACAAATCAAAACAGCCTGTCTTATCGGTTTTAAAAAGGCCGGAAGCCAAACTTGAAGAAATTTACAAATTGGTTAAAAGACCTTTACCCGAAAATAGCGTGCTTTTAGATATAGAAACCACAGAGAAATACGCCGGTTATATTGAAAGACAAAACAAAGAAATAAAAAAAATAAAGAAATACGAGAACGCAAAGATACCAGAAGAAATTATTTTTTCAGAAATAACCGGACTATCTAATGAGGTTAAACAAAAGCTGGAAAAGGTTCACCCCAAAACCATAGCTCACGCACAAAGGATTCCAGGAATAACACCTGCTGCAATATCTTTGTTGTTGGTTCACATTAAGAAAGAACAAAGCGTAACTACAAAAAAAATTGAATCTTAAAGAGATAACGGCGGCATCAAGTTTAAAGCTTGCTGAGAAGCAAATTAGAAAAGCTGACTCTTACATAAGCCTAATTTTAAAATGGAATAAGACCAGAAACTTAGTATCCAGACAGTTAAAAAAAGAGGATTTAGAGGAGCACTTTTTTGATTGCGCCATGCTACAGAAACATCTTATATCTGGTGCGGTAATAGATTTAGGAACAGGAGCAGGATTTCCAGGGGTCTGTCTCGGGATATTAGAGCCCGACAGAGAAATTACTTTGGTAGATTCAAACAGAAAAAAAACATCCTTTTTATTGCATGCAAAAAACGAGCTTGAATTGAATTCAGTTTCGATTAAAAACTCAAGGGTAGAACAAATAAAAAAAATTAACGAGACAAATATAGTTTGCAGAGCCTTTAAAGAACCAGTTGAGTTATTGGCAAGCTTAGAGAAGATAATTTCAAAGAAAAATAAAATTATCTTAATGACTTCCGAAGAGGAAACGCCCCTCGTGCCTGGTTTTAATATTAAATATATAAAATCAGAAGCAGCAGAAATTTTAGGAAAAAAAAGAGGTTTCTTGGAAATTCAAAAGTTTTAAAACTGCTATAGTATTCCTGTGATAATTCTTGTTGTAGCAAACCAAAAAGGAGGTGTAGGCAAAACGACTACAACCTTAAATTTGGCAGCAAGCCTTGCGGCGGCAGGGAGAAGAATTCTTTTGCTAGATATTGATTCGCAAGCCAATCTAACTACAGGGCTGGGCGGAAAAAAGACATACCAAGAAACCACAATCACCGATGTATTGCTTGACGATGCATCTTTAGAAAGCTTGATTGAAAGAAAGCCTGATTTTAATTTTGACGTTATTCCAGGCAGTCCAGATTTAATTTCTGCAGAGTTAGAGATGGCAAGGGTTCCAGATCCAACTTCCATTTTAAAAGGAAAATTAAACCTTCTGGCGCACAAATATGATTACTGCTTGATAGATAGTCCTCCTTCGCTTGGCATGTTGTCCGTAAGTGCTCTGAGAGCAGCTGACAAAATAATCATCCCACTGCAGTGTGAACACTTCTCAATTGAGGGCTTGGCTGCAATGCAGAGAACTATTATTGAAATAAATGAGGCTACAGGTAGCAACCTTAAAATTGATGGAATTTTGAGGACCATGTTTGAACAAGAAAAAGAAAGAGCCAGAGAAATATCTGAAAAGCTGGAAAAATCACTTACTCAGCAAGTATTTAGTACTATTATTCCAAGATGCGACCTGCTTGCAGAAGCACCTTCAGAAGGAAAGCCAATTATGCATATTGATCCAGACGCCAAAGGAACGCTGGCTTATTTCGCTCTCGCCGGAGAGATAATAATGAAGTTTGAGGATAAAAATGTCGCCTGAAAAAAAGAAAAGAGGCCTGTCGGCTTTTTTGTCACCCGAACAAGAAAAGAAAAAGAATAGAGGCATGGGGGCTTTTGTTGGTTCTGAAGAACTGCTTTCTGACAAAGAATCCGAGAAGATCATCAAACCTAGCATAGGGATTACCCAAGCAGAAATAAGCAGCATCAAGCCAAGCAGGTTTCAGGGAAGAAAAAACTTTTCCCCAGAAAGCCTTAAAGAACTATCCGACTCAATAAAAACCCAGGGAGTCATCCAGCCCTTAATCGTCAGAAAACTAAGCAAGGGCTATGAACTAGTTGCTGGAGAAAGAAGGCTTAGGGCATCAAAGCTGGCTGGCTTGAATACAGTGCCCGTTTTAGTAAGAGAAGATTCAGAAGAATCGGCTATGACAGTGGGTCTGATAGAAAACTTACAGAGAGAAGATCTGAATCCGCTTGAAGAATCAGAAGGCATTTTCAGGCTTCAAAAAGAATTTGGTCTTACCCAACAAGCTATGGGCGAAGCATTGGGAAAATCAAGGTCCGCAATCGCAAACTCATTAAGACTTTTACAACTTACAAAGCCGATTCAAAAAATGCTTTTTGATGGGAGATTAACTATGGGACATGCCAGAGCCTTGCTTCCGCTTCCCCCGGCTTATCAAGAGCAAATAGGGAAAAAAATAATTTCTTCTGGTCTTTCTGTCAGGCAAGCCGAAAAGTTAGCAAGCTCATATCTAAATAAAAAAACAAGCAGGGCCAGGAGTTCTTCCAAAGACGCAAACATTGTCGCATTAGAGAATTCTCTGAGCGACGCAGTTAATTCTCAAGTGATAATTTCACACAAAAGAAACGGTAGTGGAAAAATCTCTTTTTCTTACAAAGACCTCGATCAACTTGAACAAATCATAAAACCTTTTAAAAAAGAATAATGGCAAATAAATTGCATCTAAGCCTTGAGAATTGGGCGGGGTAATCATTATAATGCACTGCCCAAAAAGACATGGCTAAAGAGAGCGCACAAAACTTAGTAGAAACATCCGATTACATTGGACATCACCTTGTAAATTTGACGTTTGGCGAATGCCAAAAAGTAAAATACGTTTTAGGCGAAGATGGTTCGTTACTAGAAAAAGTTGTTGATTCAACTTGGGGCTTTGCCAAAAAACATCAAGACTTTTTGCCAGACTTGGCTTCTAAATGCAAATTGCCTTTTGAAGCGCCCGCTGAGGCGTTGGGAGTGACTTTTCACAAATTTAGTTTTTGGGCCTTTCATTTAGACACAATTTTTGTTTCATCTCTTTTGGGTGTTTTAGTCTTTGGTTTCTTTTGGGGGGTTAACAGAACAGCCAAAAGAGGAGTGCCAAGTAAGCTTCAGAACTTCGTAGAGTTTATACATGAATTCATAGCTGATGCAGTTAGTTCAGGCTACCACGGAACATCAAAAATTGTGGCCCCTTTAGCTTTTGCAAGTTGTTTGTGGATTATTTCTTGGAATTTAATGGATTTATTACCAGTAGAAATGGCAAGTTTTTTTGGCCACTTTGGAGGGGGCTTTAATTATTTTAAAGTTTTACCAACCGCCGATCTTAATGCGCCACTAGCCCTTGCGGTAGTAGTTATGTTTCTCGTAACTTTTTACAGTGTAAAGACACACGGTGCTGGAGGTTTTCTTAAAGAGCTTTTCGTCGTTCCACTAGGCCCTCTTGAATTCATTAGTTACGTTTCAAAGCACGTTGCTTTGGCATTAAGACTTTATGGAAACTTATTCGCGGGAGAAATGATTTTTATTTTAATAGCAATCATGTTTGGTCAGTTTGCTATGTCATTTTCTCAAACTTTGTGGTTTTTTCCTGGCTTGATACTTAATCTCGCTTGGGCTTTATTCCACATTTTAATCGTTGCTTTGCAAGCTTATATTTTTATGATGCTTACAATAGCTTATTTAAACTTGGCCAGTACAAAACACTAGCCAAAAAATTAGGAGACTAATATGGAAGTAGAAGTAGGAAGGTATATAGCAGGAGCGCTGCTTACAGGATTCGGAGCTTTAGGCGCCGGAATAGGTATAGGAACTTTGACCTCAAAATACATAGAGGCAGTTGCTAGACAACCCGAACTTCAAGGACAGCTTTTTGCCCAAGTTCTTATTGCTTTGGGTCTAACGGATGCGTTACCAATTATTTCTTTGGCTGTAGGCCTGTTGTTCTTATTCACGTAAACACATGAATATAAACGCTACGTTTTTTGCAGAGCTGCTAGCTTTTTGCATTTTCGTTTTCATCACGTATAGATATATATGGCCAAGCATGGAAAATCTCCTGGAAGACAGAAGAAAGGAAATTTCTGATGGCCTTGAGGCAGCAAGCCAATCTCAAAGAAAGCTAGAAGAGGCAAACACAGAGTCAAGTAAGATTTTAGATGAGGCAAAAGCCGAAGCATCAAATCTTATAAACCAAGCAGGATCTAGAGGCGACCAAATTATAGATGAGGCCAAGAACCAAGCGGCAGAGGAACAAAAGAAAATCAAAGCCAGCGCTGAGGCGGACATAGAACAAAACATCAACAAAGCAAAAGAAGGTCTAAGACAGGAAGTATCAGCCCTTGTCATTGCAGGTGCAGAGCAAATCCTAAACAAAGAAGTTGATGAAAAAGCCAACAAAGAAATTGTTGAAAAGTTAATTAAGGAGCTTTAAAGAATGTCTGAATTTTTAACCCAATCACGACCTTACGCAGAGGCTATTTTTGAAATAGCAAATAAAGACAAGGCTCTAGATGATTGGTCAAAAAATTTAGTCCAAATTGTAGAAGCTATGGCAGACAACTCTGTAAAGGCCTTAATAAACTCACCCGATCTTTCTCAAAAAAAGAAAACTGAGGTTTTTAATTCTTTATTCGAAGGTGAAATTCTAAAAAAAACAGCCACCTTTATTCAAGTATTAGGCCAAGCAAATAGACTAAATCTTTTGCCTAGTATTTTTGAGGCCTTTAAGAGCCTTGTAGCAATAGAGCGTAATGAAAAAAGTGTTGTTGTCGCCTCCTCTTATAATTTAGACGAAGATCAATTGGATAAAATAAAAGAAGCTCTTCAAAAAAGAACAGGCGCTACAATAAATTTAACTACTGCTGTTGATAAAACGCTAATTGGCGGCATAAAAATCTCATATGAAGATCAGGTCATTGATCTATCTTTAAAAAATAAACTCGAAGCTCTAAAGGCTCAATTAAGAAACTAATAGGTGTGATATGGATAATTTAAATCCCTCAGAAATAAGCAAAATCATTAAAGAAAGGATAAATAATTTAGAAGTCTCTTCAGATGAATCCAACGAAGGAACGATTGTTTTCTTGTCAGATGGAATAGCAAGAGTTCACGGTCTCAGCGAGGCAATGTATGGAGAACTAATAGAGTTTAAAGGCGGTATTTTTGGAATGGCTTTGAATCTAGAGAGAGACTCTGTGGGAGTAGTAATTTTTGGCGACTATAAAACTTTGGCAGAAGGAGATACGGCAAAATGTACAGGTAAAATCTTGGAAGTCCCTGTTGGACCAGAGTTAGTTGGCAGAGTAGTAGATGCACTCGGAAATCCAATTGACGGCAAGGGCCCCATTAAAAGCAAATTATCTTCACCGGTAGAGAAAGTAGCGCCAGGGGTAATGACTAGAAAGCCAGTAGACGAACCAGTTCAAATAGGCTTGAAGGCGGTTGATAGCATGGTTCCAATTGGCAGAGGACAAAGAGAGCTTATTATTGGAGACAGACAAACAGGGAAAACCGCAATTGCCCTAGATGCAATTATCAACCAAAAGGGAACGGGTGTTACCTGTGTTTATGTTGCAGTCGGACAAAAGCAATCTTCAGTAGCAGCTGTTGTTCGGAAGCTTGAAGAATATGGCGCCATGGAACACACCATTGTAGTTGCAGCAGCAGCAGCAGATCCAGCACCAATGTTATTTTTAGCGCCATATGCAGGCTGCTCAATGGGCGAGTATTTTAGAGACAAGGGTGAAGACGCTTTGATTATTTATGACGACCTCTCAAAACAAGCAGTTGCTTATCGCCAAATTTCTTTATTACTTAGAAGGCCGCCGGGGCGTGAGGCTTACCCTGGAGATATTTTTTACCTGCACTCAAGACTTTTAGAGAGAGCATGTAGAGTTAATGAAGAATACGTTTCCGAAGAAACAGATGGAAAGGTCTCTGGTAAGACTGGATCATTAACAGCACTGCCTATCATTGAAACCCAAGCAGGTGACGTATCTGCATTCGTTCCAACGAACGTTATTTCTATTACAGACGGCCAAATATTCTTAGAGACCTCATATTTTAATAAAGGGCTTCTCCCAGCAATGAATCCGGGAATATCCGTTTCAAGGGTTGGAGGTGCTGCACAAACACCATTAATTAAAAAGTTAGGAGGAGGAGTCAGAATAGCTTTAGCACAATTTAGAGAACTAGAAGCTTTTGCTCAATTTGCATCTGATCTTGATGATGCCTCAAGAGAGCAATTGGAACTTGGCCAGAAAGTTACAGAGTTAATGAAGCAAAAACAATATTCACCAATGTCCGTTTCACAAATGGGTTTAGTTTTGTTCGCCGTTGATAAAGGCTATTTGAAGGATATTGAAATAAACAAGATTGCAGATTTTGAATCTGCTCTACTTGCCTACATGGCTTCTGAACACAAAGACTTTATGGAAACTTTAGCCGAAACAGGAGAGTATTCCGACGAAGTGCTGAAAACCTTCACTGACGCCTTAGAAAAATTTAAATCCACTCAAACTTGGTAAAACTAAATGGCAAATACCAAAGAAATTAGAAAACAAATATCGAGTATTTCTAATACCCAAAAAATAACCAGCGCTATGGAGATGGTTGCGTCAAGTAAAATGCGTAAAACTCAAGACCGCATGGAAATGGGTAGGCCTTACGCAGACAGAATGCTTTCAGTTATTGGACATCTTGCAAACTCAAACCCTGAGTATAAACCTCTTTATATGTCAGAACGCGAAGTTAAAGGGATTGGTGTCATCGTAGTTGGCTCAGACAAAGGCTTATGCGGAGGACTAAACATTAATTTGTTTAGATCTTTATTGCCTTTTCTTAAAGAACAAACTGATGCCGGAATAAAACAAATGTTTTGCCCCATCGGCACAAAGGCAAAAGTTTTTTTTAATTCATTTGGAGGAGATGTTGTCGCAGCCTCTGAAAAACTGGGCGACATTCCAGCCCTAGAAGATTTAATTGGATCTATCAAAGTTCTTTTGGATAAATTTGAAAAAGGTGAAATAGACAAAGTATTTTTAGCAAGCAATAGATTTGAAAACACAATGACTCAACAGCCAGAGATTCGCCAACTATTGCCATTGTTACCGGAAGATACTCCCGAGCTTAAGCATCGTTGGGATTATATTTATGAGCCAGATGCCAAAGAATTATTAGATGGGCTTATGCAGAGATATATCGAGTCATTGGTGTATCAGGCTGTAATAGAGAATATAGCCTGTGAACAAGCAGCAAAAATGGTTGCCATGAAAAATGCAACCGAAAATGCTGGAACAATAATTGATGAGTTACAACTTATTTACAACAACGCCAGACAAGCAGCAATTACGCAAGAACTTTCAGAAATAGTTGCTGGCGCAGAGGCATTATAGATTTAGAGGAAAAAAAATGAGCGATGGAATAGTAGTACAAGTAATTGGAGCAGTAATAGATGTGGAGTTTTCGAGAGAAAGCCTTCCAAAAATTTATGATGCTCTTCAAGTGGAAGGTGAAGGTCTCGTCTTAGAAGTGCAACAGCAATTAGGAGACGGTATTGTTAGAACAATTGCTATGGGCCAAACCGAAGGGTTAAAAAGAGGCGCTAAAGTTGCCAATACAGGGGCTGCAGTATCTGTACCTGTAGGCGAGGAAACATTGGGTAGAATTTTAAATGTTTTGGGCGAGCCAATTGATGGTAAAGGCAGTGTCGGCGAAAAAGAAAAGATGCCAATTCACCGAGCTCCGCCAAGTTATGAAGAACAGGCTGAATCTTCAGAAATTCTAGAAACCGGAATTAAAGTAATTGATTTAATGTGCCCTTTCGCTAAAGGAGGCAAGGTAGGTCTTTTCGGGGGAGCTGGTGTCGGAAAAACTGTAAACATGATGGAGTTAATTAGAAACATTGCATACGAAACGAGCGGGTATTCAGTTTTTGCCGGCGTTGGCGAAAGAACCAGAGAAGGAAATGATTTTTACTTAGAAATGACTGAATCAAAGGTATTGGACAAAGTGGCTTTGGTTTATGGTCAAATGAATGAACCTCCAGGTTGCAGAATGAGAGTAGCCTTATCAGGTTTAACGATCGCTGAAAAATTTAGAGACGAAGGAAAAGATGTTCTGTTATTCGTTGATAACATTTATCGATACACCTTAGCGGGAGTTGAATGTTCTTCTCTTTTAGGAAGAATGCCTTCTGCAGTAGGTTACCAACCAACTCTTGCTGAAGAAATGGGAGTGCTTCAAGAAAGAATCACCTCTACAAAAACGGGATCAATAACCTCGGTGCAAGCTATCTATGTTCCAGCGGATGATTTAACAGATCCGTCTCCTGCAACAACATTTGCTCACCTAGACGCAACGGTTGTTTTATCTAGACAAATTGCATCTCTTGGAATTTATCCAGCAGTTGATCCTTTGGATTCTACAAGCCGTCAATTAGACCCAAATATTGTGGGCCAAGAACATTACGACGTTGCAAAAGGAGTTCAGCAAGTCTTGCAAAGATATCTTGAGCTAAAAGATATCATTGCTATTCTAGGCATGGATGAACTTTCTGATGAAGACAAACAAACCGTAAATAGAGCTAGAAGAATTGAAAAGTATCTTTCTCAGCCATTCTTTGTAGCTGAGATATTTACAAATTCTCCCGGTAAATTTGTTTCGATCAAAGATACTGTAAGAGGCTTTAAAGGGATTTTAGATGGTGAATATGACGATTTGCCAGAACAAGCATTTTTAATGGCTGGAAAAATAGAAGAAGTTGTAGAAAAAGCAAAAACTTTATAATTTATGTCTACGATTCTATGCAGCATTGTTAGCGCCGAAAAAGAAATATTCTCCGAAGACGTATCGATGGTGGTTGCAACCGGTACTATGGGAGAGCTTGGCATAACTCCAGGCCACACTCAGTTGCTTACTGGTATTAAACCAGGTCCAGTTAAAGTTGTTAAAGAGAATGGCGAAGAAGAGGTTTTTTTCTTGTCGGGTGGTTTTATTGAAGTTCAACCAGATACCATAACTTTATTGTCTGATGTAGCTATTCGAGCTGAGGATATTGATGAAGAACAAGCAGAGAAAGCTAGAGAACAAGCCGAAAAAATCAGAGATAACGCAGACTCAGATCTAGACTTTTCAAGAGCTAGGGCAGAACTAGCAGAAGCTGCTGCAAGATTGCAAACACTTCGCAAAATGCGAAAGAAATAGTCAAAACCCCTTTTAAAATCTAGAATACGCTCTAATTTGGGCTGTTCATGAAAATCGATGCAATTATTTTAGCTGCCGGCAAGGGCAAGAGAATGCAATCTGCGTCTCCAAAAGTATTGCAACAAGTTGCTGGCAAGGCTTTGCTGCAACATGTCCTAGATACTTCTTATGAATTAAAAAGTTGTCAGCCCCACATTGTTGTTGGAGATCAAGCCTCTTTGGTTAAAGCTTCTGTTTTTGCTCCTAAAAATAGTAAATGGTCAAAACAAGCAAAACAATTGGGTACAGGCCATGCGGCAAAACAAGCCTTGAAAGGCTTAAGGTCTGGATCGGTAGCACTTATTCTATATGGCGATGTGCCTTTAGTGAAAAGCGCTACAATGAATAAACTAGTTAAAACAGCTGGAAAAAGCAGTCTCGCCTTGCTTTCATTTGAGCAAAATTCACTTCCAAACCCTTATGGCAGAATCATCAGAAGCCCTAAAGGGAAGGTGCTTGAAATTGTTGAAGAGAAAGATGCAACAACAGAGCAAAAGAAAATTACTGAAGTGAATTCTGGGATCATGGCAATTGCTTCAAACAAGCTTGAAAAACTTTTACAAGGACTCAAAAATCGAAATGCAGCAAAAGAATATTATTTAACCGACATAGTAAGTCTTGCAAATGAGAACAAAATACCTGTAAAAGCTGTCAAACTTGAAGAGAAGGAGGAAGTTTTGGGAGCAAACAATTTAGAAGAGCTAATTCGACTTGAAAGAAATTATCAAGTATTAAAAGCTAAAGAGTTTTTAAAAAAAGGCGTCATCATCTCTGACCCAGCAAGGGTAGACTTCAGAGGTGAAGTCAATATTAAAAAAGGCAGCAGCATCGATATAAATTGTATATTTGAAGGAAAAGTAGAGATTGGAAAAAATGTAAGTATTGGGCCAGGTGCAATCATAAGAAATTCCAAAATAGGCGACGGCTCAAAAATTGAACCCTATACTTTTATTGAAAATGCTATTTTAGAAAAAAACGTCACTGCCGGCCCTTATGCGCATATCGGTCCCGATGCTCACCTTGAAGAAAATTCTGAGATTGGAAACTTTGTTGAAGTAAAACGTAGCAAAATTGGCAAAGGAACAAAAGCTAAGCATTTGGCTTATATTGGAGATGGGCAAGTTTCAGAAAAAGTTAATGTTGGGGCTGGGACTATTTTTGTTAATTATGATGGCAAAAATAAAAACAAAACAAAAGTGGGCAAAGGCGCTTTCATTGGCTCCAATAGCTCTTTGATAGCTCCTATAAGAATTGGACAAAATAGTATGATTGGCGCTGGATCTGTTGTTACAAGTGATGTTCCGGCAGAAAGGCTCGCCTTGGGCAGATCAAGACAGAGAAACATAAAGAAAAAATAATGTGCGGAATAATTGCAGCAGCTACTGAAAAAAATGTTGGCAAACTCTTAGTACAAGGTCTGTATAAGATGGAATATCGAGGTTACGACTCTGCAGGCGTGGCTTTGCATCAAATAGACGATATTGCGCATCTTAGATCTTTAGGCAAAGTCCAAAAGCTTGAATCCAAAATGGTTAAAGAAAAGCCCAAGGGCAAAATTGGTATTGCACATACCAGATGGGCTACCCATGGCAAACCTTCAGAAGAGAATGCCCACCCACACGTCTCTAATAATAGAGTGTTCATCGTGCACAACGGCATCATTGAAAATTATGTTGCCTTGAAAGAACAACTCATTAAAAAAAGTTACCAATTCAACTCCCAAACCGACTCAGAGTTGATAGCGCATCAACTGGATTTTTTCTTAAACCAGGGAAGTGAGATGCTAGAAGCCATGTCCCTCCTGAAAGAAAAGCTAGAAGGCGCTTACGCAGTTGCTGCCATAGATTTGAAGAACGAATCGCATTTTTATCTCACGCGAAACAAATCACCTCTGCTTTTGGGTCAATCTGATTCAGGCATGTTTGCTGCATCCGACCCTTTGGCGCTTGCTGATCTTACTAATGAATTTATCTTTTTAGAAGATGGCGATGTCGCAGAAGTATCTGCAAAGGAGTATAAAATTTTAGATAAGAACCAAAAAAGAGCCATTAGAAAAATCACCACTATTGATGTTTCAAGCGAGGCGATGGGCAAAAACGGCTATCGCCATTTCATGGAAAAAGAAATTTATGAGCAACCAACCGCAATTTTAAATACTCTAGACGGCAGGATTGGAGGTGAAGATGTGCTCGAAAATATTTTTGGCGAAGGTTCTAATGAGCTGCTTTCAAAAGTGGAAAGAATTCAAATAGTTGCAGCAGGCACAAGTCTGCATGCAGGTAGAGTGGCGGCCAATTGGTTTTCAGCAATTGCAAATCTCCCAACGCAAATAGATTATGCAAGCGAATACCGCTACAAAAATCCATACGTCGATAAAAACACTCTCTTATTAACCATTTCTCAATCGGGGGAGACTGCAGATACTTTAGGCGCATTAAGATATGCCAGAGAAAGAGATTATTTGGGCTCTCTTACCATTTGCAACGTTCCCACAAGCTCTCTTGCCAGAGAATCTGATTTTGTCTTGTTGACCAATGCAGGTCCTGAAATAGGCGTTGCCTCCACCAAAGCCTTTACGACCCAGCTAACTGCCTTGATGCTGCTTACTTTGTCATTGGCAAAAGCCAGAAACCTAAATCCAAGATTAAGGGGGAGAGTCATCGGCGCTTTACGAGCTTTGCCAGAGAAAATAGCTGAGTCGCTGGAGTTAAAACCCAAGATCATAAAAATTGCTAAAGAAGTAGCAAAAAAAGATAATGCTTTATTTTTGGGAAGAGGTATTTTTTATCCGATAGCGAAAGAGGGCTCTTTAAAGCTCAAAGAAATTTCTTATATCCATGCCGAAGCATACCCCGCAGGGGAGCTGAAGCACGGACCACTGGCTTTAATAGATAAAAATATGCCAGTTATTGCCTTGGCACCCGAAAACGAACTAGCAGAAAAACTGATCTCTAATTTAGAGGAAGTTAAAGCAAGAGGCGGCAAATTGTTCGTCGTAGGAAATGCGGCAGGCAATATGAAACTGAAAGCAAAAAATCTGATCAATCTGCCAGAATGCGATTTCTTGCTGACACCGATACTGTACACCGTGCCCTTACAGATCCTTTCTTACGAAGTGGCCTTGCTCAGAGGCACCGACATTGACCAGCCAAGAAATTTAGCCAAGTCAGTGACTGTGGAGTAGATTTGGTTGTACCAGTTAAAACAATGAGTTGTAAGTAACAGTTTGGTGGACACAGAAAAATTTATTGACCTAACTTGTTCAGGTATCTATGTTTTATCATTCAATATGGAAATACCTATGGTCTATCATCAACCCAAACCTCAATCAGATAAACTAGTAAACAACTCCATGATTAAAGTTGGTAAGTGTAAAAATATAAAAAAAAGAATGGGTGAATATAGAACCACGTATGGTTATAGAGAAAAAGAACCACCAAAAACAGAAGATTATTGGATATCGAAAGGATATAAAGATAGATATTTAAGAAAATGTCTGGGATGTAATAAAACCCACCCACATCATCATGTTAATTTCGTTCACTTATCCCCTACAGAATTTGTTCCCGAGGAACTATATAATGATTTTCATAATGAGATAGAAGAAAAAATTTCCAATAAATTTTTTGAATACAAGGTCTGGTCACATATGGAGTATTATCAAAAAGAAATAACGGAAAAAATCGTAGAAGAAATTTCATATCTAATAAACAATGAAAAATAAAATAGGTACAACCAATTCAACTCCGTTACGGTAGAGTAGTTTGCAACACTAAATTAGATTCAGCCGGCGACTATATTGTTGACTACAGAGACTCATTAAGGCTATTGTAAAACTTCGTAATATTCAGGAATAATCATGGGCTTTGTAGAATCTATAGAATCAGCTTTTAGGAAATATTTTGTTTGGAAAGGAAGGGCGTCCAGATCAGAATTTTGGTGGTTTTATCTTTTTTGTATCTTAGGCTCAATAGTCACGTCCCTAGTAGATCTTATTTATGGTGCGCCTGTACTAAATACAGTCTTTATTTTGGCAACTTTTTTCCCAACTCTCAGTGTTTTTATAAGAAGGCTTCACGACACAGGGCATTCTGGCTGGTGGTATTGGATCATCTTTTTACCGATAGCCATCTATAGCTACGAAGGCAGAAACCACAAAGTTTTGATGCCTATATTCGGATTCATGTATTCCATTAAATTGCTTTTTACATCAAGCGAAGAAGGGGAGAATCCATATGGATCAAGCCCCTTGTGACAGCCACTTAACTCCATAAAGTTGGAGTGATTCTAAAATTGAAAAGGAGATAAATATGAATAATGCTAAAGAATATGATTTCGTAGTTTACGGCGCTACAGGCTTTACTGGAAAGTTAGTCGTTGAGTATTTGGTCGAAAAATACAGTAATGATTCTGAAGTAACTTGGGCTTTAGCAGGTCGAAACCTTGAAAAGCTTAAATCTGTTACTGAGTCTATTGGCGTTTCTGAAGATACAGAGCTTATAGTCGTTGATAGTAATGATATTTCAAGCATTGAAAGTTTAGTTTCAAAAACCAAATGTGTTTTAACCACTGTTGGCCCATACCAACTTTATGGCGATGACATTGTTGCTGTATGTGCAAAATCCGGAACAGACTATGTTGATCTGTGTGGTGAGCCAGGTTGGATGCATGAAAAGATTAATGAGCTTGGCGATATCGCAAAAGAATCCGGTTCGAGAATAGTTTTTTCATGTGGGTTTGACAGCATTCCTTTTGATTTAGGTGTTTTATTTTTGCAAAACGAAGTTATAAAAAGACATGGCAAACCTTCTTCAAGCGTCAGAGGAAGAGTCAGGGGAATGAATGGTGAATTCTCTGGCGGCACGGCAGCTTCGCTTGGTGCAACTATGGCGGCATTGAAAGAAAAGCCTGAGCTTTTTGGGGTTCTTGCTAATCCATTTTCGCTTTCGGATAGCTTTACAGGACCAGAACAACCCGCCGATAACAAACCCATGCTTGATGAAAAACTAGACACGTGGGTAGCTCCGTTTTTTATGGCGCCAATTAATACCAAGAACGTTCACAGATCCAATGCATTGATGAATCATATGTATGGTGAAGATTTTTGTTACAACGAGATGTGGATTATGGGATCTGGCGATGAAGGTAAGGCTGCAGCCGATGCAGTTTCTTCTGCGAATCCTCTTAGCGATGCTCCAGAACCTGGTGAAGGACCTTCCAGAGAATCCAGAGAGAATGGAAACTACGACGTTCTGTTTTGCGGAGACATAAATGAAGAAAGCGTTCATGTTTCTGTGGCTGGGGATATGGATCCCGGCTATGGCTCAACCTCAAAAATGATTGCCGAAAGCGCAATATGTTTGGTAAAAGAGTGTAAGGACCTTGCTGGAGGTATTTACACACCAGCACCTTCAATGGGAACCAAACTCATAAAAAGGCTGCAAGACAACGCAGGACTTACTTTTAACATAGAAAACTAAGATATAGACTAAATCCAGTCTTAAATAAAAAAAAGGGGGAGCTTATGGAAAAAACTTTTATCACTGTCGGCAGAGCACTGCTAGGTCTTTATTTTTTACTCCCCGGGATTTCTAAAATTCCAACCTATGCAGGCACAACTGAATACATGCTGCTGCATAACATTCCATTGGCAAGCATTCTTTTACCCGTCACAATAGTTTTGCAAGTTGGATTGGGAGTGATGCTCATCATAGGTTATCGCATCAAAGAATCTGCTTTAATCCTTGCTGCTTTAACCATTCTTATAAACATTGGTTTGCATGATTTTTGGAATGAGTATCCGAATACAGATGCAGGGCATGAAACTCAGAACTTTGTAAAAAACTTAGCAATCTTTGCCGGGCTGCTTGTGTTAAGCGCAACTGACAGAGTTCAGCAATGGAGGCTTTTCTCAAAATAAACTTGAGGTGTTGTTGGGAGATAAATAGAAATTATGGCAACCAAAATTCTTAAATATACTTTTGCAATATTTCTGATAATGGTGCTTATCGTTTTGCTTAGAGCTTATTTGCATCAGCCAGATGCTTACCAAGCTAAAATTAGTGAGCCAATAATTTTTGATGAAGCAAAATCAATTAATAACCTTTCAAGATCAATACAATTTGAAACCATATCTCATCCAGATTATGAAAAATTTGATTACGATGAGTTTCAAAGATTTCTTTCTTGGCTCGATGAAGAATACTTTCAAGTTTTCAAAAATTTAGAAAAAAAATACCTTGGCGAGACGCTTTTATTAAAATGGAAAGGAGAAAATTCTAGTCTAGATCCCATTTTACTGACAGGTCATTACGATGTGGTTCCTGTTAGAGAGGATGCAAACTCAATCTGGCAAGAAAAACCTTTCTCGGGAAAAATCGATGCTGAATATGTTTGGGGCAGAGGCACTCTCGATGATAAAAGCGGGGTCATCGCAATTTTGGAAGCCGTTGATTATTTGTTAACGCAAGATTTTGTCCCCAACAGAACAATTTATTTAAGTTTTGGCCATGATGAAGAAATTGGTGGTAGAAGGGGCGCTGGCAAGGTTACTGAATTTCTTATCAATCAAGGAGTTGAGCTTGAATGGACTTTAGATGAAGGTTCTTTCTTGCTAAAAGACATAATTCCTGGAGTCAACAAACCCGTCGCGGTTATTAATGTCGCCGAAAAAGGCAGTTTAACCATCGAGGTTATTGGCAAAGCAGAAGGCGGTCACTCGTCCATGCCATCCTCGAAATCATCTGTTGGACATTTAGCCGAAGCTTTATTGAAGCTCGAGGATAATCCCATTCCTGGAAATCTAGAAGGTATTTCTTTAGGCCTTTTTGACGAAGTCAGTAAGCAAATGCCTTTTCAGTATAAAATTTTATTTGCCAACTTATGGCTATTTGAGCCAGTAATAAACAGTTTTCTTTCTAATAGTCCAACCATGAACGCTGTAATAAGAACCACTACAGCCCCAACAATGTTATCGGCCAGTAATCGAATTAATGTTCTTGCAAGCGAGGCGAAAGGAACAGTAAATTTTAGGCTTCATCCTAGAGATAATCCAGAAACCATCGTGAATTTTGTCAACGATTTGATTAGCAATGAAAATATCGAAGTGAAAAAACTCAGCTCAGGAACTTTAGCAAGCTCTGTATCTGATTGGGATACTGACGGATACAGGGTGATCAGTAATTCAGTGAGAGAAGTTTATGGCGACATTATTGTAGCTCCAGGTCTAATGGTAGGTGGTTCTGACTCAAAACATTATGGCAAAGCAGCTAAAAATTCTTACCGATTTAACCCCTTTCCGTTATCTGCAAGCGAACTAAGTGGTCTACACGGAATTGATGAACGCATCAAGAAAGAAGATTTTCTTGATGGAATCAGATCTTACATAAGAATTATTCAATCTGGATCCATTTAAAGCATCCAAAATTTCTTATGCGTGGAATGAAAATGCCCGCAAAGATTTAATAGGCTACAATTTAGAGGACCTGAGTATATAACTTATTTTTATCATTAGTAATTTAGATGTCTACAATCACGAAAAAACAAGACGCCCATCTAGAGCTTCCTAAGGTCGATTGGCTGGATAAAGAAGCAAATCCCCAAAAATTCTTTAAAGATCTTTCATATGCTCTTTCTGAATTTGGCTTTATGGTTTTGACTAACGCACCTGGATTTTCTGATGAGTTTCAACAAGGAGCCTTTAAAGAGGTAAGAGGTTTTTTTGAATCTTCAAGAGAATTGAAAAAAACTGCATACATTGCCAAGACGCCTTATTTCAGAGGATATAGTTTGCCTAATCCTCCGGTCAGTAACTTTGGACAAGTTATCGAGGCTTTTCAGTATGGTTTTGAGCAAGAACCTTTATGCCAATATGATGATAAAAATCAACCAATCCATCGACGTCTTTTTCGAGGACCAAATACTTGGCCGGATGCTAAATCTTTCCCAGATTTTAAGCCTTTAATAGATGATTTAAATGATCGTTATCATCGCCTAACCCATTTGCTTGGCGAGGCAATCGTTGAATCCTTAGGCCAGGAAGTTTCTGCATTTCATGAATATTTTGATTTTGAAGATCCTGATCTTGCTGCCAGCTTGAATCATAACTATAGCTTGTCTGCTTATGCAGAAGAAGATAAACAAAAAATCGTAGACGAATATAAAAAATTCAAAAGCAATCAAGTAGGGGCTCACATCGATGGACCTCCCTTCATAGCATTGCTGATAAACGACAAGCCCGGCTTGCAAGTAGTTGCTGCCGAGGGTAACTGGATTGATGCTCCGGTTACTTGTAGAACTGCACCCGGAGATTACCATGTTCCTGTGATTCCAGGATCAGTGATAGTGAATACTGGTGGGACTTTAATGCATTTGAGTGAGGGAAAATATTCCGCAACCCTTCATCGTGTAAATACAACTTTGATTCCTGAAGGCGAGACACGAGTTTCCATGCCTTACTTTTTAATACCCAAAATGGAAGGAGATTTGATTCCTTTTAGTAAGTCCAAAGCAGATGCATTAGGAGCAGCCGGTTACGAATCAGGCAGGGACAGGGGTGCAAATGCTAGCGTCAATAGAATGGGAACTTTTCCTCAAGTAACAAAACGTTGGTGGGCAGAAGAGTTTGCCGAGCTCAGTCAAAAACAACGAGATGAAGTACAAGCTGAAACGAAAGCAGCTTTTAAGTTAGCTAAAGAAAGAGGGGAACGCTTTGAAAGCTAATCCATTTTGAATTTTGAAAGGTTTTTAATATGCGAAGAAGCTGATTTTCTCGGTAGAAGCCTTCAAGACATCTGGGACTTTTCTGACGAGGAAATAGAGCGAACTCATGATTTTGTACAGGTGATTTTTCCGATAAACAAACCAAGTATGGCAGTTTCACATGGTTTTTATTTGGATTCAGAAGCATTAATTGAACAAATAAAGAACAACCCTGAAGCAAAAAAAAATATTGTTAAATCAGCCAATTGGTTTTTTTCTTTCCTCGTAAGAAATACTTATTGGAATCAAAAGCATAATCATAACCAACTGAGAATAACCAGAGTTATTGAGTCTTTAAGACTGCTTGTATCTAACGAAGAAGCAGACAAATTTTACCGAAGTGTTTTAGAATTGATCGTAGAAGATAACAAAGTAAATCTGGATACTTTGATTTTTTGGAAAAATGCATAAAACTTAATCAACTAAATGACTATGAAATATTTCGTAACTCTCCTGTGTGCTTTCTTGACGCTGAATGGTTTCTCAGAGAAGGTATACTTTATTAATATTGAAGATGGTGAAGTCTTAAAGTCACCTTTTCTTATACAGTTTGGCCTTTCAGGTAAAGGCATTGCACCAGCCGGCGTGGATATTGTTAATACGGGACATCATCATTTGCTTATTAACGTGGATACAATAGATTTCTCTTTGCCCATACCGTCATCAGACCAACACTTACATTTTGGAATGGGGCAAACTGAGACCACATTAAAACTGCCTGCAGGCAAACACAAATTACAGCTTGTTTTGGGCGATAAATATCACATGCCTCATAAACCTGCACTAATATCAAAGAAAATAGAAGTTAGTGTTGTTGAATAATTAAAAAATGGTAATTACTCTTACTTTTACAACCATTCTCTCAATATTCATGATTATCCTGGCAGTGAGAGTCCTAGATCTTAGAGGTAGTCCTGTAACCAAATCTTTCCACAAACCTAACAGAGAAATTGATTCAAATGATCTAGAGAGAGCTATTCGTGGCCATGGTAATTTGATCGAATATGCCCCTTTCTTTTTGATTTTAATGTTGGCGCTTGAATTAAGCGATGCATCAGTAACATTGTTGTATATATCTGGAATAATTTTTACTCTAGGCAGGCTAATGCATGGCATAGCTTTTTCTTTTACGAAAAAAAATATTTTTTTAAGAATAGGCGGTATGTCATTAACTTTCATAGGTTTTTTTATTTTAATTATTCCTGCTTTAGAAATAGTCATTTCATAATTAAAAGATGAATTTACTTGCAGGCTCAACGGGATTTCTTGGTAATAATATCCTTAAAGAATTAGGTTTTAACAAAAGCCCAATCTTAGCTTTGGGAAGAAGGAAAATACCCAACCTGCCAGATAAGTCACAAAAGTTATTAATTAATTTTGATGATCTCGATCAATTGAAACTTCCAGTTATAGATCATGTTTATCTTTCTTTGGGGTATCCTTTGATTTACCACAACGTTATGGGCCTAATGAGCGCAAGTCTTAAAAAAGACTTTTTCTTGGTAGATTTCACTTATCAGCTAGAAATAGCTAAAAAAGCTCAAGAAGCAGGCGCCAAAAATATTTCTCTTATTTCGGCAGTAGCAGCTGACTCTAATTCTTGGAACTATTATCTTAAAACTAAGGGCATGCTTGAAGAAGAAATCATCAAACTTGGTTTTGAAAGTATTAATATTTTTCAACCAGGACATCTCACAGGAAATAAGTTTAGGCTTGAT
>Ga0228615_1000410_pt1 | contig 23337 bp, 19 predicted proteins | sample 16DmetaG_FD_190530 | JGI IMG/M metagenome (GOLD analysis project Ga0228615, IMG submission 190530) | Seawater microbial communities from Monterey Bay, California, United States - 16D | ecosystem: Environmental > Aquatic > Marine > Coastal | place: USA: California | collected 2016-10-17
GGCAGAGTCGATGATGTGATTATAGTATCTGGACACAATCTTGGTACAGCACCTATAGAAGATGCCATTAACGAACATCCTGATGTAGCAGAAAGTGCAATAGTAGGTTACCCCCATGATATCAAAGGAAATGCACTCTATGGATATGTCACCCTAAAAGATAGTGGTAGAATGAGAGACGAAGAAACGCTCCGTAAAGAGATCAATCAATCCATTACTGAACATATCGGTCCTATCGCCAAACTCAATAAAATACAATTTAGCGATGGTTTACCTAAAACGAGAAGTGGAAAGATTATGCGACGCATCCTAAGAAAGATAGCACATAAAGAATCTGATAATCTAGGTGATCTCAGTACGCTGTTGAATCCTGAAGTCGTGCAAAGTGTAATTGATAATGCATTTTAGAGAATTAAATAGTTAATATTTAAATGAGAATAGAAGATATAAATCTAAAGAATTTGATTTTAGAAATCATCAAAAGGCAGTTAAATCGCGCAGCAAATAAAGACCTAAAATAGCTTATGACCTTTTTCCCTCTACCCAATGGCTTATGACTTCAAAACTTTAACGACTATTATTTCTCCTTTACCAAATAATTCTGATCCAACTTCACTCCAATTTCATGCATACTCTCTTGCAGATAAGTCAATATTCTCTTCCTCTTATTGTGTGGCCAATAACGGAGATAATCATATAACTTAATTCTTGGCGAAGTTGCCAAGCTCTGTAACAAATGATCATCCAAAAGTTCTTGAGTCATCTTGTCTATCTCGGTGATATTTGATCCTCTACATATATCGCAGGTACCGCAATTATCTATTTTGTTTTCGCCGAAGTATTCTAATATAAATCGCTGACGACACCAATCTTGAGAAAGGTAATCTATCACAGCGCTGAGTCGTTTACTGCTTCGCTCTTTGAGTTGGTTATATAGCTTGACATTGATAGTAAAAGAATCTATCTGTGGCCTAGATTGTAGAAACGTGATGAGAGGAATTGTCTTCCTTGGCTCATACTTAATTATCTGTTCTTTGTGCAAATGCTTTAGATAACTGACCACTTTCGCTTTAGTCAGTTTCAAATTTTTAGCTACAACTTGCTCGTCTATCTTGACAAATTCTATGAAAAGACCTTCGTATCTACGAAGTAGAAATCTCAATATTCGGCTCTTCTCATCTTCCTTACTCACGAGGTCTGAGAAATCTCTTTTAGATGTAGATACATACATCTGACTCGGTCGATAGAATCCATCAGACATTGTAATCCATCCATCGGTCACGATGGCATCTATAGCATTGAGTGACCCAAGAATCGGTAATTTAGCAGTCTCACAAAATTCTATCAAATCAAAATCAAAACTCTCCTCTAATCCTGATCCTATTGCAATTTTGAGGTAAACACAAATTTTATGATATACATTTTTGATAAAATTAATCGACGGATAATTCTCTTGAAATTGATTGACTGCTTTAGAGACATCTTGATTACTAATAATGGTGATAGCAAAAGCTTGTTCTCCATCTCGACCAGCTCTACCCGCCTCTTGGTAATACTCCTCTATGCTTGGTGGCACATCGGTATGTATCACAAATCTCACGTCTGACTTGTCGATGCCCATTCCAAATGCATTAGTGGACACAATGACTCTTGTCTTTCCAGACTTCCAATCTTCTTGAATTTTAGTTCGGCTATTAGTTCCTAGGCCTGCATGGTAGTATTCTGTCTGAAAGTTATACTTGTTGAGATGATCAGATATCTCTTTTGTCATTTTGCGATTACGCACATATATGATGCCTGCACCTTTCATTCGTTTCATGATAGACAACAACTCGTTACGTTTATTATCAGTCTTGATCACTACGAAAGAGATATTATCGCGAGAGAAGCTTTTCTGAAATATATTAACCTTATTCATCTCAAGCGACTCTACGATGTCATCTACTACTGATTTAGTCGCGGTTGCCGTGAGGGCCATCACAGGGACGCCTTTGAATCGTTCTCGCAAATCTCCTATCTCCATATAAGCAGGTCTAAAATCATGGCCCCATTGAGAGATGCAATGCGCCTCATCTACCGCTATCATACTAAGATTGGCATTCTGTATTCTAGCAGTAAAAAAATCAGATTTTAATCTTTCCGGTGATACGTAAAGCAACTTCGCTGGACCATAGATAAAGTTATCATAGGCCGTTTCTAGTTCTCGCAATCTTAATCCAGAGTGTAATGCTATTGCTGTAATTCCTTTCTCTTTAAGCGCACTAATCTGATCATGCATCAATGCTATCAGCGGCGAGATCACTATAGTCTTTCCCTCTAGAGCCAATGCTGGTAATTGATAACAGAGTGATTTTCCACCTCCAGTAGGGAGCAGGGCTACGGTATCTTTGCCATCCATAACTGACTTTATGATCTCTTCTTGCTGTGGCCGAAAGGTGTCGTAACCCCAGTATTGCTTTAGTAAAGAATGAACGTCAGTCATAGATATATAGTGGTATTTCTTTTCTGAGAGTGAAGGTAAGTAATGTAGATAGAAATAGAATGTGGTATTGAAAGTAATTGAAAAGTTGATATGGTTGAATAATTACCCTAATTAACTATTATCTACCTATCTTCAATGATAAAATATTACTACTTCTATGAAAATCGCCATTATTGCATCAACCTCATTTGAAATCGATCCTTTATTACAGCATCTCGATGCTGAAGGTCACAAGGCTTCTTTCTTTCATTATGAGTACAAAGGGCACGAGATCTATCCCTTAGTTACTGGTATTGGAGCTATTAAGACTGCATTTACATTAGCAAGATTCAATGAGATTACGACTCTTGACCTTGCTATCAATGCGGGAGTCGCAGGAAGTTACAACAGAGACTTGCCATTGGGTACCGTCGTTCATGTGACTAGCGATAGATTTGCCGACATAGGTGTAGAAGAAGCTGATGGATCATTTACAGATGTTTACGATCTAGAGCTCGAAGCCAAAAACAAATATCCGTATACTGATGGTGCACTGATCAACGATGGTCTCAAATATAGTTTTGATATCAAAAAAGTAAAAGCACTTACTGTTAACAAAGTAAATGGCACCCAAACAAGTATTGACCTCATCCAATCAAAATACAAAGCAGATATAGAAACTATGGAAGGTGCAGGATTTCATTATGCTTGTATGAATACGGATATCCAACATGTTCAACTCCGAGCTTTATCCAACTATGTAGAACCACGAAACAGAGCTGGCTGGCAAGTCGAATTAGCTATCGATAAATTGAATCAAACCATTATAGAACTTCTTAATAATATTGAAAAACCAGCCTAGCGAAATAAGGTTTTGGATTGGTTGTAAGATTCATTAATTAATGGCCTCTGATTACGTGAAAATATTTTCTTAATACATCATGCCCTTAGTAAACAAACTAAAATACATGGTATATTGGAATTTCCTTTTAGAACTTAATTTCAATAATCACTCTCTCTCCCTATAAGCCTTAATATACTTAATCATATGACTGTAGTTAGCTAGTCCATCTTTTACACCATGAGACTTTAGATAACTATCATACATTTTATCTCTAACTACTGGCATGATATCTGGATAGCGATCCGTGTATTCTATTATTTCATTGAGGTCTACCTTTAGCGCAAGAGGCAATAGGATCATATATTGTCGATATAATTCTTTATCAAGCTTTCTTAGATCATACATTAGGTATCGCCAATATGCTCTGATCGCACTGTAGCGAATCACATCATTATCAGATTGCACACAAGCTAGGTAACCTATAAAATTGCAAGTCCCTTCATCACCGTATCCATATCCATGAGTCATCTCATGTGCCATCGTAAAAGGCCATAGAATCGGATGTAATCCTCCATCAATATGTCCTTCGAACACATAAGGTACGTAGACGCCTGCGGTCGAAAATCTTAGTAAGGAACCCTTGAGAGCTAACTTCCTTACACGTACTCTACCAGTAGTAGGTATGTCCCAACTTTCTAACAATCCTTCTAGGTTATCACGAATTTGGGATTCCAAATCTTCAGGAATAAAGACTTCACTAATGGCATTTAAGCTATCAGTAGAAACAATCATTCTAGTCGAGATAAGTTCTTTCGTTACACGATCTATTTCATTCATGAGATATATACTATCGATAACTTGCTCTTGCATATCTAGATCTGCGTAGATATTAGATCTATTATAGTTATATCCCCAAAGTAAATAGAAGAAAAATACTGAACCACCAAAGAATGCTAACAAACCCAAGAGGCCTTCTCCCAATCCAGATAACCAATGTGCATCTTTGGCATTTTTAATCATCTTAGTAAATATCCTAGCGGTATAAATTACAAATACAACCAGGGTGATATACACCACAGGAATTGGCAAAAAACCAAGAGTATGATCATAGATCCAACGAAAACCTTGAAAAATACCTCGGAAATAAAACATATCTACCCAATCCGGTGCTGTAACCATTATACGATCTAAACCAAACGATAAGACACCTAGAATCATCCAGAAGTACTTGTACTTATGTTTTGAAGATATTATCGAAGACATATATAATTAGATGCGTACTAAGTTATCTATGGTGTTGAACATGATTTAGACTAAATGTAAAACTTAAATCTTCACTATTCTATTATGAAAGACCTTAATTATCCAATAGGAACATTTGATAACCAAGATCCATAATGGAATCTATCTATTGCTGATAATATAGCTTACATCGTTAAGTATCCGCAGCTACTTTGGGCAACTATAGCTAATTTGACGGATCATCAAATGAAAACTACTTATCGTCCTATAGGATGGACAGTCAACCAACTTATCCATCATATAGCCGACAGCCATATGAATGCATATATAAGATTTAAGCTATCGTTGACAGAGACAGAGCCTACTATCAAGCCTTATGAAGAGGCCGAATGGGCCAGACTGCCTGACTATAAACTTGTAGATAATCCCTGTCTCGATTAGCCTAATCACAGCCTTGCATACCAAATGGAGTAATCTCATGGATGCTTTGAAAATAGAGGACTGGAACAGACTATATCGTCACACTGCGGATTTAAGTTATGTAGATTTAGCAACTTCACGTATGATGTATCATAAGCAATATGCACATCATTTGGCTCATATTGCTAAACTCGTCGAGCGAGAAAGTTAGTAGATTGTCATTTAAATCATCAATATCACACATTGACAGCATATACTTTCAACCATTTAGCAGATAGATAAGTTTAGTATTATCTTACGTTTCAATTTAAAAAAACTTTCATATGAGTAAGGGATATTTTCAGCCAGAAGATTTAAAGAAATTCAAAGATATTACAGACTTTCAAGAAGTGATGGGTAAAAAATTTTTTGACTACTACTCATCGGTATTTGAAGAAGGTGCATTGACCAGAAGAGAAAAATGCCTAATCGCTTTGGCTGTAGCCCACTCAGAATCTTGTCCATATTGTATGGACTCCTATACCAATGCTTGTCTAAGCAATGGTGCCGACGAAGAACAGATGATGGAGGCTGTACATGTAGCAGCCGCAATCAAAAGTGGAGCCACATTAGTAAATAGTGTAATGATGATGAATCAAGTGAAGGAGAAATTAATGTAGACAAATCGATTCTAATGATCGTCAATAACTTTAGCTTACAAATAGCTTAAATAAAAACATTCACAATAGAATAACCAAAAGCATATTCAATAATATGTATATATATATATATAATGGGTGTAAAGCAAAAAACTAAATCACTAGACAAGACCAATAACCCAATGTCTAATACTTTTTTTCAGCTACAGGTATTGAATGGCAAAGAGTTGACTGATAGTAAGTTCACTTCGTTTGGCAAAATGATTGGAGACGTAATTACTCCGAGCCCTGTTGAGGTTTTTCAGATCAATATTGGAAAGCTTTGTAATCAGACTTGTGGACACTGTCATGTAGATGCAGGACCAGATAAAAAAGAAGAGAATATGGACAAGGCAACTTTAGTGAAGTGTCTTGATATAATCCGTACATATAAAATACCTACTGTAGATATTACAGGTGGAGCACCAGAAATGAATGCGCATTTTAGATGGTTTGTAGAGGAGTGCACTAAAATCGGTGTTCAAGTAATCGACAGATGTAATCTTACGATCATTAGAGCCAATAAGAAGTATCATGACTTACCACAATTTTTAGCAACGAATAAAGTACATATAGTATCATCGCTACCTTACTTCAGTAAGACTCGTACAGATAGTCAACGTGGAGATGGAGTTTTCGAAGATAGTATCCAAGCTCTCAAAGAGCTAAATGCTGTAGGATATGGTATGGAAGGATCAGGACTACAATTGGATTTAGTTTATAATCCATCGGGTGCATATCTTCCTGGAGATCAACATACATTGGAGGCAGAATTTAAACGTCAGCTCGATCGTAAGTTTGATATCCAATTCAATAATCTATTTGTAATCACTAATCTTCCTGTGGCTAGATTCCTAGATTACCTGATAGAATCTGGCAACTATGAGCAGTATATGACTGAACTTGTAGAAGCCTTTAATCCTGCGACAGTGCAAGGCCTTATGTGTCGCAATACACTGTCTATCAGTTGGGATGGCTATATATATGATTGTGATTTCAACCAGATGCTAGACCTTAAAGTAGAGGCGAATAGTAAACATATTGACAATTTTGACATGAAAGCTTTGATGGATCGTAAAGTGGTAACTAATCAGCATTGTTATGGATGCACTGCAGGTGCAGGTAGTAGCTGTGGTGGTGAGGTGGCGTAAGGGTAAATAAAAATTACAATTATAAATTTTTAAACGCTAGTAGGCCTCAATAATACTTTGAATAAAAAAAGGGAAATCCACTCAGTAAATTTCCCTTTTTTATTCTCTATCGAAATAGAAATTACTTTTTTATTACTTTTCTATAAAAGCCGGATCGTTTTCTGGTTTGACATATTCATCTTTATTCTTTCCACCAAATACAGATACTTTGACATATCTACTTGGATTCAATCTAAGGTCTTGTAACAGTAATGACAAATTCTTACTTGTCAATTCAAGATTATTATAAAGCGCTTTATCGTTTAGTAACTTAGACAATGTACCATTTCCACTATTCATCTTTGTGATCACTTCGTGGAGTTGCTTCACAGATAAATCTGCAGACTCCGCTGTCGTTGTAAGACTAGCCATTACGTCGTTAGCTCCACCTACTGCATTACTCATATTAGCTACTGTAGCCCCAAGATTAGCATTTTTCAAATCGGTAGAAACCGTATTAAGATTAGATAAGATGCTATTGACCTGTATATTATTCTTAGCAAGATTAGCAGTTACTGATTCCATATTGGCCATGGTCTTCTGTAGATTTGTGGAAGATCTGCTTACCAATCGATCCATAGAGGCAGTAAGCCTAGCCATATTCTCCATAGTAACTTGTAAGTTATTGATGGTTTTATTAATAGGATTATTAAGGTTTCCTTCTTCTCTAGCGTTGAGCGACTTAGTTACTCCGTCTGTGATTTGAGTTACGTATTTACCCAAATCTTCGCCGGCTAGCATAGACCCTATCAGACCTCTTGATCCTCCTAATATTCTCTGTCCATCTTCTGCACAATCAGATCCTTTACAGATATTACCATATTCTAAAGATAACGATTTACCACCTACAAGACCATCACTAATCATAATTGCTTTTGTAGATTTAGGTAAATTAAATTCTCCATTCACATTATACTCAACAAACATCTCTTTGGTGTTGCTAGGATTTACAGTGATATCCGTGATAGCACCAACTTTCAGACCATTGACCAATACAGGCGATGAAACCGCTAACTGCGATACATCTTCAAATACCGATATGAATGTATAAGATCGAGAAAGCATTACCTCTCCTTTTACGAATTTGTATCCCCACACCATTCCTACAACAGTTACAATTGATAGTAATCCGATTATAGCTTCTCTTGACATATTTATCTTTGTTAATATTTCACTGCAAAGTTAGCATTATTGATTACTTACTAGTCTTTATGATGCTAATTGACAGCCTTCCGGTCAAAATTTTAAGATATTGTAATGAAGATATAATCGAAATGATAACTATAGAATCAATAGTATCTTCCAAAAAGAAGCCACTTCATTTTACTTTAATACTTATTTAACAGCTATTTCGATTACTTCTAGCACTCATTCTTACTCTATTTATCGTTAGTCATATTAGTTGATAGATCATATTATCGATACCTTTACCCACATATTTAATGACTATAATTAATATTGAATAGAATCTTTTACATATTATTAATATTTATAATATTTAATCAGCTGTTAGTTGGTCAGAATCCGAATAAAGTGATTTCTACAGATACAGATAGCCTAGATGTACTCAAAGATACTATTCCTGTATTGATTGATACTCTAGAAATGTTAACCGATACTAGCGGAGTATTGGATAGTAACACAATTTTCAAACCCACTATTGATCCTAATATCACGATTTCTTCAGATTCTGTAGTTGATCAAGTGGTGTATGGTTCTAGAGATAGTAACTATATGGATGTAGTCAATAATCAGATACATCTATATGGGAATGCATTCGTTGAGTTTCAAGACATGAAGATCCAGGGTGCTTATTTGATATTTGATTTTAATACGAACATTGCTCATGCATTCAAAGAGGTAGATAGCTTGGGATTATACATGGATCGTCCTACTTTTACTAATCCTGATCAAGAGTTTAATTATCAAGAGCTAAAGTTTAATTTTAAAACTCAGAAAGGAATCGTATATGATGCTATATCTAAAGAAGGAGAATTCTTCTTACATGGCAACAAAACTAAGTTTTTAAGTAAAAAAAACGACACTCTAAACTTAGATGATCAAATTTTCAATGAAAATGCAATCATCACAACATGTAATCACGAGCATCCTCACTTTGGTATTCGTTGTAGCAAACTTAAACTTGTTCCAGACAAACTTGCTGTACTAGGGCCTTCGAATCTAGAAATAGCTGGGATACCGACTCCACTTTTTCTGCCGTTTGGCTTCTTTCCATTATTACAAGGTAAATCTAGTGGATTAATATTTCCATCCGAATTTACTTATGATAAAGACCTAGGCCTTACTTTTAGAAATATCGGTTACTACTTCCCTATCAATCAGTATATGGATGTACGTGTATTGGGCGATATATATACCAATGGATCATTCGCTACACGTGTACAAAGCAGTTACAAAAAGAGATATGCATATACAGGAAGAGTCGAATTGGGTTACAGTCGTATCAAGAGAGAATCTAGTGTAGATGGAAGTGATGAATTGTCTACATCGTTCAGTATTCAATTAAGTCATAAGCAAGATGCGAAAGCGCACCCGTACAGATCTATCGATGGATCGATCAATCTACAGTCTAATCAATATAGCTCTCGTACATTTAATGATTTTGATAATGTATTTGAGAACAAATTAAGATCTAATTTTGGATTTAGACATAGCATGCCAGGCACCCCTTTTTCCTTCTCTATGACACTCAATCATAGCCAAGATAATCGGACAAGAAAAGTAACAGTTACCTTACCCAACATCAATCTCAACATGAATACTATCTTCCCATTTAAGAGGAAGAACGTGGGATCTAATGATGAGAAATGGTTTGAAAAGGTAAATTTAAAATATAGCGGAGCCTTCAAAAATTTCGTACAAACTACCGACACGACCTTATTTACACAAGCTGTATTTGACGAAATGCAATATGGATTTTCTCACAAGGCCTCTACAGGAGCAAGTTTCAGAGTAGCCAAATACTTTAACGTAACACCTAGCGCGAGCTATGAAGAATTATGGTATTTCCGTACTCTTGAAAATCAATATAACTCTGAGCTACTTTTCGATACTATATCAATAGATACTATACCTTTAACTGGGCAAGAAGTCGTAAATCAAGACACTACATTCGGAACTTTTAGTGAAAATATTGTTGGAGGCTTTGAAACCTTTAGAAAATTCAATTCAAGTATCAATGTATCCACACAGATATTTGGTACCAAAACTTTTCAGAAAGGATGGCTTCGAGGAATAAGACACGTAATCAAGCCAACCATCGGTCTCAGTTATGCTCCTGATACACGTGCAAAATATATAAGAGAAGTGTCTACAGATCCCAATGAAAAATTTGTAGATCCATTGGAGTACAATCCGTATCAAGGAGGAATATTCTCTGCCCCTCTCAGTGAAAAAGCAATGAGTTTCACTTATGGTTTCACCAATCAAATCGAAGCTAAATATTTCTCTAAAAAAGATTCGACAGAAAAGAAATTCAAGATATTTAATAATATTAACGTCAATGGTAATTACAATTTTGTACGCGATAGTTTAAAATGGAGCGACGTCAGGTTAAGCGGCAACACAACATTGATTAAGGATATTACTAATTTGAATTTTGCTGCGACGTACACACCATATCTCAAATCTGATAACCGTAGTATAAATGAGACAGTCTGGTCACGCAGAGGTAGGCTACTAGCCTTTGATAATTTTAGTGCAACTTTCAACACTAGATTGACTTTCAAGAAGCTAAAAGCAATATTCCAAAGTGACAACAAGTCGGATGATAAAAAGGATATTAAAAAAGGAAATAAAACTAAAAAGAAGATAGAAGCAGGTAGTATATACGATTTATTAGAAAAATTCAGTATTAATCATACCTATCAAGTCGCAGTGCGTAGAATAGACGAAGTAGATACACTAATGGTAAATGTACATAGTATACAACTAAGAGGACGCGTACAATTATCCAAAAACTGGGAGCTGACTGTAGGTAATATTGCGTTTGATATAAAAAATAAAAGCTTTATTTATCCTAGCCTAAATTTTGCTAGAGATCTACATTGCTGGAGAATGAACCTTAGTTGGATTCCTGCACGTGGTGTATATGGATTTTTCATTGGTGTTAAATCAAACCAACTTAGCTTCCTTAAGGCTGACTATAAACAGAACAATCCCAATCGATTTTTCTAACGTATTAGATTTTTACATCCGTAGCAAAGTATTATTTAACTTACGAAAAATTGCTTTTGATAAAATTTATATGTAATCATTTCAACATCCTTCCTTTTGCTTCAGTATTGACCTTATGTTTATCTTAAATCTATTTGCTTAGAAAAACTCAATTAAACGCTTTTTGACAATAGAAAAAACAAGAGATATTTGAAATAATCCTATTACTGGCAGAATAGAAAGATAGGAAATTAAACCTAATAGATAATATTTTAGAGAGGCCTCACTAAATTGGTTTAATCGATAAACCCATAATTACCCGTAATGATCTTCAATTTGGAGAGTCCAAAATGAAGATAAAAATTGTACCCGAAGTCGGAGTCGAACCGACACGCACATAAGTGCACAGGATTTTAAGTCCGGCGTGTCTACCAGTTCCACCATTCGGGCATACATTATAGGGTAGATCAGAAACGAAACTTCTGATGATCTAAGTCCAACAAAATTGTCGACCAAAGAAAATTGAGCGAAAGACGGGATTCGAACCCGCGACCCCGACCTTGGCAAGGTCGTGCTCTACCAGCTGAGCTACTTTCGCATTGTTAAGGCGATCTTTATCCCCTGAAAATGTACGTGCTTTCATAGAGCGATGCAAATATATAATCTTTCAATTAATTAAAAAGCATTTAATAATTAAATACATAAAATAATTTACCCGTCCATTGAAAGTGCCGTCTAGCCTAACTTTCGATCAATATTCGCTTCATTTCAACAAATTTCTCATCGGTAATTAGTCCTTGTTATCTCAACTTAGCCAATTCCATAACTTTATCGACTATCGCTAAACTAAAAGCAGACTCTTACTTGCATTTTTGATCATCTTGAATCTGATTCGCAAGTATTTTTTTCCCTTCTCAAATTTTTCATCGTAGTACTTCTTAAGTCTATCAGGCTTGAAATCTAAGAAAGTGCCCCCGGTCACAAAATACTTTTTAAACAATTCTCCTGTAGCATTCGAGCTCGCACCAGAGAGTATCTTCAATATTATAATACCTATGATAGAGCCAACACTTAGAATAAACTTAACTGCTCTAGCTCCCAATCTTGCCAATCCAAAATCAGTCAAGGCAGTAATGATTGCTTTACCTTATGTTTCTTTAAATAATATCATAGACCTTGCATAATTGATGCATCATATCTGACTGTATAACACTCACGCCAAATAGATCCACAATAGGAACAGGTATAAAACCAGCTCCCATAGACCAAGTCAAATAATTTTAAATTACCGAATTGGTATTACTTGTTCTTATCTCTTGATTTTCGCTCATAGTGCATATTTGATTTTTCCTAAACTACTAATTTGAGCACTAAAACAGTCAAACTAGTCCTATTATCGATGAAATGTGCAGAAATAATGATGAACTAGAGTCTTTTGTAAAAAGAAAGAGAGCCATCTCAAACGAAATAGCTCTCTGTTCTTTAATCTTTCAATAGTATTTAGTCTAATTACACACCTAAGTAGTTCTTCAATAATTTTGATCTACTTGCTGATCTTAACTTATTGATAGCCTTGTCCTTGATTTGTCTTACTCTCTCTCTAGTAAGCCCAAATCTCTCGCCGATATCCTCTAATGATAATGGATGCTCTACTCCAATACCGAAATATAACTTTATTACATCACATTGACGTTCAGTAAGTGTACTTAATGATCTTTCAATCTCAGTACGTAGAGACATATTATATTCTAACGCTTTATCAGTTTTATCAGTTTTACTATTTTCCAATACATCTAATAAAGAGTTATCTTCTCCATCAACGAAAGGTGCATCCATGGATACGTGTCTAGCTGCTACACCTAGTGTTGTCTCTACTTCTTCCGTAGGGATCTCAAGCAATTCTGCTAATTCATCTGAAGAAGGCTCTCTTTCAAACTCTTGTTCAAGTTCTGAGAATGCTCTATTGATTTTATTAAGTGATCCCACTTTGTTAAGTGGAAGTCTTACAATACGCGACTGCTCTGCTAATGCTTGCAGTATCGATTGTCTAATCCACCACACGGCGTAAGAAATAAATTTGAAACCTCTCGTTTCATCAAATCTCTGAGCAGCCTTAATAAGTCCAAGGTTACCTTCATTAATAAGATCTGAGAGAGATAAACCTTGGTTTTGATATTGTTTGGCTACAGAGACTACGAATCTTAAGTTGGCTTTAGTTAACTGCTCAAGAGCTAGCTGATCACCTTTCTTAATTCTTTGAGCTAAATCCACTTCCTCTTCTGGAGTTAAGAGATCTACTTTTCCGATTTCCTGCAAGTATTTTTCTAAAGATTGGCTTTCACGATTAGTGATCGATTTAGTAATCTTGAGTTGTCTCATAGTAATATTTTATAGTAAGGTTGTTTATCCTTTATGTTTTATAATCAATTCACATTATAATCCAATATATATGATAGATGTCTCATAGGTTTAAAAGACATTTTTCAGACTATTGTAATCATTTTGTTTTAATATGATAGTCTATTCCTAAATACCTCTCCGAATACCGTACCATATTTAAAATCTCAAAGAAAAGCAAATGTACAACTAATATAAATCAGATTCAACTGACGTTAGTTCATTCATTTAAAACGTAAGCGTACCGGCCTTCAATACAGTTATTAATTTAATCTCACCAAAAAAAGTTCAATTCCTTTGATAATTGGAAAAAATATTTCTTATTGCGTTTACAACGTATGAATGAAACTAATAGGTTTATAGCATTCAGTATGTTATACATATATAAAATAATACTTAATGAAACGTGTTTCTTTTGAAATGGAGTTTATTTTTAGGGCTTCTCCAGCCATACTATATACATTCTTGACGACCCCTGCATGCCTCGTAAGATGGTTTTGTGATGGTGTTGATATCAATACTGATGTATTCACATTTACTTGGGATGGGGCAGACGAAAATGCTGAAATGCTGGATGATATCCAGGAAGAAAGAGTAAGATTTAGATGGGAAGACGCTGATGAAGGTGAATATTTAGAGTTCAGAATGTATAAATCTGGTGTCACTAACGAAACTGTACTAGAAATTACTGATTTCTGTGATGATGACGAAGTAGATTCTCAAATGGATTTATGGAACACTCAATTAAAAAAACTTAAGATAGAGTGTGGCGGTTAGAATAAAAAATACCTGTAAACCTCACTAAAAACTTCCTTCATATCGATATATTAGCATTACTTGCTTTTTTCAATCTTGGTTTCATGTCTTTTAGCAAAATTTTAAGTGCATTTGCCGACTTTTATTTCAGATCGATATGTTATCAATATCGAACAAATACTTTATCGCTATGAGTCTAACTATTTTACGCTCTGCTCTACTGGGATTAATTATACTGATGACTGGACTATCTAGGCTTATCGCTCAGATAACAGACACTGATTCTACTGGACTTGAAAAAGATGTAGAAATCATTCAATATGATCACTTACCTACTGATCTTAAAATCAATGATATTCTTGTTGCTAAAGGGAATAAAATATGGACAGCTACAAACAAAGGAGTATACCAACTCTATGCCTCTAGTAGCACTCCTTACATTTCAAGTCAATACACTGAAACTTTAGTAGAAGGTAGATCTGGAGAAATCTGGGCGGCTGGCAAGAATGTATTATATAATATAACCAACAATACAAAACACCAACTGCCTGCGACTAACATTATAGTGAATGATATTGCTTATCAAGGGGCTAAGGTCTGGTTAGCGACAAATAAAGGAATATATACATACAATTCGAGAGTCGATAGATTTAATCAATTTACCGAACGTAACTCTAAGCTGAAGACTAACACTATAAACTTCATACAAGTAGATAATGAAGATGTGATATGGGCAGGAACCTCTAATGGTTATGTACGTATTAAAAATGGAGATTGGGATGCGGAAGACAAGGGGTATGATGTGTTACTTTCTAGGTATAATAAAGAAGGACAGTGGATGGTAGCTACGGATGATATGTGGCTTATCAGCAATTACAACCGTAAGTTTCCTATAGGTCTAGATGAAAGTTTATTCCGAGGTACAGTCAACGACTTTGTGTTAGACGGTAAAGGTAGACTATACATGGCCTCAAATATATTAGTGAGATATGATCCACAAATAGAAAAAATAGAAGTTTATGGTGCTGAGGTTGGAATGCTTGCTAAGCGTACACTTAGTCTTGCGTGTGATTTAAATAATAACATTTGGATCGGAACAGAAAATTCTGGATTATTCAGAATCGTATTTGCAGATATCGCTGATGAGCAACTAGCCGCAGAGGCTGTCATAAATAAAGAAATAAGTTGCGCTGGCAAAGAAGATGCAAGCATCAGGTTGACAGTAACGGGTGGTAAAAAACCGTATAAATATGCATGGAGCGATCCTGATCTATCTGGCAAAAGTGCATATAAACTCAAAGCAGGTATATATACTGTAACCGTAACAGATAAAAACAACACAGAAGTAATCTCAAATGTAGAAATTACTTCACCAGCCCAAATAGAAATCTCAGTTGTAGAAACTCAACGTATAAGTAGTGAAGGAGCCAAAGATGGAGTCATTGAGGTTGCTGTTTCTGGAGGTTCTGGAGAGTTAAGCTATAAATGGAATAATGGTAAAACAGGCATGAGAATAACAAGGTTAGCCGCTGGACAACTAATCCTAACAGTGACGGACCAAAATGGCTGTAGTATAAAAAAGGGACTCTCGGTCAAGAAAGCAAAATCATTTCCAACTATAAATGCCAGTCAGCTTACAATAGGTCAAACACTCCGTATCAATAACTTATACTTCCTTGCCGATAGCAGTGGTATTACTGATGATAGTTATGAAGTAATGGATGAAGTTTATGACTTCTTAAGAGCAAATGACAATGTAAGAATAGAAATAGGTGGCCATACCAACACTATACCGTCAAATGCATACTGCGACAAGTTATCAAACGAACGTGCTCGAAATGTAGCAAACTACCTTTACGAAAAAGGCATACCTGAGAATAGACTTACTTACAAAGGATATGGTAAAAGAGAACCTATCACGCAAGATCGGTCAACGCTAGGTAAGCGTAAAAACCAGAGAGTAGAAGTTAAAATATTAAGCATACAATAGCCAGATTCAGAAATTCTATTGAAAAGAAAGACAAAGAACATTATGAGGATTATCTTCATGGGTACGCCAGATTTTGCAGTACCCTCTCTTGATATACTAGTTCAGAATGGCTTGAATGTGGTAGCTGTAATTACGAGTACTGACAAATATGGTGGTCGAGGTGGTAAAAAACTTATAGAATCCGCCATAAAGAAATACGCTGTATCCAAAGAAATCGCTGTTTTACAACCCAAAAATCTCAAGAATCCAGAATTTTTAGAAGAACTAGCAAGCTATAAAGCTGATATGCAACTTGTTGTAGCATATAGAATGCTGCCGGTAGTAGTCTGGGATATGCCAAAGCTGGGTACTTATAATCTACATGGCTCTCTCCTACCTCGCTACAGGGGTGCTGCACCTATTAATTGGGCTATAATCAATGGAGATAAATATACAGGTGTAACGACTTTCAAACTAAAACATGCTATAGATACTGGAGATCTAATGTATCAAGAGAAGGTGCAAATTACAGAAGATGACAATGCTGGCTCAGTACATGACAAGATGATGATAGTAGGTGCTAATTTGGTACTTAAGACAGTGAAGAGTATAATTAGTGCGGATTATCAAACCTTTCCGCAAGACGAGTCCCAAGTATCTAAGGCTCCAAAAATATTTCATGAGACGTGTGAAATAGATTTTAACAAATCATCAGATGAAATATACAATTTCGTAAGAGGGCTTTGTCCTTATCCTGGAGCTTGGATGACTTTGGATGGACTAGAAATGAAAGTGTTTGATACAGAAAGAAGCTTTGAAGACAATATAGCAACTGCTGGCACGATTATAACTGACGATAAGAGATACATCAAAATAGCCGCATCAGACGGATATATTATACTCAATGACGTAAAACTACAGGGTAAAAAAAGAATGGATATCAAGTCTTTCCTAAATGGGTATAAAATGAATGAAGCTTTTATTGCTTCTGAAGGTTAGTACGAAATTAGAACTTTAGCATCATAATTTTCAAAATCTTAACGATAAAATGCTTTATGCCATTGACATTACTCATGGAGCTACTTTGCAAATCAATATTGTAATCTATAGTACTTGCTAAATAAACTGAATCAGTACCATAGAAGAAAAGATATGAGAAGCATATAGTACTAAGCACCAACAAACAAATAAAAAGTGTTTTTTTTACTATTGATTTTTTCATCTTTCGGATATTAATGGTAATTAAATATTTATAACGTTTATAGAGTGAACGGTATATGCTTTTGTAAAGTTACAACTTTGTTAAAATATTAAAAAAAGATCGACAGGAACTATAAATCAAAATATGAATGTGCTGAATCAATAACAGTACACGATTGGTAACGATTGCACTGTGAGCTAAATAAAATAGGGCACTTAGAGCAACAGGAGAATGTAAATAATATTATACTTTGGTCTGAGGATAGCTTCCAAGTGAGATTATCCTGCTAAATATTAAATACATAAAGATCTTATTCCAATGATAAAAATGATATCGACCCTAGGCAAAACAGCAATCTTCTCAGCATTATTCTGCTCACTATTGTTCGTCTCCTGTAAAAACGACAATAGTAAAACCGATATGGCACTACCTGCCAAAACTGAAACGAAGGTTGCCAAAGAATTTGCACTACCTTCTTGGGCAAAGGCTGCCAACATTTATGAAGTCAATATCAGACAGTATACTCCAGAAGGAACTTTCAATGCATTTACAAGCCATTTACCAAGACTGAAAAAAATGGGCGTCGATATTCTTTGGCTCATGCCAATCTTCCCTATCAGTGTAGAGAAAAGAAAAGGTGGACTAGGTAGCTACTATGCAGTATCTGACTTTCGAAACGTAAATCCAGAATTTGGATCGATGCAAGACATGGAAAGTCTAATAACTGCAGCTCACAATCTTGATATGAAAATCATCCTCGATTGGGTGCCTAATCATACTGGTTGGGACCATGTCTGGCTCAAAGATCATAAAGAGTACTATACGCAAGACAACAATGGCAATGTAATAGACCCAATAGATCCTGGGACTGGCAAATCCTGGGGATGGACAGATGTGGCTGATCTCAATTACGATAACAAAGAAATGAGAGTTGCAATGATAAACGATTTACTCATGTGGGTCTCAGATAAGAAGATTGACGGATTTAGATTTGATGTAGCGCATAATGTACCTAATGACTTCTGGGAAGATGCTAAGACCAAAATACTTGAGGCCGATAGCAATCAATTTTTGCTTGCGGAAGCTGAAATCGCTGAACAGATGAATAATGAACTTTTTCATATGGCTTATGGATGGGAATTTCATCACATAACTAATGATATTGCCAAAGGAGAAAAAGATGTCAAGGACATAGATGCATGGTTAACAAAAGATAATGAAGAGTATAAGAAGGGTATCAAAATGCATTTTACATCTAACCATGATGAGAATAGTTGGGCAGGTACTGTGTTTGAAAGAATGAAAGATAGCCATAAAGCGTTCTCCGTATTGGTTAGTACATTTGATGGGATGCCTTTAATCTATGGGGGTCAAGAAGAGCCTCTAGATCGAAGGTTAGAGTTTTTTGAGAAGGATGATATTGGATTCAAAGATTATAAGTATGCAGACTTTTATACAAAACTCAACATGCTCAAGCACAATAACGAAGCACTATGGAATGGACCTCATGGTGGAGAACTAGTCAAACTAGCTGACCACAAAAAGATATATGCCTTTTCTCGAGAAAAGAATGGAAATGAAGTAATTGTAATAATCAACTTATCAAAGGATAACCAAACATTTGATCTAACAAGAGATATTGATCAAATGAGTGAGCTATTTACCGGAATCAAATCTACTATCAAGCAAGGTACGACTGTGAATATGAAGCCATGGGAATATAAGGTATATAGCAAGTAACAAATTCAATAAAATCTAAATTACTACTTAACACAAAACTCAAAAAAATGGACAAGAAGCCTAAATTATCTTTTTGGAATATATGGAACATGAGTTTTGGATTTTTAGGAATTCAATTTGGATTTGCACTACAGGGTGGCTCTATGTCTAGGATTTTTGAAACTCTAGGAGCTGCTAAAAATGACATTCCAATGCTTTGGATATTTGCTCCATTGGCTGGATTAGTAGTCCAACCAATTATAGGATATATGAGTGATAGAACATGGAATACCACATGGGGCCGACGCAAGCCTTATTTTTTCATTGGTGCGGTCTTGGCATCTATTGTACTCGTATTCATGCCATACTCTCCAGTACTTTGGGTAGCTGTTGGAAGTTTACTTCTGTTAGATACTTCTATCAACATCAGCATGGAGCCCTTTAGAGCATTAGTTGCAGATTTGCTCCCTGACTCGCAGAGATCGTATGGATTTGTAGTTCAAACTTTAATTATTGGTATAGGTACTTGGGTGGCTAGTCAGTTACCCAAATTTCTTTCAGGCCTTGGAGTGAGTAATGTAGCCGCAGATAATGTAATTCCCGATAATGTTAAACTATCATTTCTGATCGGAGGTATTATATTTTTCCTTGCTATACTTTACACTATTCTTACCACCAAAGAATATCCTCCTGAAGACATATTAGAATTTGAAAAAGAAAAAGAAGAAACTGCAGGTGTCGCGCATGGAGTCAAAGAAATAATGGCAAACTTAGTGGCGATGCCTACTACAATGAAAAAACTTGGAATTGTTCAGTTCTTTAGTTGGTTTGCATTTTTTACCATGTGGAGCATGTCCAACCCTGCATTGACAGAGCATGTATTCGGAGCTGCTAAACCTAACAAAGACTCATTTGATCTTGGCACAAATGATAAAAGCGCTGCTTACGACGCCGCTAATCTTGCTTATAATAATGCATCGGATATGATATCCTCAGCTATGGGAATGTATGGCTTAACTTCTATGATATTTGCACTCGTTCTTACCATCATTGCCAGTCGAATGACCATCAATAGAAAATGGACACATCTAGTATCTCTCGTTGTCGGTGGACTAGGTTTTATACTAATGCTATACACTAAAGACGAGACTATGCTCAACATTTGTTTCGCCTGCATAGGTATCGCTTGGGGAAGTATATTATCTATGCCCTATGCTATGCTATCTAGTGCTATTGATGCAGATAAGATGGGACTCTTTATGGGACTCTTCAATATGTTTATCGTATTACCTCAGATTCTTGCTGCAGTTGGACTTACTTGGATATATACAACATTTATTGGTGAGGCAAGTATCAATGCTATGGTACTTGCTGGAATCTGTCTTATTATCGCTGGTTTGAGTAATTTATTGATTACTAATCCTAATGCGATTAGGTATCAAGGAGAAATATAATTCTTAAGGACGAATATCACATTACATATTATTGTAATATGTAATGTGATATTTCATTTATTTAGTGAAAGATTTCATACTTTTAATATGATTTCATATTGAAGTGAATTAGCATGGCAATATGCCTACTAAGTGAACCATCTACTATATAGATAAAAATAGAAAAGAATGAAAACATTCTACCTCCACACAAAAAATCCGAATAGAAGAGAAATACAAATGATAGCCAAAGAAATTAACTCTGGTGCTATCGTAGTCATACCTACTGACACCGTCTATGCAATAGCCTGTAAACTAACCAACAAAGCAGGAATCAATAAAATATGTCGTATTACTGGCAAGAAAGAAAAACAAGCGAAGATGACTATAATTTGCTCTGATCTGAAGCAAGTATCAAATTATACAATGTCTTATAGCAATGATGTATTTAAAACATTGAAGCGATATAGTCCGGGTCCATATGTTTACATTTTGAATGCCAATAAATTTGTTCAGAAATACTTTAAAAACAACAAATCTGAAATAGGCATTCGTATCTCAGGAAACGAAATAATACAATCGCTTCTAGAGTTTATGGATGAGCCATTAATCACTACATCTCTCAACAGGGATAATATAGCTGGGTACTATACCGATCCTGAAAAAATAGAAGACGATTACAGTACTGAATTAGACATTATGATAAACGCTGGACCAGGAAGTATTGGGGAATCCACAATCCTAGATTGTACTGGAGACGAAATAGAAGTAATCAGGGAAGGACTAGGTGAATTATCATAATTACACAGAAAAGACCAAGCAATACGGATTATATATCGATTAAAAAACAAATAATTTTTTCAAAAAAACCTTTTATCACCAACTCAGTTAAGTTACTAAAATTGAATTTTGAACGCTTAACCTAATATACTATATTTAGAGTAACAGATATTATAATTTACCTGTGCACCTGATCTAACATAAGATATTGTTAATGATGGGTTTAGACGGACTAAATGGTAGCAAAGAAATTAATAATGATAGTGATATTGATTACTTTGTTTTTTAGTTGAAATTGATTGTCCTAATTACTCCAAATAAATTTCAACAATTATTTTAACATGTATCAAAAGAAATAACGATAAATTTAGTTATGTTTTTAGCTGCGAATAAGATTTACACAGATCACATCTAGTGACATCTTTGGAATGGATTAAGTAAAAAAACTTAACGCTAGTTCTCTCGGCTGTAAGAGACATACTAACTTATTAAGCTATTCTTCTACCTATATAACTCCTTGTTATCTGCATACCCTTGAGCGCCATCTTTGATGTATGACTGTATCATTTCTGGACTTATCGGTTTGACCTTCTTTGCTGGTATTCCAGCATATATATATCCTGACTCTAGTAATTTACCACCAGTCACCACAGCACCTGCAGCGACGATTACATTAGACTCTACTATCGCTTCATCCAGTACTATAGCTCCCATACCTATCAATACATCGTCGTGTATTGTACAGCCATGCAAGATCGCCTTATGACCCACTGTTACACCATCACCGATGATCGTATCTATCCCTCCAGTGCTACCATGCACCATACTGTGATCTTGGATATTTGTATTGTTCCCTATCTTAATAGTATTCACATCTCCTCGTATCACTACCTGAAACCAAATACTACTACCCTCTCCTACAGATACATCTCCAGAAATGGTTGCATTGTCAGCTACCCATGCCGATTTGGATATCTTAGGAGAGATTCCTTTAAGATCAATCAGATTTGCCATAATTATTATTTTGTATTACTAACTGGAGTAAGTTTGTATCCTTCTTTTTTGAGTAAATTTATAATGCCAGTTTGGCCAGCCAAATGCGCAGCACCGACTGCAAAGAATACTTTTTTAGTTTTCATAAGATCAGACATTAATGGAATCCAATTTTTATTTCTTCCTGACAATAGGATATCATTACTTCCTTCACTTCCCATTACTTCATCTTCATCGATCATCTCTACCATCGCATTGATGTTTTGGGCTAGATACATATCTGTCATCACTTTAAAATCATCATTCTCGCTGTCTCCAGCTTTGAGCGCATCTACTAACATCTTAGCCTGATCTTCGTATGAGATAGAATCGAATACACTCATCTGAAATTCGATTGTCTCCAGACCTGACACAAGCTTATTAGCATTATTCGCCATTTCAAAAAACTCCATTTCATAACTCTTGATACTACCATTTTGCATACTACTAGGATCTATATCATATGCAAATACGGTTAGAAAAGCAGGTTTAATACGCTCAAGCATCATCATAGGCAATCCCAATTTCTCAAATTTAGATTCGAGTAATTTATACTCTACAGCATTTAACAGATCGCTTATCGTCATTCCATCTTTCATAAATGCCTTGGACATCAATCCCATCATAGTCCCCATGTCACTCATTTGATTCATGTCTATCTCAAAAACTACTTGATCTGCAGCATCGATCGCAGACATTGTGCCGCTCGGTAAAAAGAAATCATCTGCCTTGATCATATGTATCGTTCCATATAGATAAGATGAAGCTACCGATCCATTCCCTTCGATCTTCCAAAGTAGACTATTATCTAATGGCTTGTATTCATTACTAACCATAGTCATCACCGCATCTTTACTAGATCCACATGATAACAATATTAAAAACACAAAGCTGAACAATAGTCCCTTTGCGATGTACATATTAAACTTATTCATAATGTATTATTTAAATATTCTTTGTTGTAAAGCTCTTTGTCTCACTACCTCATAGAGAATGATCCCTGTAGCTATAGATACATTGAGCGAATCAAAATCGGTAGC
>Ga0228615_1000427_pt1 | contig 22703 bp, 30 predicted proteins | sample 16DmetaG_FD_190530 | JGI IMG/M metagenome (GOLD analysis project Ga0228615, IMG submission 190530) | Seawater microbial communities from Monterey Bay, California, United States - 16D | ecosystem: Environmental > Aquatic > Marine > Coastal | place: USA: California | collected 2016-10-17
GAGACGTTCTCTGGGGTCGAACACTTTTACGGCGAAATGGGGCACAAACCCTGACACGTGGTCGTGTAATGAGAGGTTTGAGACTTAACATTATAGTATAAAATGGTATTATATTTATCATGAAATGACCTGGAGCGAAGCGACTTAAGACATCGATGGACCAGTGGTCATGATTGGAGATGTGACAGCCTTGGCGGCGCCTGGAGATCGGAAGGCCAAAGCAACCGCGAGGACAACAGCGAATATAATGAGGAACACATCAAAGGCGGGCTTACTCTTTCTACCCCATCCAACTGTGAAGAAGACACCGAGGAAAACGCCTAGGGTTCGCAAGAGAGCTTCGAAGTAAATGTTCATTTTTTTATTATAACTGGATATTATTTTCCTTCTTCTAATCCTTTTAGACAATATTCCTCATTTTTGAAATTAGTTTTTTTTAGATTTTTAGCGTAATTTTAAAAATATAAGCCTATGTAACAAAAACATAATTATTGGAAATCATAAAAAAATTACAAATAGGTGTGTATTAGATATTCGGACAAGTGGAGACTCCTGATAAAAAAATAACCAGATTCTATTTTCCTTCTTCTAATCCTTTTAGACAATGTTCCTCATTTTTGAAATTAGTTTTTTTTAGATTTTTGGCGTAATCTTTAAAATATAAGCCTATGTAGAAAAAACATAATTATTGGAAAACATAAAAAAATCACAAATAGGTGCGTATTTGATATTCGGACAAATGGTATTACAATGTTAAAAAACACTACGACATATCACACTTCACATAAGACTTCGGGTGGGAAATTTCCCTCGAAAAGATGAAATGGTAAAGTTGGGTCAATACAGTCACCATGTGTTTGACACAGGGCACAAGTAGGATCTGTAAATCCAATTGGGTGAGTATGCTCCGGGATGATCTTCTTGGGTTTTGGTTCCTTTCGAACCTTGGGACATTTGGGGGCTTTTGGCTCACGGCTATGCATGCGGCAGTGGGTAGTTCCAGGTAAAGCGCCATTACGACAGGGGGTACCCTTACCAGTAACACCCTGACAGGGCTGCTTACGAGGTCCGCGGCGAAGACGGGCAACTTCTTCACGAAGGGAAGCAACTTCAGCGAGGAGAGCGTCGGTATCCATTATCTTGAGTTATTTGAGAAATGGAAAACGAGAGGGGGACTTAGGAATTAAATGTACAATTATTATAAAATGCAGCGACCAGTTCAAACTGTTATGATTGAAGCTATTATTATAGGGTTAATGAATGCCGGACTATACTATATTCTCAAAATTACCAAGATTGTCATTCCAACCCACATTCTTCTCATAATTTGTGGCGCTCTCATTCATATCCTATTCGAATATATGGGAGGAAATGAGTGGTGGTGTCGCCAAACTTATAAATGCCAGGATTTACAAACCGCTTAATTTGTAAAATTTCCGAGCTTTCTCGTTCACCATGTTGATGAATTTGTCGTTTCTGTTTATGGTGTCACCGAATATACCCGACGGCCAATTGCCTTCGAGTACATATACATCAGAGTACGTTGGATCCCCGTCCTCACAATCGACCATCAAATCCCATCCAATTGAAAAGCAGAAATCGAAATCTCGAGCGTGTAGTCTACAAAGCTCCTTCACTGTGCGCTCGATCTCTGGAACTTCTGTCTTCTCCTCCGCTGTCGCTCTTTCGTTCGAGCTAATGTTTGAAGTGATTGTTTCATCACTCTTGAATTCATACATGACAAGAACCTCTCCGTCGTAAGTCGTGACGACTCGATACGATCGAGCACCGTCGTATCCACAGCTTCCTATCTTAGCCTGAATGAGATGGTTTGTCTCCGTGGATTTAACGTCCTTACCCCTAATCAATTTGATACCAGAACCAGCGGTTCCGAATTCGGGTTTTGAGACGTATTCATCATCGGGTTCTATAAAATCGTACAATTTGTATGGTTTAGTTGTGGCATACAGTTTGGGAACATTGATCCCATTATTTGGCAGGTACTCGTTCCAGAACATCTTGCTCTGCATCTGCTCCTGTATTTTAGCGTATGGCTTAGTGAAACAGTACGCGTCATATATCTGACCCCTAGACACTTTCGTGAGCCGATTCCGATCGAAATAGAAAGGTGATTGAATATAATTTATCAAACCCGGATCGTATTTGACCGAATGGTGTGTTATAGTCCACCAATCGGCATCATTTAAGAGTGTGTACATCATCTTCTTTTCTAGGCTGTTCGTATTTATCAACAGCAAAGTGATGTATAACATGACACTTACAAAAACAACACGAGTGTAATTCATCTTGTAATTACCCATTATTTTTTTTGATGTATAAGATAAGATGAAAAATGTCATTAAATCTCTAGGAATTGGGAGTCTTATTACGGGGGGGTTAGTAGCCGGATTCAATTTGGGCATGTTAATCGGGTGTATCAAAGACATGGATTTAGCGGAAAATAAACTGGAAGATGTACCACCTCCCGCAAAATAAAAATATATCCATAATATAAAATGTCTGCCATTTTGATTCTCTGTCTGTGCTGCTCAGTGTCATCTTCGGTGGCGGCGGGAGGGTGGTTCGCGGGATCAATTCCTGGTACAGGACCACATTACATTAAAACAGTTGAAGGCGAAAAACTTAAAAAGGCCGTTGGAGATTTATCGGAGGAAATCAAGGGCATCAATACTCTTGCCGCTGCGACGGAAAACGATAGCGACGAAGAAGACAATCAGGCTACTCAGGATTTGGTCAATTTCATGACCGACATGGATAAGACAAAATGCGAAACTTTCTTGTCCACCTGGGATAAAAGTCAGGAACTTTCTGTCGACCCAACTCTATTTTACGCTGAGGTATCCAATGTATTCACACTGTCTGGTACGATACCAAAGGAAGATCATCTTTATAAATATATCGGTACCACTGAAACTGAGGCTCGATACCTGAAGGAAGGATGTCTCAGAGCTACTGCTCCGGAATAATCTACACATAACCAGCTTGAGAATACCAGAACCAATCCACCGGGCGCGGTACATCATAGGCCTCGAGGTAGAGTGCGTCCCATTCAACAATTTCCCGGTCGGTTTCCTCATTCATTTCTCTAATGCATCCATCCAAATCATTTATTAAAGCTTGTGTCCGGTGGTTCACTCTCTCCATATAACCACGGTAAAAGCTTCGTTCGTCGGGAATGTGATAACCCTTCGCACGAAGTTCATCAATAGTATATTCTCGAAGTCGTATTCCAAGTTGGTCACATCGTTCACGAACCGCACTCTGCTTGACTCCAGCGGTCACTCTCTTTTTGATACGCATACATTTGAGACGGCTTTTATGGCGATGAATTTCCCTCTTTCTGCGATTGTAATTCCTAGTAAGTTCTTGAAGGCGGGCAACTTGAGGTGGTTGTTCGCGTCTTACGGGGTTATTCCTTGGTAAGTATGCTTCGGGAGAAGTTGCCCGTGGCACGACCTTGTATAAGTTTTTCATATTATGGCACATTTTCAAGTATTCGCCCTCCGGGATTGACTTGGCAACCAGGTCGAGGGTCTCCATGAGCGAGGTAAGGTCTTCCATGATTAAACTTTAAATTACAGGGATCTACTTCTAACTTAGGGGATTAATGCCCGCAAACAGAGATAATTTCGAATGCCAAAACTCTACAGCCTCGTTCGATGGTTCAATTTTCATGAAATTATCTTTTGCATCGGGATATACTTTGCCAACTTTTATGCCATTTACGAGATGTGGGTACCTCCTTATAGAAACACCGAGGTGTTCGGCATGTTTTTTTTTATTTATGAGCATTTGCGTATTTTCCGCAGAAAAAGCTGCTGCAAAGAAGCGAGCCTGCGCAAGCAGTCCATGCTCCAAGGAAGGCCTCCCTGAACATCTCGGACACCATTCATCCAATGCATAGAATCTACAGGCAAATAGTTCTTCTACACCCATATTTAAGGTATTTTTAGACAGGATGTCAGAAAATGTGTTGAGCCATTTTCTATGAAGGTAGGACTTGTACTCTTGACAGCTCATGCCAGTAATCTTTCTGATGTATTCATCATTTCCTTGTTTCAGCGCGTTGCCTCTTATACTTAACACATGATTGCCCAATCTGCGCCAGTACGTGTCGTTCCTGTGCAAGGGACAGCCACAATCGGATACGTGATTTGCCGCATACTTCTCGTATAAACATCGTGATGAGTTGAACGGATGGAGGCATAATGAGCGGTGGACTCGACCGCTGTCTCTGATTTTGATCACGAAATTATCTTCCTCTTCCTCGTCGAGGGTTTCATTCCTCCAGTATTCGAGGGGTCTGTGATGCGGCCGTGTCGACCGTCTCGGTTGTTCCTGAGTAATCTCCTTTATGGATCGGTATCTTTCTCCGCGGTCGCCATGGTACAACGCATAGCTCTGTCCCTTCAATTTTCCCCCTCGCATCACGATTTGGATTCTGAACCTAGTCACGTCCACACCAGCGGCAGCCAATTTTAATTGAGTTCTATACAATATTTTAAAGTGCTTAAGCCTGCTCATTATCGCAACTGAAATTACATGGGTCTAGCCCGACTTAGGGGTTCACTTAGGTTTAGATTTATCCGGATACTCCGATGCCTTCTTTGGTGTTTTACATATCGTATCACCACAGTGATCTCTGTTCTGGTATACAGAGTTTATAGAAGCTGCCATTTCATTACATGTCTTTAGAGACCATCGACCTAACTTGGGTTTTTCGACTTTAACAAAAAGTTCAAACACTTTCTTCAACATTATCTAGAATGAGAGGCTTATGTTTAAGTGCGATTATTTGCTATCAATTCTCGTAAATCTACTGGATTTTTTAGGGTTTCGAATGTTAGGGGTTCGGGATGGATAGATGTATTTGGTGGATTGTTGACTACTTTATGAGGAGAATCATCTATCAATAATGTATTCGTTTCGTTATACCACGGAAACATCTCCCACACATATTTAAGTTCTTTGAGAAATATAGGCTTTCCACTATCCATAGTACCAACTTTAGTACATTGTCTCTGAGAATAAATAAACTTCAGATCTTTCATCTTCTTGCCCCAAATATGTCTCACGATAGGTATAGTATTATGAGGCATAGTTGAAGACCACACAGCCACATCGTAATTGTGATGTACCCATTTAAGAAACTTTCGAATACCGGGACGTACAAAACATTTGAAATTTCCAACTACGAAATCTGGTTTTTGGGAGGTAGCATCTCGCCGGCGAACTAAAAAGATCCCATTGAGGTCAAATATTATTAATCGTTTCATCTTACATTTACATACATCTAAACTTGACTTAAGTTATTAAATATAGGAATCTGCGGGGCGCTTGGTTGTGGGATGCACTTATATGCCTCACTGAGAGCGTTCATCGTTACTAGATAGGTACCCTCTGAAATATGCTCCGAGACATCGTCGATTGCGGTTTGTGCGCGTCGGATCATGTCCACAGGATGCCTCAAATGTACCTCGGACGGGCGCGCCACGTTCACTGGTTGTGGGTGGATTTGGGGATAAGTACGCATCTGAGGATAGTTTCTATAATTGCGTCTATTAGATCGCATACATATACCAATAAGGGTAAATAGTAATGTCATAGCCGATAAAATCATAGAACCCCCGCCAAAAACCATTGAATACTTCGAATAATTAAATAGGTCGTCCAAATCACCCGTTTGGTTTTTTCCATCAATTTGCACTACACTTTGAAGATAGTTATTTGTTATGTTTTCGTGATAGTGACTTGTTATATTTTCGTGATAGTGACTTGTTCTCATATCTTTGAGATGTGTATGTGTGTGATTTTGTTGTATATATGTGTTATTGTGTTTGTGTGTGTGATTTTGTTGGACATTCGTGACATTGTTGATGTAGTTTGAGTGGTTGTGGTAATCTTCATGATATGTGATATTTTCATGAACATGTGTGACATTTTCATGATACTGGGTGATATTTTCATGAACATGTGTGACATTGGTAATGTTTGCATAATAGAGATTTGTCATATTTCCATCAACGTAATTAACACCGTCTACCAAACCGGCAAACGAATAACCGCAACATATGAAATTTTCCGAATCTAGATCGTCAAGGTAATTGTCGGGTAACTGTAATGCATTCGCTCCGGCAAACGAACGCGCGTTTGTATCATCTTCACAAACGACCACGAAATACTTGCCGTCCGGGGGACGGGTATTTGAATCCTCACAGATTGCTGTAGATTTGGGGATCATTATTTTAACTTGATAATTACAAGATTGAGTATCACTTAGGTTACTACAAAGTTTCTTTCATACCATTTTTCAACCACTGGAAGGTGAATATCATAAAGTGTGCGTTCCAATTCTATCTCATCTACATGACACATTGCGTGTTCGAGGAGTTTTATATTTTCACTCATCACAGCGCCAATCATCATTGATTTTCCCGACGCTCGCATGATTTCAGTCCAATGATAATGGGAATGTTCGCCACAAGCGTTCTTAAAAATCTGGAACATAAGACGCCCAGCGGCATGATCTGAACACTCCGCAATCCAATAAATTAGGTACGATTCTGGGTGTTCATATTCTTCTGCTATCTCAAATTCAACACAAGTGACGATATCGGGACTTCTCAACGAAAGACCATCATAATCTCTTTCGTTGATAAGTTTCGCGAGTTCCTGACGAATTCTTAAAAAATTCATTCTGCGGTAAAGTTTACCAGAGGGGAGGTCGCTTAGGTGAAACATATCTATTTATTTACGAGAAATTTTTAATTACAAAAGTGTTCCAGTTGCGCGAAAGTATGCAGCGGATATAGCGAACACGCACGCGATCGCGGATATAATCACGGGGATTTGAGAACCGGTATCCTTTTTATCTTCTCCTTCCATACTGTTTATTATATCATGATAAATTATTCTTCATCTACTTCTTCTTCGTCAATCTCAATGTCTTCATCAACTTCATCAGCGTCTCCAGTGTCAACACCCTGGAAGGCAAACGATGGAAGCTTGTTGGATTGTTCAAGGAGAGCCTGTTGGAGACGGATCGTCACACCAAACTTGTTGTCAATGAACCAAATGGAGCTCACATCAACAATGGCCATAACAGTTTGACCCTTTTCAATGCTGTCAAGGGGGGCAGATTCTCTCTTCATAGAGTAAGCCTCTGGAACAAACGAACCATCCGGCTTGGTAGCAATCTTGAGCTTGAGAGTAGATGGGTATGGTTCCTTACTTGGGCGAACCATTGGCTTGTACAGGGCCTCGCGCAAAACGGCCACATTGAACTCCTTCCCTAGCCACTCCTTGGAATTCTCAGCGACAGTATTTACAATAATCTCGTCAAGCTCCTTCAGCTTGTCGTGAAGTTCCATCGCTTCGGCGTTATCATTATCAAAACTGAGGTCAAGAGAATAAGTAGTGCGTCCGGTGCCCTCGTCAGTGAACGCACTGAGTCCATACGGAGAGCGAAGAAATGGGAGTTGGATGTAAAGTTTTTTATTGTCACCACTGTTCAGGTAGACGGTCTTTCCGCCATTTTTATTTTTACGGAGTTTAGAAAAGCCAACATCAGTTGGGGAGAATTCTGAGGATCGTTGGATAGCAAGCGACATTTGTTGTGGGTATTATATTTCTACTACGTGACTTGACTTTAAGTCAATTTTTTTTGTCAACCCATGGTAAAAAGATATCATGGGTCTCTTTAAAGACTGTGGCTGTGGTTGCAATGGTTCGAAGCAGCAGGAGAAGTTCATAACCTCCATCATCTCGGGACTGACTTTTTTCGTTGTCGCGAACCCAGAGACTTTCCGACTTGTCAGGAGAATCCTCGGTCCACGCATCGCGACCCCCAATGGTTGCCCATCGACCGTGGGTCTCCTCATACATGCTCTCGTCTTTGTGATGATTGTATGGGGTATGATGAATGTCAAGAAGGATCTCCCCAAAGTGAAGGATATTGGCCCCTCTGCGGGGTGCTCCGATTGTAAGGAGGGCGTTGTTCCACCAAAAAAACAAATTGATGTTGTGATGAAACCGGGTATGGTGGATGAACCATTTGTTGATACGGGTCTTGAACTTGGATCTATGGATCTTAACCCTACCCTGTTATAATAAATGATCTATCCGTCGTTTGTTCGATTTTTAAGTTTTTAATATTTTTGATTTTTTCGTGAATACTATTCACATGTTTATGGGTAATTGTAAGACAATTTTCGATAAACATTTGACCGTTATATTCCACAATGAGAGGTCCGGGTCCGCCAACCACTGATTGTAAAATTGCGAACTGCATGTATGTGTGTGCCTTAATTGTAAGATATTTGTATCTTATCTTTATCTCGGTGTAAGTAAATGCTCGGTCTAGGTGTTTCACAAGGACTTAAGTTAGAGCGGTTACGAATCAAGGGGAAAGAACACGTACTTTTTAAAGGGAGTGATGGTAAAATATCTGTGGTAGATTCCGTATGTCCCCATCGAGGCGCGAATCTTTGTAACGGGAGAGTGAAAGGTAATAATATTCAATGTCCGTATCATGGTTGGGAATTTGATTCAGTTGGAAAACTCGTCAACGTTCCCTCAATGAATAACATCCCTTGTAAGGCCGATATACTGTCATACCCGGTCATGGAAGATGGCGGATTTATTTGGTCATCTAAAAACGAGGATAATTTACCCACGAAATATTGTCCGGAGTTGTACGATCCAAATTGGGTAAAGGTCTACGGTTCAAAAGAAGTTCAGGGAACCGTCCTTGATTGGATTTTAAATGCTACAGATATTTCCCATATTAACTTTGTTCACGACTTTGCCGACGAGGATAACGGTATTATAAGGAATACCAAAATCAATGTGTTTGACAAGTATGTTGACTGTCACGCCGTGGTACAACCCAAGGCATCTTCGGTGTTCACTAAGCATATGCAGCCGAAAAATGGCTCCGAAATACACAGTCGCTTTGTAGCACCTTACACAACAATCATTCGTATCAAACTTAAAGACCCATACGAGTTTATTACATTCAGTACACTTCTCCCAATGGACGATACATCAACAAAGATATCATGGTGCATGCTATATCCAAAAATGCCAATACTCAACAATCCACTTGTCTATAGAAGATTTTACAATAAAATGTTCGAGACTGTATCTCAAGATGAAGCAATTATAAAAGATGTCACACAGGTTTCGCTTGATATTAATGCTAAGTGTGATATCTTTCAATTGAAAGCTTTGGAACTATTAAAAAATTAGAAGTCCTCATCAAACCCAATTTCACCCGAATCATCATCCAATTTCCCATAGTCCCCAACTCGCTTCTCAAAGAAGTTGGTCTTCCCATCAAGGCTAATGTTTTCCATAAAGTCAAATGGATTCTTCGCGTTCCAAATGGGTGGCACCCCAACTTGTTTGAGGAGACGATCCGACACATACTCAATGTACTCGGACATCTTCTCAGAGTTCATACCGATGAGATTACATGGGAGTGCGTCCAAGATGAACCCTTTCTCAATCTCAACCGCCTCTTTCACGATGGCGTGGATAGTTTCGGTAGTGGGTCTATTACGCAAAGTCTTGAAGAGCTCCACAGCAAACTCTTGGTGGAGACCCTCATCACGAGAAATAAGTTCGTTTGAGAAGCACAAACCCGGCATGAGACCCCGCTTCTTCAACCAATAAATAGCACAGAATGAGCCGGAGAAGAAGATGCCCTCCACACACGCAAACGCAAAAAGGCGCTCAGCGAAGGAGCGAGACTTTGTGTCAAACCATTTCATCGCCCATTTCGCCTTCTTCTCAATACATGGTACAGTTTGGATGGCTTCAAATAACTGCTTCTTTTCAAATCCATCCTTAATGTATTTGTCAATCAATTTTGAATATGTTTCGCCATGAACCATTTCATTATGGCATTGATACGCGTAGAATGAACGCGCTTCGCTTATCTGAACCTCATCCGCAAAATTGTTATTGATATTCTCAAAAACAATTCCATCGGACCCAGCAAAGAATGCCAGGATGTACTTTATGAATTTCTTTTCATTTTCATTCAGGGTCTTCCAGTCGTCAAGATCTTTGGACAAATCAACTTCTTCCGCAGTCCAATTGCTCATTTGAGCCTTTTTATAGAGTTCCCAGAGTTGTGGATACTTCAGGGGGAAGACTGTAAATCTGTTTAGGGTGGGGGCCAGAATAGGTTCATACTCTTCCTCAACCCATTCTTGAAATTCAAAGTAGTTTCCGATGTGATGTCCGTCACGAAATATTTGAGGGTAGGAATCAAGCCTACCGCCACACAACTTTTTGAGATCCTCCTTCTCAATCATAACTTTTTCGTAATCTATCCCCCCCGATTCACACAGTGTGACGGCATGGTCGCAGTATTGACATCCTTCCTTCGAATAAATTGTGATTTTCATCTGTAGTATTATCGTTGATAATTTTTTGCCGGAAAACTCTAAGCATGATTGTGCCATCCGAAATTATTGAAAATGATATAGTTAAACTACTTGTAAACGAAGACAGCGTAGAGGACGACTTCTTAGCTGTTGTGGGAATGAACACTGGCCTGGTCCTCGGGGTGCGTTATCTAAACCCTACTGAACTCATATATAAATCCGCTTGTGTCTATCAACTTGAAGACGGTGACATGAACCCTGCTCCATACGAAAGTGTGATGGAACATTACCCAAGTGGAACAACTTTTGAAGATTTGGAATTCAAAATGATTAAGGACGGTCTATATGCTAATCTAAATGAAATTGACATTGAAGATTCCGATTCTGAAATATACGATGAGGACGAGAGTGATTCGGAAATGGATGACTTTATTGTACCAGATGATGAGATTGATGGTAAGATAATTCCGCCTTCTGACTATAAAACCATAGACAAGGAATGGAATGCCTGGGAGCCAAAATCTCCAGGGGCGCGCAGTTTTAAGGAAACTGTTAATGCCATTGAAGCTATGGCCAAAGCGCACGCAGATAACCTAAGTTTTGGTGCGTAATTCCAAAAAGCAAAAAAAGCTCTCCCCAATTTATACCAATATGCTGGCAGCTATCTGGTCTGATCTAGACCAATTATTACCTAAAAACAACGAACAAAAGCCAGTGAATACCAATTTTTGTAGGGAATGCTCAGGAGTGAAAATTATTTCACCGGAGGGACTACCAACTTGTTCAGAATGTGGTCTTGTAGATGACAACTTTGTAGACGACACTCCTGAATGGACGAGTGGAATCACAGATGATGGACGGGTAAATGACCCATCGAGATGCGGCAATCCAAATGCAAACCCCGAACTCTTTTCCCAAAACTGGGGAAAGGGTACTATCATTTCAACACAACGCTCATCAACTTATGAAAATAAGAGAATGGCGAAAATCAATTTTCACATGTCTATGAATCACAAGGATCGGTCACTTTTCCACGCGTACCGCGATATAGATGAGGCATGTCACACTCTACCAGATACAGTTCTCAAAGAAGCCAAGATGATGTACAGAAAGTTCAATGACGGAAAATTGACCCGCGGTGCAGTGAGACTTGGAATCAAAGCCAATTGCGTATTATACGCGTGTAGACTTGCGCAATGCCCAAGAACAACAAGTGAAATCGCGGAAATGTTTGGAATCCAATCGAAAGATGTTAGTCGGACAACCCAGATATTCAAAGATACAATTATGGGGGTGACCGAAAAGAACTATGTAACAAAGGCGTCCGATGTGATGCAGAGACTTCTTAATTATTTTGATATATCTCGCGAAGATAGATACAAGTGTAACAAGATGTGTTCGGCAGTAGATGATTGCGTGGAACTCATGAGTAAGACGCCGAATAGTGTAGCATCTGCGATCATCTACATAGTTCTCAAAGATGGGATCACGAAGGCGCAGGTATGTGAAAAATGCTCCGTATCTGTACCAACATTGAATAAGATTGAAAATATTATGAAAAAACACTTAGAGGCTAAAAACTATTTGTAATAAAGAATGGTCAAATTGTTTCTGTCTACGCCATGTTATGGAGGCTTATGTTTAGAACGTTATATGACAAGTATAGTTAAACTTCAAATTCTACTGCTCAAAGAAGGAGTACAACTCTATCTCGATACAACTGAAAATGAATCGCTCGTCCACAGGGCTCGCAACGTAGCTGTGGGTCGTTTCATGCAGAAAACTGACTGTGAGCTGTTCATGTTTATTGATGCTGATATAGATTTTGAAGCTGAATCCGTTGTGCGCCTTATTAAATCCAATCACGATATCAGCGTTGCATGCTATCCCAAAAAGGTGGTCATGTGGGAGCAGGCGGCTAACGCTGTAAAGGGGGGCGACGATCGCAACATGGCTATGCTTGCTTCGAGTCTGGTCGTCAACTTTGGAGCTCATAGAATATCTGTTGAGAATGGTTTCATTCCCGTACTTGATGGTCCAACTGGGTTCATGGTTATAAAAAGAGATGTTTTCAAAAAGTTAGAGGAAAAATTCCCCGAACTATGGTGTAAAAATGATCACCAAAACAGGGATTTTGACGAATACCACGCAGCATTTGATACCATGATAGACCCGGAATCTCGAAGATTTCTGTCAGAAGATTACGCCTTTTGCCGCAGATGGCAGCAGTGCGATGGAAAAATTTACGCAGACATTAATACAACTCTCGGACACGTAGGAAATCTTCCATTTAGTGGATGTCTTAATGATAGGCTTAAGGCTTAGAGGGCCATTATATGTAATATGAAGATTTGTACCATTGTTGTAACTCGTTCAAAATCGTGTTCCGTAAAGACACTTCATTCAGTTCTCAAACTCAACATTCACTGTCTTCGAAATAATGTTCAGAATGAGATTTTGTATGTAAACGACAATCCATTTGATGTAGTTGAAATGATTCAGAAAACCCTCACAAAATGTGATCGCATTTTCTTTGTTGACTTTGGTATCGGCGTGGACGAAGAATCCATTAAGCAGATTTTTAAAGATCACGAAGGAATAGGTGCTTTAGTTTTCCCGGGTGTAAAGGACGGTATTGATTGGGGTCTGTTTAAGCACAAGGTCAGGGAAGGTTCGGAAGAACCGGTTTCGCAGATGGGTCTCAACTTTGATACAGAAGTGGATAGAAAGATATCAACGGATATATACACGGTTACCAACACCAATGCTCGATCATATGTTCTATTCACAAAGAATATAATGAAAAACGCCAGAGATAAAAAGGGTAATGTCAATCTCCATGTAAGGATGTTTGAAAAGTTGAGGGAACAGAAAGTGAAGATTCACGCATTTACAGCATCTAAGTTGATTATGACTTACACACATGAGTGTGTTAGTAATATCTTGAACGCTGCGGGTGTTAAAGCCAATTAAAGTTTAAACCAGTAATAAATACATGTCGTCACCAATTCACAAACATGTTGTAAGCTACATCCATCATGTTTGGGGAAGCAAGGGGTATTTCCCGGGTCCACAACCAATTTCAATCGAGTACAAGCACTTTCCGACACTCAAGGGTAACGAATACGTTGTATGCGAAAAAACCGACGGGGAGAGGCATATGTTAGTTGCGACAACATACGAAGGTAAACCTGTGTGTATGTTGGTGAACCGCGCATTTGATATGATTCCCGTAAAATTGAGGCTCAGCAGGAAAGTCTATGAAGGTACGATCCTTGACGGAGAACTCTACGAAAACACGCTCATGGTCTATGACGCTCTCCTTGTGTGTGGCGAACCTATTGGACATCTCAACCTCCTCGGAAGACTCGCAGCGGCTGAAAAGATGATGAAGGGTATCATTTATGTAAAGTCTGATATGTATCGTCTCAAGATGAAAACATTTCACGCCATGCGAGACTTTGATCACTTCATGTATCAGTACCTTCCCACAGTCGAACAAAGAGTGGATGGACTCGTATTCACACCCGTGAATGAGCCAATGCGGATTGGAACCCACGAAACTATGTTCAAATGGAAGCCATGTGAAAAGAATACAGTTGACTTCCTCATGAAGAGGGGGGAAAGTTTTAAGGGTGTTGGTCAGAAAGGTGACCCAGTTTGGAAACTCTATGTTCAAGAGAAAGGAAAACTATTCTTTGAGAGTGAATTTCCCCTAACCACAATGAACGAACCCTGGTTTGAAGAAGGAGCTATAGTTGAATGTATGTACATCACATGGGAACCGGGTCCCATATGGTGGAAGCCTATCAAGAGGCGGAGAGATAAAACGCACCCCAACAATCGTCGCACATTTTATAGGACTATAGTTAACATCAAGGAGAATATTCAGATGAAGGAGTTCTTAGATTGTAGACCAGAACGTAATGCCCCGCAGTCTCTGGAAGATCAGCCTTAGTAACTTGAGTATCATTTGTGTAATACCATACATCCTCGTTTTTTACGAAACTCACATAGTGTCCATCTTGTTGTATTCCGGTGTGAATCGCGCTCGCCACAAGTTCGTATTCGTGTTTGTCAATAGTAATGTTTTCGATAACATTTACATGACTTTTTTTATCAAATGAAATTATTAGCATTTGTGGAAGTTTTGAAAATATCATTCGGGTTGTCGCAACATTGTGAACCTTCCCTTCGTTGTCTTCAAAATTTTCAATTACATTCCAATCGGTACTCTTTGTAAGCATCTCAGCGAGGTCAGTTCCATCTGAAGTTACGATATGAATACCAAAATCTTCTTGGGATTGGACCTTTCCACCGGGCCATATCGTTTCCTGTCTCTTTTTCCCATAAAACCACGGCTTTACTTCAGGACACGATCTTTCCAGAATATCTATGATACAAAGGATTGCTTCTTGTGTGTCGTGTGGTTCTTTGTCTTCAAACCTTGGGAACCCTTTGTAGAACTGTTTCAAAAGTGGTGTCAAATCTACAACGCTCTTTTCTTTAGAAAGCCAGTAAAAATGAACAAGCTCCTTGTATAATTGTGTAAACTCACATTCACCCCGATACCCAAATTGTAAAAAATAGTTTGAAAGAAGTGGGACATGTAAAAGGCAGTGTATAGCTGTATTAAAATAACAGGTATTTCCGAGGTTTTTAAACCCCTTCATTATATTTTATGTATAAAAAAACACTTAAGAAAATGGCGCGTATGTTTAATGTAACAAAACAATGCTTGACATCAAATCCATCGTTGATAAGCTCCTTCCTGTGGTTGAATCGCACAGGGGTGAGGAACACATTGAAATTGAGATGCGTCTCGGTAAACATAATGGATCATTCTTCGATACCAACGTGGGCAAGGACACATTTGACAGGGTAATGGAAGGTCTTCACAAATATACCGGATGGGAGAAAGTTGAAACGTCTGAACTTGATGTGTATTATAGCGACCCGAATCACATTCGTCTCTCTGTGAATAAAGATACTGGTGAAAATGGGGTGATGATCCAAAAGATTAATGTTTTGAAAGATGACTTCAGCGAGACACCCCTTGATATGCGTTTTAGTGTGTCCCGCGAGATTCCAACATGGGGCGAATACGACATGGATCGAGTTCGCACAAAGACTCGTCATTCATTTATCCGAAAAAATCTCAGTATCGACATGACAATTTCATCAGGTGATAATGCCGACATGGACGCCGAAGAAGATTGTTTGTACCAAATTGAGTTTGAAATTATCGACCCGACTAAAGTCTCAACTCGTGATGAATTTTTCAACATAGTCCACAAAGTAAATGATTTGTCCAAATTAATTCCTATGTAATAAGTAAGATGTCTCGTATCGTCATAAGTGGCGTTGTCATACTCGTAATTATTATTACTACCACTATTGTGCTCATGAATATGGGTGAGAACACGTTGGGTCCAAGTGTGGGCCCATCCGCTGGGGTATCTGTTTCCCAGAGCGAATCATCATCGGCAAGGACGTCGTCTTCATCTTCGTCTTCGTCTTCGAGCGCGGCGACGACGACGGCGGCGGCATCGGCGTCTGTCGATCCAACCCAATCCTGTTCGTCGGTCGAGGAATGTTCGGCACTTATACCAGAAGACGCGGGTGTAGAAGGTGAAGGTGAACCCGTGGGGCATGTAACTGACGTGGTCGTTCCAGATACAGATGAAACTCCCGGAGATGGGACGGCGACGGGCATGGTTAAGTGTGTCAATACACGCCGCCGCAGTGAAATGGGGTGGAGGGGTAAAGGTCGTTGGAAAACGGAATCCCAAGCTCGCAGCCAGTGTGCTGATTTTGAATATATGAGTCTCGAATGCCCAAACGAACACGGTTTTGAGGTATACTGCGCGAATGACATTTCCGAAGCACAAACTCTCCTCAACCGGGAATGTAAGGGTGACGTGGAAGGTACTCAATTAGGTGGTGGTACAAACTCGCATTGTTACGGCCCATATGAATGGGGAGCCGTACATGGCGGTGGTGCCAATAGGGGGGCGGTATACAAAATATAAAGATCTATGTAATAAGTAAAATGATACGATACGTACTCCCCCTTTTAGCGTTATTTCTTATGTTCGAAAATAAGGTTAATTCAGAAGAAATAGCGGGTTCTAAAAATTTCCATTTAAGCGGAGGTATGTCCAAACAGATGTACCTTCTTATGCGTAGTGAAGGTATGGGCGAGGAAAATCTAAAGAAGTTCGTTCAAATGGAGGATCGTTTTCTTCAAATTGAACGAAATTCGGTTTGTTCCGGTACGTCTTACACAGTGGAAGCGGTGGCCCTTTCAAACCTTATAAGGGATATATTTCCAAAGTATAAGTTCGCTTATCATGGTATCCACCTTAAGCAGATTGCCGAACCGACTAAAACTGTGAACTCACGAGTAAAATGTTGAGTAAATTCCAAATCATCATATGATGTTTGGGACTGTCAATTTTTTGGTAATTTTTAAGAATATGTAAGATGAGCTTGTTATCATCATCGATGCATAGATCGGTCGGCGTCCCGACACCGTCTGGATCCTCCTGTCTAAATTTTTCATCGAACTTATAATCAATTTCAAGGGCTGACCACTTCGAGTTTTGTCTTCCCTGTCTAATGTAATCGGCAATGACGTAAATAATTGCGTCTAAAAACTCTTCGGTTGCCATATCAATCCAAGAGTTTTTAGGTGTTCCCCACTCCCGTGTATCCGAATCAACAATCACACCTTGCCCATACCGTTCCTTTCCAATCTCAAGTCGTCCAATGATTTGCTGCTCGATTGTCTCTTGCATGTTTAATTAAATTGTCACTTATTCCTTAAGTTTAACCACGCCTTTTTGTACTTTTCAAGTTGTTTCATCGTTGGGCCATTGTTCATGATGTAATTTGTCGCCGCATTTCTGTATTGAGCGACAAGTCTATTTGGTACACCCGCGACATTCAACTGAGTACGAATAACTTTCCTTTCCAGGTTTCTACCTCTCTCACTCTTCCACCGATTAACGAGTCTCTTTTTGATAATATCCACGTCTCTTTTGAAAGGAATACCCTGTTTGTTTCCGGTTTTCAATTTGTTAAGGCGAGTTTTCATCTCCTTAACATCATTATTAAGAGAAGGCATCACATTCTTGTAGCGATCCATCCACCGTTTACCATAGAGTTTGACAATGTCTTTACGAATGGCGTTTTCACTGAGACCCCTCTTCTTGATGACCTGCTCTTTCTTTACATTTCTCTTCTTTTTCGCCACTTCTTTGCGAGTGGGTGGCGTCTTTGGCTTGGGTTTGGGAGCAAGCATAGCGTTACGAGCCTTTTCAATCTTCTTACAGAGGGTGACCTTTGTCTCTTTGGGATCAAGTTTAATATTAAGAATACCCGCAACGCGAAGAAGTTCAGTCTTACTGTAGCCCGTACAAGTGGCGCGACCAACCTTGAAGTCTTTACCAGATCCAACAAGGGCAACATTCTTCTTCTTGTCGGTGTTACGGAAAGTAGCACTCTTCACCCCCGAAATCTTCTTAATCTTTTCACAAATCTCCCCCTTCTTTGTGGATGTTGTGATTCCAACGACACCCATCTTCTTTGCGAGATCCTCAAGCTCTGGTTTTGACATACGCATACATTGCTTGGCGTCAATTTTAAGGGCCGACGCCTGTTTTTTGCTCAAAATAGACTTCTTCTTGGGTGACTTGACCTTCTTCCCCTTGACCAATCTATTTGGTACAGACGCAGTTAGGAAGATTTCACCCTTTTCATAAAGTACTTTTGCCAATTGAGAACCATCGGTGTATGCTCTAAGCATATCCGCGGGCGTTGGAGCGCCCGATATTTGAATGTTACCGGACTTGGCCAATATGTATTTATGACCTCTATATGTGAGATACATGAATGGCGAGAGTTCCGAATCATACTTGACATCCGTAGCTCCATAATTGGACACAAATCTTTTTGTAAGTAAGACCAAATTCTTGAAAATGCCATTCACTCTAAACTGGCCACTGAGATTGTTATATTCAAATGGATTGTAGAGGAAGGCTTCCTTCTCGCTGTAGTTACCAACAATGAAACGACGGATGAGTTCGGGTTGATTTGATATATTTGTTCCGAGAAACCCACCCGAGAAACGAATTTTGCCATTTCTATAAAAGTTGACTGTCGCACCCTTGGATTCGTTATTATCAGAAATCACAACCTTCAATTGAACAGTAAAAAAGTTCTTATTGAGGTCACCCTTTTTCCCGTATTCGCGAGTATGAGAGAAACCTGTAGTAAAACGTCCATACATACCATTGATCTCTCTAGTTTCTAAATAAAGACCTTCGCCGATTGGTGTTTTGGGAAGTGGGGGTTTGAGGAGAATCTTCTTAAGATCAATTCTCGATTCAGCACTAAAGTTCCTATTCACAGTCGCATTGAACATCCCAGGATTCAACTTACTAATCTTAAATGTCAAAGTGGGTGTTGCGGGCTTCATGGCCATTGCGATGACTTCGTTGGTATTATCATTGCTGTTTGACATATGAACAAATTCGGCAAACTCGCCATAGTTTTCGTTGCTTATAATATTTTTTTCAAGGCGTGGAGGAAAAGCCATATCCGCCTCAATTTCTCTAATTAGTGCATTATTTGACGCAGTCGTAGAAACAGAACTTGGGCTGTTCGTGGGGCGAACTTCCACCCCCGACTGCTTGACAAATTCCCTGAGCTGCTGACTCATTCTACTATGGGGTATCATTTTTTTTAATAGTCATCGGTGAACCCAAGAGTTTCTTCAACCACATCCAGACCATAGATGATAGGTTGCTTGGGATATGTTCTACCCTTGTAGCTAACTATTTCTTCCCTGACTTCAATGTCACGAGAGCTAAATGGTCCCGCATAGAAATCCTGGTTGAACCTGGGCTTGCCCAAGTTGTTTGCTTGACAATGTTGGTTGAATACCTGGATGAACAACGCCTGTGGTACAAAGAGCTCCTTTCCAAAGGTGATACCTGTACTTTCAAGGAAGTTGTGGAGCGTACTCGCAACCATCGCCACCTGCTTCTGGATCTTCTTGAAATACTCTGGAACCACATTCCATATATCCTTGTTCCTATAACTATTTGAGTATGCGAGATATGCCTTCACACACTTGAGAAGAATTTTAGGTAGTTCCCCATTCAACTTTTCGTCGAGTTGTGGGTCTGCATCTCTGACCTGTTTTGAGAAGTTCCACGCCAAAATACGGCGGAGAACAGAACCAGAGTTATCCTTCCAATTCGGAACCTCGTTACCACCCAAAACCCCGGGGACATTCCATTCAATCGATACCGCCGTTTTGTTCTTCACCGCAACCGATACATCTTCACCCGAAACCATCGACTGAAACTCGGCCTGTTCAAGGGCGAGGTCGCCTTTTACCTCTGGTGCAATAAACATAAATGAGTCCTTAATAGCCGAAAGTCCGAACTTCTTTTCAATATTGTTTGAAAGGGTGCCGACATCTTCATTCTCGTAGAACTTCTTGAACACCTTTGTAATCAGGGTACTCTTACCAGAACGTGCAATACCCTTGAAAAAGGGGATCACCTGCCATCCGTCAAGTTCCCCCACATCGTAACATAGGCGACCACCCATGACATACGCCCAGTTACACACCTCTTCGTCGAACTTTTGATACTTGAGAACAGAATCAAACCACGGCGTTGGAATATCCTGCCATCTTTCGACATGGGAGAAGTCATCGAATTGCTGATCGAAATACTTACACGCAATGATTGTTGGATCAAGGCATCGGAACTCCGCACTATCATACGGATAGAAGCAGCAGTCGTACACACCCCTATCTGGGATCCACTCCTTACCGACAAAAACACCATTCTTAAATGACCATACATGACGCCTCTTCGTGATTTCCGGGAATTGCCCGTCTATACATTTTGTCATATTATCAATCACATCTCGGAAAACAGATCCCCGGCTAGTAAAGTTTTTCCATGTAATAAAATCGTCATCTTTCTGTGCGAGAGAATATACAAACTGTTCAATGGTGAATTTTGGCTTCCAGGCGCGAGTTCTATGACCATCTATTGTCTTAATTTCTTCACAACATTGACCCTTGTATCTACGATAACCGGCTTTGTATGTTTCATCCAGAGAGTACAGAAGACACTTTTGAAATGGTGTGGACTTTTCAATCTCATCTTCATCCATCGTAGATGGGTCGCCATTTATGTTAAATTGTGGCTGAGCTGTTGGATTATCCACTCTCTCAAATGAAGTGTAGTGACGACGAATATTTTCATAGCCATCACTCAACTGTTTAAGGATATTATTGATACGTTTCACCAGGGTAATACCATCGTCATTTGGTTCGTGTTTATGAATTTTAAGAGCGCGCGCATGGTTTTTAAGATTAACGAGATATGTTCTCTGCTTTTCACGGATACCTTTGATAGCTAATACATCAATCCGCGATGGGTTAGGATTACCATCTTCGTCAAAATTATCGGGGTGGACAAACTGGCGATATCCCAACTCACGGGCATTTCGAAAATCATTTGTTTTGAGATCCCAGTGTTGTTCCCAGTCGTCAATAGTGGACGCGATTTTATCTCCATTCATTGATTGGATATGTTCCTTCAGTAGCTCTACCAGAGCCCCAAACTTGTTAGGTTCCTTATCAATGAAATGGGTATCTTCCATTCCTACGTGTTTAATGAATTACAATTCTTCTTTCTAAGCTGATTTTGGTGGCTGCATTTTGGAAAGCATCTTTATGAGAATTTTATTTTGTGTTTCCAATTGGTAACAAAGATTGACTAGAGCAGAGCATATAGTATCACCGTCTGGTGTCGCCAAGAGGGAGCTCATAAGTCCCGCGATATCTATGCCTTCGTCATCATCTTCTTGGAAGAATTCATCGTATTCCTCACCCCCGTCAGCCATTAATAGATCTTCGACATCTTCGTCGGAGATAATTTCTCCCTCTTCAATTTCAACATCAATTTCATCATCGGTTTCTTGATCTTCAGGGCGAGCCGACATTTAACCTACACTGAGAAAAATTGAAATCAAAATTTTCGCACCAGGCGCGATTTCACCGAGAAAAAAAATCTCTGCTTATAGTACAAAAACTCTCACAATGGCTGGTGGCCTCATGCAACTCGTGGCCTATGGTGCCCAAGACGTCTACTTGACAGGAAACCCAAAAGTTACCTTCTTCCAAGCGGTGTACAAGCGTCACACCAACTTCGCGATGGAAAACATCGAACAAACTGTTAACGGTACCGCCGCCAACTCAGGCCGCGTGTCCGTGACCGTTGCCCGTAACGGTGATTTGGTTGGCGACATGTACGTCGAACTCCAATCTGCTGCGGCCAACACCAGCACCGCGTCCGGTGATGACGCTTGCTGGGTCGCTGAGCGTGCGATCGCGTCCGCCGAAATTTCCATTGGTGGACAGCGCATTGACAAGCACTACCAACGCTGGTGGCGTTTGTACTCCGAGCTTTACTTGGACGAAGCCAAGAAGGCTAACTGGGGTAAGATGACCACTGCCAAGACTGGTAACACTGTTTACTTGCCTTTGATCTTCTTTTTCAACCGCAATCCAGGTCTCTATTTGCCATTGATTGCGTTGCAATATCATGAGGTCCGTATCGATTTCGATCTTACCTCCACTTTCTCCACCTACTTGAGCACCTCCGTGTTCAAGGTCTGGGCCAACTACGTGTATCTTGACACCGAGGAGCGACGCCGCTTCGCGCAAAAGGGTCACGAGTACCTCATCGAGCAGGTGCAACACACTGGCTCCGACACCGTCACTGCCGGTTCCACTTCCAACAAGCGCCTTTCCTACAACCACCCAGTTAAGGAACTCGTCTGGTGTTTCAACGACCCAGCGACCGCGAATGTTGCCACTTCCTTGTGGAACTTCACCACCGAACCAGCGGCGGCTGATATCGTCCTCGAGTGTGATGCCCGTGCGGGTGTTGCGTCCAACTGTTATGTCCCAGTTGGCCTCGCGGGTGGTGTCCCACTCTACGATACCGCGAAGTCCACCTCCGACTTCGACGAAGAGCGTGTTGGTCCATTGACTGATTTCAAGTTGGTCCTCAACGGTCAAGACCGATTCAAGGCCCAAAAGGGTAAGTACTTCAACCAAGTGCAACCATACAACCACCACAGTGGTAACCCATACGCGGGTGTGTACTCGTACTCCTTCGCGCTCAAGCCAGAAGAACATCAACCAACCGGGACCTGTAATTTCAGTCGTATTGACAATGCTCAAGTCGCGGT
>Ga0228615_1000434_pt1 | contig 22556 bp, 27 predicted proteins | sample 16DmetaG_FD_190530 | JGI IMG/M metagenome (GOLD analysis project Ga0228615, IMG submission 190530) | Seawater microbial communities from Monterey Bay, California, United States - 16D | ecosystem: Environmental > Aquatic > Marine > Coastal | place: USA: California | collected 2016-10-17
GTGATCATTAATTGATTTGATTCTGTTCATTTCTATTATATCTCATCATTTTCTGGCTTAGGGATTTCCTCTTCCACACGTTGATGTTTGGATGTGCCATTAGTTCCTGATCCTAAACGCTCATCTATGGGATGTGTCATAATTGGTGGACCCTCATATATAAAATTTGTAATCAGATATTTAACACCCTCTTTTAATTTTGTACCACGATGAACATATGTTAAATTTGATGGAAATATTACAAGCTTACCAGCTTTGGGTTGTATGTGTCCCCTATTCAAAAATTCAGTAGTTCCACCGATACCTTCTTTAACATCATTGAGGTAGAGTATGTAAGTAAAAATGCGGTTTAAATATCCATCGTGATGCCATGTATAGAATCCATCTTTTTCGGTTTTTTGTATTTGAGGAAGACCAATTGTAGCGTCATTTATTGCTTTATGTACCGCGAGACATCTATCCAACCCCTCTGTATGTGCATAATCTTGGTATTTCAAAAGTGCCTCATTTACGCATTTAGCCACTTCAGTGATAACATCCTCCCAATCTCCACTTATACTGGATGTGGAAATTGGCAAATCTATACTTTTTTTAATGTTTTCTTGTACCCCACCAACTGTTGATCCAATGACCCGTCTTTTATCATTTTCAAAGCGGGAAATAGCATCTTCGCAAAATTCTTTGCTAACGACATTGTCAATTTCAAAAATGTAATCCATGTTTAAATGATTAAAGTGTATAAACTTTAACTTAAGAGTCTATCAAGTCTGACCCTCTCTTTGTTTGGAAATACCACGAGTTGCATGACCTCTCCATCTAAATAAACTTGTCCGTGATTTTTGATGCGTTCATCCTTGATGACTTGATCAACTCTCACAAGGTTTACGCGCACCACCTTCGCACTTGAAGATTTACTATGATGTATAGCGAGGAGTGCAGCATCCCTCTTCGTCTCTTTGGGAATTGTATTCTCTTCGTGGCATATAATCACATGAGAACCAGGTCCACCATCAACATGCATCCACCATTCTCGGGGATAACTTGATAGTGTGAGACTGTCATTTTCCTTCGCATTTTCACCCACCTTAATTTGAATACCGTCGCGTGATATATATGTCTTCATTAATTCAAATGGTTCTTATCTTCTAAATATATTCGTAACCAGTATGTACTTTGCATCAGCTTTAATTAAACGACCTGTGTGTATAAATGGCCATGTAGTTGGGAATATAGTCATTTTACCAGCTTCGGGTCTAATTGACCTCCCATTTACAAATTCGGTAGTACCACCTTCATCGGTTTGAAGTGTATTTAAATACACAAAAGATGTAAACACCCGCTTTTCACCAGGAATATAGTCCTGGTGCCATCTATAATGTTTACCTTTTTCGATCTTTTGAATACAGGGGGCTCCGAGTTGAAGTGGAAAAATTGAGTGATCAAGTACAAAGTCCATATCACCATCTTCATCTATGCCAGCATCTTTAAGAATACTTTTTACATGTTCAACGTATGTATTAATCGCATTTTTAAGATAGTATTGAATCTTAGTCTTTGCGATTTCCCAACCAGGGGACGTTAATACATTCAACTCTGTGCTACTCTTCCATTCTTCGTTAATATACCTGTCACCTCCACCGTCTTCCAGTGTACCTTTCACTTGATTCTGGGTATCATTTTCAAATTTGTTTATGATGTTTTCACATAACTCAGATGAAAATACGTTTGGAATTTCCAAAATAAACTTATCCATTTTGTAAATTACAATTTAAATCTTTAATTATTATAAGATGTTTAGGAATCCACCCGACAACGACGCGGTCCGAATCAATAACTCAAACTCAAATTACAACGAGGCTAACTACAACGGAGCGCGTGGATTACGAATCAATAACTCAAACACAAACGAAAATAACGTTGGTCAGATCAGGTCGCGAGTCATAGACCCCAACAATCTCAGGCGTATGCGAAGAATGCGAATGTCCTTTGCTAACGCGGGTCTAGTGGGTCGGCGTCTCAACTTTGGAAATAATGGGAACAATAGACCAAATGCATCCAACTATATGAAAAATGGAAAGAGAATGAAAAAGAATGTGAATGAAAACACAAAGACCAAGAAGATCAAATGGAAAAAGATGAGCGTGCGTAATATGCCAACCGACCCCATCAAGTATGAAAACTTCAAGTCTGGACAAAAGGCTGTGAAAATCAATACATTATATCTTACACCAGATTCCTTTCGTAAGTTAGCGCGTATGTCCATGACAAATGCTATTAACGCTAATGGCAATATGGTGTTATTCACGAATCCTTTCACTCGCGGAAAAGTTAAAAAGGGTGATTTAAAGTTTGTAATCATTGAACGCGCAAACAAAAAGTAATTTTATTGACGACATAAAATATATGCACGTCGTATTTAATCCCAGTCCATCAGTCGCTCATAAATATAGGGTAACCCTCCCTAATAAGAGAAGTATTGATTTTGGTTCAGTGGGTGTTGCTGATTATACAAATCATCAAGACCCACAACTTATGCGTGCACATCTCATCGGAAAGGGAGCGATTGTTTCTGATGAGTTGCGAGTAGAGGCGGATTATGGTGAAATCCATCGGGGTATGCTCATGATTGGCGAAAGCACAGAAGAGGACTGGGATGATTGGTTCTCCCGAGAATATTGGGAGAGATGGATGTTGTGGTCATATCCCAACATACATCAGGCCAAGTTGTGGATGACTATGCGTAAGGGAATTCTTTTCATGCCAACCGCGGATGACCTTTTTTATTTAACCCCACGTGGACCTATATAACTTCTATTTCAAAAACGCGAAAACAGTATTTTCGATTATTACTAGAATTCAACGTCATGATTGTGAAATTACCCTCCGAATGATCTTTCACAATTTTGTTCATTGCGCCCAAATGTATGTCAAATCTATTTAGATATTTATACGCAATCACACCACCACACCCATGGTAAGCGGTCTCGTTATCGATAACTTTCCAAATTCGGGAACACTTTCCAGTTACATTAACTTTGGGATAAAACTCGTCATCACAGAAATCTATTTCAGATTCAACCTGATCATAACTAATTTTTACAATGTCTCCCGCTTTTACTTCTAGGAGCTTTTTCTTACCCCCGATAGCTTCCGCGAACTCTTTGTACTCTCCATCTTGGATTTCATACTTCTCTTGTATCTTATCCAACAGGGACAGTAGGTGATGGCGATCCATATCTGTTACTTGATTTATTAAAAAGCAAAGCTAACTTAGGCGCCAGTAGATCCAAATCCACCCGCACCTCTCTCCGTCTCTTCAAGAACACCAATTTCCTCCACATCGGGTGTTTCACAGCGCTCAAGGACAAGTTGTGCGATGCGATCCCCTTTCTTTACCTCAAAGTCTTTGTCTCCGTGATTGAAGAGAACGACTTTGACTTCACCTGTATAGTCGGGATCAATAACACCCGCACCAACTTGAATACCATGCTTCACAGCGAGACCGGATCGTGGTGCAACACGACCATACACACCATTTGGCATGAGAATGGCTACACTTGTCCCGACCAAAGCACGATGCGTGGGAGGGATAACAACTTCATCAGTGCTGTAAAGATCGTATCCAATAGCACCCCCAGAACCACGAGTTGGAATAATAGCATCTTGTGTAAGTCTCTTAACACAGAGACTCATTTCTACTTTACTTGGGTTTGTAATCTTTATAAAGGTTTGATGCCACATATGAATAATGAATAATGTTTGGAAAGTCCACAACTTTATCGTCAAAGCAAATGCCCCCAAAACAGACTATGAAAAACTCAAAACCAAAATTCGCCGAACAACTTTGGGATACGGTACAGCGCTTTCATCTGTCTATTTCATTACACATGGTGCAGAGGAGGGCGTATCCGCTACATTAGGTGTAGCTTCGTCACTCGCGTACATTGGACTACTGACACAAAGGGTAGATAACATTGAAAAATCTTCACTATTTCAGAAACAGCTACTGGCCCCAGTGGGTACCGCCATTTTTGAAACTATGTGGAATAATGCTCCATTTGCATTTGATTTTGACTATGGTGCGACACTCATGGGATTTCTCGCCTACAAAGTTGCCCTCCTCACGGTTGTATATGAAGAGGTCCGAAAAATGCTTGTATCATCTGAAGATGATGACAACCAATAAAATGTCAGGGTATATTAACCATGCGCGATCCATCGGAAAACGATTCGGTCAGAATTAATAGTCCGTCATCTCCACGACCTCGGGTCAGACAGAGGATCCATAATGCCGACGAGCTCCGCCGCCACGCGGCCGGTGTGGCCCGCCAATTATTTGGTGGTAACAATGAAGGACCCAAATCTCCACCCAAAGCTCCAAAGAAAGTGAATGTTTCGAAGTATGAAAAGATGTTGAAGAATATTGAGAATAAAAACAAAAACAAAAACACCAAAAACAATAAACCCAATAACGAAAACAAAAACGTGGCTTCGTGGTTCAATAATAGTATGACAGAAGCTAAGAAGAGTAACATTCCCAAAGATAAGCGGGTCTTCCTCTTAACGGATATGACAGGTGATGGTAAGATTAAACAGGTGTGGGATCGCAGATTTCTTAATGGATTGGTTGAATCGTATGAAAATCGCTATAATCGCGTCCGCGAAGCCAACGATCCATTCTTCACATCTCCATTGACACGAAAAAAGTTTAGTAAGAATGACATCAAAGCGTATCCACCCACAAACGCGACAAAAAGGAGAATAAAGCAAATCGTGAATGGGAGGACTCTCGAATCCAAAGTCAATAAAATCATGAAAATTAAGAATAAGGATTATTTAGCGCAGTCAAACATATTGGAGACGATAAAGCGTGGTATAAGAAAAGGTGATATAACAACCGAGAAACAAATAAAGGAACTTGCTTTGATATACGAGGTTACCGGTAGGGAACTGCTCATTTCTGGACACAAAAAGGATGGCGATTACTATACGGCGTATGTAAAAGGAAAGTTCAAACCTCATCACATAAAATTTATGAAAGACACACCCTATATTGCTTCAAAATTATATGACACCACTCGGCAAGGGGAGCCCCGAGCTCCCGCGCGAGCGATAGTCCCCCTCTATAAATTACCATCGTCGGCGGTTAAATATTTGTCAGGATTTGATAAATATGCCAGTGGTGAGTCACCCGTTGCGCGCAACACCCTTACATTGATCATAAGAGTATTAAGACAAGTAGTCAAAGTCGGTTATGTGACGATGGCGGAAAACGTGGCACTTCGAATCGTGGGATTACCAAATTCCAATTTACGAAATAAACTCGGTGAGTACTATGAGTGGTATGAGTTAGTGAGGAATGCTAGTTCGTAAGTATTTAGTTCTTTGATTCATCGCTCCGCCCACTGGGAAAGAAGTAACTTTTCTGGATATGTCAAATTATAGTCCTTATCGGTGATATACCCATGTACATAATCAAACACGTAGATAACATTGAAAAATCGTCATTTCAGAAACAGTTTTTTGTTCCACTTGGAACGGCTATTTTTGAAACAATGTGGAATCATGCACCATTTGGTTTTGATTTTGATTATGGTGCGACTTTTGTTGGATTTTTTGGCATATAAACTCGCCTTACTTACGGTACTTTATGAAGAAGTTGTTAGGATGATGATTACCGAATCCGAACCCGAAAAGGATAGAATTTCGCATCTAGATTCCTTTGATTCTGCACTTGAAAGCGAAAAATAGAATCCATGCAATGACAACATCTATAGTATAATGATCTCTTGTAATCACAGATACAAATGAAGTTAACACTGGCCATAAAGGCCATAGAGGAGCCCCTACAAAATTAGAAGTTACTAAATTAAGTGTTGTATGCCCAGAGAATGTATAGTCGTTACAGTATCCAAATCCTGGTCTGATCTTACAAGGTTTTTCTTTTGTGTATGGTAGTATAGTGACCGCATTACACAAAGCTCTCGCAAAATACATGATAGTCAATAATTTTAAATATGAATTGCGTTTATTAGTTGACCACGAAGGCCAGTTGGAAAGGAGAAAAAGTACGGGGACTATCAAAACATAGTCTGGTAGATGTTCGTATTGTTCAAAGTTTGGCAAAAACTTAAATCCCATATCATATATAGGACCGTGTTTGTTAGAACCATTCTTATGTGATATATGATGCCCAACTAGTATATTGATTATCAGTGATAACACGAACAATATCAATAACATCCTGTTATATATATTATGTAAAGAATAAAACATTTATAACTATCTCAAATTTTTGTCCGCTGTGTAATACGTCTTTCCTTTCATTACAAAACTATGGACACGGGCATATCCCCACGCTTGTGGAGAAGCTCCTGGACGATGCCCGGTTCTCCATGCGGCGAGGCCTCTATTGTAAATTGTTTGAAGAGTCTTCAATGGAATCTTTGTAGCTTTTGATATTTCTGGGAGTGATTTCACTTCCGACCCATACTTCTTTCTAAACTTTTGGGTGTATGAAGAGGTGCGAGTCTTCATACCCTTATCAGTCTTGAAGTCTTTGTAATCTTTCTTGAGCATTTTCTTGTAGCGGGTCTCTACAGACTTTAGGGTTCTAAGACCCCTAAAGTATTTGAGTGGTGCATAGATCTTACTCTCGGTTCTGCGCAGTTCTCTCACTTTCTTGACAATTTCCTGATCTGTCAGAGGCATCTTAATTATTGTATAGAATAAAATACAAATGTTCGTGGGTATCGCTAGTTCTATTCTCTGTCTGATTACATTTACTGGTTTATTTTAGTATAAAATTATCTATATTTATTTCAATGAGCTGTAGAGACAATCTTTGTACGTGTTGTTTATTAACGACGGTGATAGGTGCAATTGTTGGTGGTATGATGATTAGAATCATGACCGACCCAGGTACTTAACGGCAGCAAGAATGTTTGGAAAGATCTTATTACCGAAACGAACACGCCCCGATTTGGTCGACATCCATCCCCTGTGTCCATTGTAATAACACTTTTGGATATCAACCATTATAAAAATATGAGATTATTTTATAGAAAGGCAAAATGAGTCTCACAATTATTATAGGAAATATGTTTTCTGGTAAAACTTCTGAACTTATTCGAAGACTTAAGCGCTACAAAGTCATAGGCAAAAAAATTGTTGTCATCAATTCTCTAAAAGATACCCGGTCTCCTGAAGAAGTCCTTAAGACGCACGACGGTGTGGAGTTTCCGTGTCTGAAAGTTCCGCACATTTCTCATTGTATTGTGGACCAGTGTTTCTGTGATGCTGATATAGTAGCTATCGACGAAGCACAATTTTTTACACAACTCAAAGACTTTGTTCAGATGTGTCTTTTCCTCGGAAAGTCTGTGATTGTAACTGGTTTGGATGGAGACTACAAACAGCAAAAATTCGGAGAAATTCTTGATTGTATTCCTATGGCTGATGAAGTCATTAAGTTGTCTGCGTTATGTATGGATTGTAATGACGGAACGTCCGGTCCATTCACAAAACGAATCGTAGAAAACCAAGATTTAGAACTCGTCGGTGGAAATGATATGTATAGGGCTGTTTGTAGGAAGCATCTATCTTGTATGAGTACACCTCTACCTATGACAAAGGCGTCAAATTTAAAAAACTTAATCAAATAAATAAAAACTTTTAAAATTTAACATATCTTAAATTTTAAAAATTTAGTTTTAAATTTTATTAAAATATTAAACAACTAACAACTTAGTTGGAGAACGCGAGACCGCCCATACCAGATTGGATACGGAGGACATTGTAGTTGGTCGCAAAGAGATGCATCGTGTTGGTCGCCGTGGCGGTATCCTTGATCTTGATAGCGACTTGAGCATTGTCAATACGACTAAAATTACAGGTCCCTGTTGGCTGATGTTCTTCCGGCTTGAGGGCGAACGAGTACGAGTACACACCCGGGTACGGGCATCCCGTGTGGTGGCACATCGGTTGCACTTGGTTGAAGTACTTACCGGTTTGTTCCTTGAAGCGATCTTGTCCGTTGAGGACAAGTTTGAAGGTGTCGAGCGGACCGACAGCAGCCGTAGCGGAAGCCGCACCTTCTTCGACCCAACGAGCCTCGGACCCATCGGTACCGACCGCAACAAGCGGGACACCAGTACCTTGGGTGATCGGCACGAAAGCGTTAGAAGACGCAAGCGCCGTCGGATCGGAGTCGAGGACGAGCGCCGCATTGTCGGTGTTGGAGGTGAAGTTCCAGAGGGCGGCGTTGGAGGAGCTGCCTTCGGAGAAGCACCAGACAAGTTCCTTCACCGGGTGGTTGAAGGACAAGCGGACTTGCTTCGTGGAAGCCGAGGAAACAGAGTCGGCACCAGTGTGCTGCACTTGTTCGATAAGGTATTCGTGGCCCTTTTGAGAAAATCGGCGTCGTTCTTCGGTGTCGAGGTACACGTAGTTACCCCACACCTTGAAGGTACCGTCGGTGTATTGAGCGAACTCACCCGACAAATCGAAGTCAAGACGGACTTCGTGGTATTGGAGAGCGATGAGCGGCAAATGCAAACCCGGGTTGCGGTTGAAAAAGAACACCAACGGCAAAAAGACGGTGTTGTCAGACGCCGTCGTCATCTTAGCCCAGTTAGCCTTCTTGGCTTCATCCAAGTACAACTCGGAGTAGAGGCGCCACCAGCGCTGGTAGTGCTTGTCGATGCGTTGGCCACCAATAGAAAGTTCAACATCCTTAATGGCACGCTCGGCGACCCAGTTGCAGTCGAGAGCATCACCAGTCTTGGACGCCAAACTCTTAGCCTTGAGTTCGACGTACATTTCACCGATCAAGTCACCATTACGCGCAACAGTGACAGACACACGGCCATTATCCGTAGCCGTACCATTGACAGTTTGTTCAATGTTTTCCATAGCGAAGTTAGTGTGGCGCTTGTAGACCGCCTGGAAGAAGGTAACCTTCGGGTTACCAGTCAAGTAGACGTCTTGGGCGCCGTAAGCGACGAGTTGCATGAGACCACCGGCCATTGTGAGAGTTTTTGTACTATAGACCAATATTTTTTTTCTGGCTGAAATCGCACTTGCTGCGAAAAATTTTGCCTTCGGTTTTCTCAGTGTAAGATAAAATGTCCTCCCATCCTGAAGAAGAATATGTCTCCGAATCTGGTTCTGAAGTCGACGTCGACATCGATGTCAAACATGAAGAAATTATCGAAAGTGACGAAGGTGAGGAAGATTATCTCATGACAGACGATGAAGGTTCCGATATTCCGGAAATTTTTGACGAACCGCTCCAGATGGAGGAACTTCTCACTTCGGTCCTCGCCACCCCTGATGGTGACACAGTTTGTTCGGCCCTGGTAAACATAGCTCACCATCTCGAGGTTCAGAATAAAATTCTTATTAAGGTACTCTCGACTGTCAACAAAAAATAAACTTAGAAAAATGAATTGTAATAAGATTAGCTATAAAATGGATACACATTACATTGACAGAGATCCGAATGTTACTGATTCCGAGATGGAAAATTTGAGAAATCAAATTCAGACCCTCGATCAAGAGCAAGTATTGCGTATCCTGGGACTTATGGAGGACAAGTGGTCTCTTACGAAAGGTAATTGCGACCCCCGTGATATCGTGCGTCTTGGATATGACCAATTTTTTGACCCTTCTGAGTTAGAAGAAGATGGGTTTCCTAGGCGCATTGAGATGAATACCGTAAATGGTAAGTTACAAAGAGAAACTAAATTTTTGAAAAGTTTGGGTAGTCGTGTAAAAACTATAAATTTGATGGAGCATCAATTAGAGGATCACGATTTATCGGTAGGTGAACGTGTCTGTCGCCTGATCAAACAGATTAACGAAGCATTTAAAAATATTAGATTACACTTAAACGCTCAAGAGCGTATTTTACATCCAAGACAAATCCCCGAAAAATTTGATGCAGACCCCGAGTACTTCGATGCCACACCAATGGACGAAGCCAAATTAAGTGAAATGACACCCTACCAACGTGCAATTGTTGCAGTTCTTGATGAGACGTCTAAGAAGAATATGAGGCGATACAAGGGTAAATGTTGTGTGCAACGAGTTTCGAATGGACATTATACACGGGCTTGGACGTCTACACACACAATTCAAGAGTTCGTTTATGAACTGGCTGAAAAGGAAGTGAACTTTGAAGTTTGGAAAGATTTGACTTCTCGTGGTACCGCATTTAGGGATGTTATCAATCACTTAACACACTGTGTTGACAGCGACTTCCCCGAGATTAAAAAGACTAGACATATGTGGTCTTTTCAAAATGGTGTGTTTATTGCAAAAGAATGGATTCCCGATAAGGGTGTTTATGATTGTCACTTCTATCCATTTGAAAGTAAGCAATTTAACTGTCTAGATCCGACACTGGTGAGTTGTAAGTATTTTGATCAGCGTTTCGAAGACTATTCTTATATGGAAGATTGGTGGTCTATTCCAACGCCACATATGCAATCTATCCTCGAATATCAGAAATTCGACGAAGAAGTTTCTCGTTGGGTATATGTAATGGGTGGTCGTCTTTGTTTTGAAGTCGGTGATATGGATGGGTGGCAAGTTATACCGTTTTTTAAAGGTATTGCCCGATCAGGTAAAAGTACAATTATCACCAAAATTTTCAAAAAGTTTTACGAAAATGAAGACGTTTCAACCTTGGGTAATAATGTCGAGAGAAAGTTTGGTTTGTCTGCAATTTGTGATTCTCTTATGTTTATTGCCCCGGAAGTAAAGGGTGACTTGGCACTTGAACAAGCCGAGTTTCAGTCTATTGTATCAGGCGAAGATGTATCAGTTGCTGTAAAGCACGAGAAAGCTAGGTCAATTGAATGGAAAACACCGGGTGTATTGGGTGGTAACGAGGTTCCGGGGTGGAAAGATAACTCTGGTTCTGTCCTCAGGCGTGTATTGCCTTGGAATTTTACTCGCCAAGTAAAGGATGCAGATCCTCAACTTGACGAAAAGTTAAGCGGGGAGATTCCCACAATTTTGTATAAGTGTGTACGCGCTTATCTGGATTATGCTCAACGTTACAGAAATAAGGATGTATGGAATGTTGTACCAGACTATTTCAAGAAGATACAAAGACAGGTTGCGATGGTTGCGAGTACTTTGCACAATTTCTTGGAGTCTACAAATATTGTATACGGAAAAGACTTGTGCGTTCCACAGAAACTCTTTGTCCAACTTTTTAACCAACACTGCAATGCCAATAACCTAGGCAGACCCAAGTTCAATCCAGACTTTTATGCGGGTCCGTTTAGCTCTAGAGACATCGAAGTCAGGGAAGAATCCATGACATACAAAGATCGTTTGTATCCTCGACAGCCATTTATCTTTGGTTTAGATATTGTCGAAGAAAACCTAGGCTTCACAGACGATTACTAAAAAAAAATAGTACTAATTATTAATATGAGCTCTGGTGTAAAAGAGTTCTTGAGAAAATCAAATGTGGAGATACAGACCACACCTTCACCCACAGCCACAGTCTCGAGTTCTTCAACCAATACTATTAATAATCAGTTGTCTCGCAATATCGAGATGCAAATGTTAAGAAATCAACAGTTTCCAAACAAGATAGAAAATAGTATTGTCAATAATAACAACTATGGAGAATTTGCACAATTTGTCTATGATAGTAATGATAACAACACATTGTCTACTCCTAGCCCCGTGAGAAATGTGGGTCTGGTTATGAGTAAATTAAACCCTGGTATGTTCAATGCTACGGTCAACAAGCATTTTAGCTCGGGTTCGAGAATAGATTTGAAAAAGATACTGATGGTTCCGATCAAACCCAAAACACCTATAGGAGATGGTCTTTATATAGAAACAAAGGAAATCAAGGGTATATATGGTCGTTTTCAGACAGGTTTTATATCCACAAAAAACTACGGTCAAAAGGGTAGTTTAAATCGAAACTATTTCAGTGTTCAATTTACATTGGATATTACTATTGGCAATGAAAAGAAGGGGGTAAGTGTGAATTTTTACAAAAATGGCAAGATTCGATTTTCTGGTGGATTTGTCGGTACAAATATTGAACGCCAAGCTGATCTCATAAGAAATTACATGGTTAACACATATACTGCCAAAGAATCTTTTTTATATAACCCATTTGAATATAATAATCTGAGTGGTCAATTTAGAGTCAACGGATATTTTAAGAATTTCAACTCTTTATATTCACGATTTCTTAAAAAGTATGGTGGACAAAGTGGCAAATATGAACCAGAACTTTCACCATTTATGTATTTGACATACAAAGACCATAAGTTTATACTAGCGTCATCCGGTAATATTCAGATTTCGGGTTCTACTACACCTGAACGAATGGTTGATGCATACAACAAAGGTATGGAACTTATGCGCATGTTTAATGAAAGTGGGGAAATAATTATCACTGGAAATATAACAAACAATACAATTGTTCAAAATAAAAAGAAAGTAAAAAGTAAAGTTCCAAAGAAGTTAACTCCGTCACAAATAAAAGCATTAAAAGTTGATGGAAAGCAGTGTATGCGAATGCCAAAACCACAACTTTTACATTTGGCCAAAACTTTGGGAGTTGTTGGTATAAAAAATACCACGAAAAAGGAAGAAATTTGTAAAAAAATTAAAGCCATAACAAATACCAAAACAACTTCTTTTAGAAACACAAACAAAAATAAAAATGTTTCACTGAGTGGAACAAATAAAACTTTTAAGGTTGGTAGATCTATATGCAGCAATTATTCTAAGACGGAACTCATACGAATTGCTAAAATACTCGGTATAAAAGTTGAAGACAAAGACACAAAAATTTCTTTGTGTACAAAGATAGAACAATTTAGAAATAAAAAAGTTGCACCTAAACCTGTAAATAAAGTGACACCCAAACCAAGCAGAAAAGAAGTAGCTCAAAAGAAAAGAAATGTGAAGAAAGATGTGGTCACAAAAAAGAGGCGCCTCGATGAAAAATCAATCAAGAATGACATTGTCAAATTATACGGAAAAAGATGGATGAATAAATATAAAAACGTCATACCGTCGATAAATCAAGATGTTAAAAATGTTAAATCTAGATTAAACACAATCAAGAAAACAAACAAAACAACAGGTGTCCCTTTTAAAAGAGACGCAGACTTAATCAAAAAGAGAATGGTGAATCGTTGGAAACGTGAAAGAGAAAGAGATCTCGAAAGAAAGATCATAATGACACAAATAAATACACGTGGTATTAATAAAAATTTAGCTAATACATTCAGACGAGATGCCACAAATTATATAATGACTCATGGACCTACTAAGAAACAACTTGAAAAATATAAAAACTTATGGATCAACTTGCGAAAAAAATAAAATGTAACTATATTTTAGAATGTCATATTTTGCAGTGACATCAACATTTTTTATAAGTGTTGTTATATTTGTTTTATTTTTTGGTTTGATTTTGAGTTACACGTGTACAGGAGGAACTTTTAAGATAAAGGATTACGACGGGTCCAAGTGTTTTAAATTTATTGACTATAGTGTGTTATCGGAAAAAGGACAACTAGAAACAGAAACGATATCCTCTGACTTTGATCCAGATCAAGGAACTGTAGATTCGGAGGCCGAACCATCCATCGATGATGTGTTAACTACCACACTCCAAAGTGCAATTATAGAATTCGGGGGGGAGCAAGAAAGTACACCCACTCAGGACCAGGGTTCAGCTCCCGCACAGGACCCGGGTTCAGCTCCCGCTCCGGCTCCAGACACAGGTCCAACACCGGAAGAAATATGCAGAGATGGTGATATATGTAAATGTGAAACAGAATGGACTAACTGGAGTGATTGTAACGTTGTTACTTCGAAGACCAAAAGATCCAGATGTCGTGGACCAAATGATCTTATCGAAGAAGAAAGGGATTGTACATGGTGTCGCGTTGGTAACGTGTGTCATTGTGAAACCGATTGGGAGCCGTGGGGACCGTGTGACACAACGACACTGAAAATAAAAAGAAGTAAATGTAATGGCCCAGGTGATTTAGTAGAAGAGAAAATGGATTGTAGATGTAGTTATGGTGACTGGGGAGAGTGTAGTAAAACATGCGGACCTTATGGTTATAAGATGAGAAAACGTGAAGTATTAGAATATCCAAATGAAGGCATGGATCCGACTGAATGGGAGAATGGAATTTCATGTACCGAATATGAATTAGAACCCTGTAATCAAGATATACAATGTCTCGGGTGTTGTGAATCAGAATATTCAATGTACGACTATGGTGTGAAAACGTCTATAAATGAGATTAATAAAAATAACATATTTGATATATATCGCGGTGTTTTGGGTAATGTTCGAGGTGCATCAACATTAAAAATACAAATAAATGCAGGTGGTGATAAATTAAAAATTAATGGTAATGTGTATATTTTTAAATACGGTACAACCAATACATACACAGATGGGACACGTGATTATGTTTTTATACTTTATCAATCGGGAATGTATGCACACCTGTACGATGTAAATTCGGATGAAAATGTAGTTTTTGAAAGAAAAGAACAAATAAATTGTAATTATTGTGATTAAAATATTTCGTAAACGTATGAACACCGAAGAAACTCGTGAAAGAGATCATTGGTGTCAAAAACAAGAAAGCCTTCTCAGGAGATGGGCAGAAAAGACAGCCGGTTACAGGTGGTTACATAATCATGCAAGACTTCATTTTAAAAAACAACATGATTATTTATCCTATCCAAGTATTGTAATTTCGAGTATCACCGGTGTGGGCGGTTTTGCTGTTTTGAATCCAAGTGGTAATGATAATGTAGACGATTCTACAAAAACAAAGATTATGATTGTGCAATATATGTTTGCATTCTTAAATGTTTTGGGTGGTATTTTGACATCCATATCTAAATTCAGTCAAAGTCAGCGATTATCCGAGTCACATTCTAATATGTGTATTCTGTATTCTAAGTTTTACAGAAATATTGATATGGAATTATCACTTGATGTACAACATCGTGCAAATGTTGTAGAATTTGTTAAAAAGGCTAGAGAAGAATATGATCGTTTGTTAGACGAAGCACCAGATATTCCTGCATTAAGTATAAAAGCTTTTAATGAAGAATTTCCAGACAGAGATAATAAACCAGACGTTTGTAACGGTTTGAATATTATCCCAGATGATGTATCTGTAGGTTATAATAAAAGAGAAGCTATAAGAAATTGGGTCAATGCCGTATCAGGTGTAATAAAGGGGCGGCGAAGTAGAGACGGAATAGAGAATATAGAACTCGGACGTTTAGAATCAACTTAATCTTTCGTTGCATGTTTTGTCGATAAATACACTATAAAATATAACAAATAAAACTAAAGCCGGAACTAAAATATATTTGAGTCTTGGAAATATAGCCAAACCGAGTATTATTGAAATTATTATGTAAATATACAAAAATTGAGTATATTCAATAATACTTCTCTTTATGCGATGAGCGTTTAATGTACCTGGATATGATACAAATACAGCATTATTTTTCTTATCTTTGTGAGTTGGTGGTACATTTTTGAAGATTTTTTCTTGTTCATCTATTTTTATAAAGTTGTGTACTTTACACAAATCATTTAAATTTCTTTGGTCGTCTTCACAATCCATTTCATTTGCTTGGTTTATTACAATCTTCAAATATTTGACATAACCCATGTAAAGACCAGAATTAGCTGTATTATTTTCATCACATGTACCAAATATAATTTTAGAAAATGGTCCAAATGGCATAGGATCTTTAGACACAAGAACACCACAATCATATGACTTAAATATTTTCACAACATCTTCTGGACTTTTGTTTATTTTTGTATCAAAGCCATCAACGAAAACAATTATGTCATCGTCATTTTTGGTTTCGATATGTTTAGACATTGCTTTATATTTATCACCAAAACCATTCCATTTTGTTCCCCAACCCAACACAGTCACCTTCTGATTGAAATTATTATTTACTAATTCTTCAAACATGCCTTGTGGTTTGTTGGCGTAAGTCACGAGTTCAAACGACATATTTATATAAAGCAAGAAATAAATTTAAAAACAATTGTTTATTAATTGTTAGATGAACATTGGAATTTTAACGGCAGGAGGAGTATGTCCGGGTGTAAATACATTGATACGATCAATTACACTTCGTGAAAGAAATCAAGGTAATAATGTGCACGGGTTTTGTCACGGTTTTCGTGGTTTAAATAAAAACGTTAAATGTTATTTTGACCAAAAAAATATCGAAGAAGGGCCAGGTACTATTCTGAAAACATCATATGATTTTGTGGATGTTGAATCAGCTGTTAAAACTCTTGAAGATTTTGACAGGCTTTATTGTATTTGTGGTAACGAATCTATAAAGTCGGCCCGAGATCTCGCACTCGATGAAAGAATAGATACGAATATCATAGGGATTGCCAAGACAGTGTTTAATGACATCCCGGGTTTGGAATCGATTGGGTTTCAATCGGCTATTCAGGAGCTTGCAAGATATATAGATTGCGCTTATGTTGAAGCCATTTCGACCAATACGATTGTTTTTTTAGAAGTACCCGGAAGAAACAGTAATGAATTAACTATACACGCAGGTCTTGCAAGAAATTCAAAAGTTACAAATGTTATTTTGCCAGACATGAAAGGTAATCACGTTACCGACATTGAGTATAGTTTTGCAAAGAGAGGCTACGCCGTCGTCGTTGTTTCTGAAATATGCGACCATCAACGAATCGCTTCTAATCTTTCTAGCGATGTTAAGGTTATTACCCCTGGTTATCTTATCCGTGATTCTGGGGCGTGTGTCTACGACACTATATTAGCTGAGCGTATGGTCCGTGAAGCATTCGATCATGCTCAAGAAAATAAAAATTTCATCAAAGGTGCAAATAGGATTATTAAGTTTAACGACTTTCTTAGAATAGCATAATTAACTTAAAGAAAAGCCTATATGTATAAGAGAGATCCTATAGCTCAGTTGGTTAGAGCGCGGTGCTTATACAATTATGTATATTTGAGTGTAGTAAAATACACATGAGCGACGCCGATGTCGTGGGTTCGAGCCCCACTAGGATCATTTTCTTTGTATATTATAAATGCTTCTCCAAAACAATATAGTTCTTGTTTTTTTGTTACTTATTCCTGTTGCAGGTATTGTGTCACATGGTAATTTTAATTACTTTCCAATGTTGACTACACAAATAGAAACACCATTTATTTATGGTATGATTATCATGCTACAATCATTTTTTGGTTTATCTGGACTTACCGAAACCCCCAGTCGAGTTAAGAATTTAATGAATCAAAAATGGTTTAGATTTTTTACAGTCATGATACTTTCTTATGCCGCCACAAGAGACATAGAAGATTCAATTTTCCTTATGTTAATGTTCCTTGTATCAATTCAACTTATCAGGACCAAGGAGGAGAGAAAGAAAAATCCATACATATTATAAAATGAGGTATAATTCCCTACGCCGATTAGATTTCAAGGTAAGATGGGGTTTGCACAAAACAGGTTTAGTTCAAGATCATCATGTGATACCTAGACAATTTAAAAATCACGTTGCAATGAAAAACTCTGGATATGACATGAATTCTAGTAAAAATATAATAATGATGCCGACACGTCACGGTATACACACACTTAATTTGAGAGAAAATAGACTTGTACACGAAGGCAATCATAAAGAATATAATAACTTTGTTGGCGAAATGCTAGAGATTATAAACGACGAAGACGAAATGGACTATCTCACAAATATTTTAAAAATGGGATGTCGAAGAAGACCCAAAGACATACCGTGGTAATATTTATTTCCATGGGAAGTCTGCATACCTACTTTTAAGTATAGGCTCACCCTTGTCATAAATGTGACAGCATTGCTTATATCTGTCAAACCCATCGTGACAACTTTTTACATAATTATACATTTTAACAGTTTTATCATGCCCCCCATGCCTTAATTTATTTTTATTATTTACACACACCTCGTCAAACAAATATAAATTATTATCATTTATACCAGTTTCTGGATTTTCGTCGTAAATTTCTCTCAATAATATGTAAAATTCTATACAATTACTGAGATAGAGAGGTTTATCAGAACCTTCTGACATAAAATTGATCAAATCTAAGAATATACTTCTTCCCGGACCGGTAGCTATTATTCCATTATAGATTGATCCACTTTGAATACTTAATACTGTATATAAATTGTTTTCATCGGTAAATATTTCGCTAATTGGTTTTATTAACTCGGTTTTAATATCCATATATATACCACCATATTTATACAAATAACAGTACCTGAAAAGATCAGCCTTGTGAGCTTTCACATTTAGTGATTTAAATTTATCAGCCAATTCCAAACTATAGTGTTTTGATATAAATTCATAACAATCGTCATCATCAAATACTTTATGTTCATAACCTTTTGCATACTTGTTTACATTTTCATAAACTTTTGATGGAATTTTATTTTTTGAGCTGTATGTTTGAACTAAAACTTTTGGTATTTTCGTGTTATGTTCTGTCAAGGGTATTTTATTTATGTTTATTCTATTTCTCAATTTGTTCCACAATTTAACCATTTTGTACGAATAGGATATGTTTTCACACACTTTGTCTGGATTACCCCAACCATATTTTACCGTGTCTTTATAAGGTCCATTTTCGGAACTTTCTAAAATAATATCAGTATATTTATTAATATCTATTTTCATACTTGAAACATATGGAACTAAATAATCTCCATTTTTGCCAATAATATTTCTATATTTTTCGTTATCCTTTTTGTAATTTGGATTTTTAAAATCTTCCATGCACTTGTCATACCATTCCTCTATGAATGGATGTTTAGGTGGAGCCTTTATAAAAAAGTTTTCCACACACGTAACACCATCTTTAGAGAAACGATCGGCTTTATAACAAAATACTCTTTTTTTGGGTAGCCATGAGTGTAATTTTTGTGTTAAAAAGACACTTGCATCCATCCAAATACCGCCATATGTTTTCAAAAGATACAATCTTATGAGATCTGATTTATTAGCTTTAATTTTTGTATTTTGGTTTATTTCATTTATAACATTAATGGGTATCCATCTATAAATATTAAAATCATTCAGTACTCTAACATCTTTACATTTACCGACATGCTCCCAGTTTTCTAAACACCTCTTAACAACAGTTGGTTGAAATGGTGAATGCCAATAGGTCCACACAGTGTTTTCTGTGATTGGACTTTGTATGAAAAGTACTAATGTTAATAAAAGAAATATCAAAATCAATACCCACATTCTTACTTAAACACGAGATTTTATTAATGATTAAGTATGAATGTCATCGATGTATCCGGGCTCGTGAGTTCTATTATAATATGTCTCATGTTTGTACCCGAAGTGATTCATGTATACAAATATAAAGATGCCAATGCCCTGAGTTACACATTTTTAAATTTAAATTTAATTGCCAGTATATTAGGTTTGATTTACTCAATATATTATAATGTTGTTCCCATGACAATTACAAATATATCGGCAGGATTATTTTCATTAGTCTTATTTCGGTTCAAATATGTAAATGAGGTTAAAGAAAACACACAATTAGATAATATAGTATAGCCGGCCTTAGCTCAGTTGGAAGAGCAACTGACTGTAGACACTTAAGTCTAAATAACTACTGGAATCAGTTTGTCACTGGTTCGAATCCAGTAGGCCGGATTTATTCCGTCTTAGCTCAATTGGAAGAGCATATGGCTGTTAACCATAGGGTACGGGGATCGAAACCCCGAGACGGAGAAACGCTCGTTTAACTCAGATGGTAGAGTGCAAGCCTTGTAAGCTTGTGGTCCGGGGTTCGAACCCTCGAGCGAGCAATCATAAGGATCTCTTTTTTTTACAATTTATATTCTAGATTGTAAAATAGAGTTTTTAATTAGTCTCTGAATGTAACTAAATCACCCCCTTCTGCCGGATGTAGCAGACCCATATTCGCTGTAATATTAGTATCACACGATAAGTCGACTCTGTTTTGTTTTCCAATATATTTACAATATTTAGTGTGTCGGTTGGTTGTCCACACCTCGGTTTCGACGCCGTTATTAAGATCAGTTACTCTATAAGCTGGGGTACAACCCAAACTCCCACGGCATTTTTTCGGGATCTGGTTCCAAGACTTTGCTGTTGTTACAGCTACACATTCTTCCTCATTTTTACACCGTTCTATACAAGTCCCTACAGATGCCTTATCAGTGTCCGTTTTATACACACCATTTTCATTAATCTGGCATTCCTGTGTAATTTTATAATTATTCTTTTTACACGGTTCTGTGTATTCACCCTCCAACGCAAGTTGCTCTACTGTACATCCACCACTAAAGTTATACACATCATTCCTGTATAATACAGTACCATCTGCTCTACATTCCGATAATTTCACACCACTTACCACCTCACATTCCGGACACCCTGCACACTCTTCCTTATGTGATGCTGGTATGGATACTGTTTCTAATGTATAATATCCCGTGCCAATGGGTAAACCATCAACTTCATATTCAACGAAACGTTTGGTTTTTGAAGTTAAGTTGAAAACGCTGTCCGACCACCGCATTCGACCCTGAACGGGGTCGTGGTACCAAATTGGATTTTTCTGAGTAACACAAGTTTCTCCTTCTGCGGGTAAACACTTATTAGATTCGTCTGTTTTTTTGTATTTTATAGGTATACTTTCTCCGATATCTGTCTTATTAAATATATCATAACGTTGACTTATATTTAATACTTGATATTCATCGATTGATAAATATACATATCTAAGGCCTACAATTGTATCTAATTCTAATTTTATTTTGAATAAGTATACTTCATATGGAATAAGTAATCGGACTGAATTATTCGCCGAATTTTTAAACAAGTCCGGATGTGTCAATTTCTGTACAACTTTTTGCCTTCCTTGTGGGAATATATTAACAAACCAACTCTTCCCATAAAGCTCAACGTTGTCACCGTTTTTCCATGATACATAAATGAATCTTTTATTATACTCCGAAGATGCAAAAAATGGTGTCAAAGTAAACATGGAATTATCCGAATTCGTGAGTTGAAAATCTATATTTATATCTTTTTCAATAAACATATTATTTAAATTTCCAAACATATCGTCATAATAAACATGAAATTTGAAACCAAATACATCTCCACCATAATAAATTTCTTTAAATGATATTTTAACAAAACCTGACATGGATGTATCAATTTCACCCTCGTAGTAGTCATCTTTATTGGAAATGATATAAGCTTTCCATCGAGCAACTTGTTCACTCTTTAAAAATTTATCCTTGAATTCTTGTTTACTGTCATCCAGAGGAAATGTTATCACAATATTCTTGATTTTTTCGTTATCAAGCATGTCGGGCGGTGAACCTGTATAGTTTGACCTTCTTTTGGTAAAATATAAGTAAGCTACCAAAAGAAACAAAACAGTCACGATATATCGCCTGTCCATTAAACATTACCAATATTTTTTTTAAACATTCAATACTTTTTGTTTCCATCCTTTCAGAGATATATCACTTTCTTTACACCATGGGTACACTTCTTCACCAACAAAGTTAATAGCATCCATTCCAGACTCTATACACTGTAAACAGTTGTCTTCACTGTCATCTATTATGAGACCAATATTGAGAGATCTGCATATGTCAACTTTCTTAACTTCATTGGGTGTAAAACTATTTGTTAAAATCACATCGTCAAATAATCCTGGGAAATAGGTATCTACCCAGTTTTCAGTGGTATCTCTCACAATATCTTGACGACCTGTTAGAATGTACATCTTATCACATTGTTTTCTAAGTTTTGTCATTGCATATTGCGATCCTTCAATTGGTTTTAAATAATAAAAGTCTCTAGATCTGTAGAAATCATGAAGAATTTTTTGTGATTCTTGTTCTGAAACAGTAAATATTTCCCTGTAAAGGTATTTATATTTGGGTGTTGTGGGAAGTTTTTGACCTTTCCATCGTGCCATAGGTCTGAGTAATTCGAGCAAGACTTCGTCCATATCAACCGCAAGCTTCCTCAACATTTATAATTATACTATATATTGTGAGAATACCCTGAACGCAAAAAAAAATATAAATTAATAGTAATGATAACAGGGGGACATATATTTGTATTGTGTTTAATCCTTTTGTTGATATATTTACTTTTTAATAAAAGTAAACGTGAAAAATATGAATACAAAAGTCACACCATCGACGTATCATGGACAAATGGAGACGGAACGTTTGCCATCGTAACAAAATGGATAGTAGTTGTAGTCACACCCGATGGAACCAAATACACAGCTGAAACAACTAGCCTAGAAGATAGAACAGATGGCTCAACTGTCAACCTAACGGTGAATGGCGTTGTTTTGAAGCCCGGAAACAATAAAATTACTATAAAATTATTGTTTGATGATTTATACGGTCGAAGAAATATACAATTTTATAAATATGAGGTTGAAAAAAT
>Ga0228615_1000439_pt1 | contig 22451 bp, 21 predicted proteins | sample 16DmetaG_FD_190530 | JGI IMG/M metagenome (GOLD analysis project Ga0228615, IMG submission 190530) | Seawater microbial communities from Monterey Bay, California, United States - 16D | ecosystem: Environmental > Aquatic > Marine > Coastal | place: USA: California | collected 2016-10-17
CATTGATTAAATTTTAAACATACGACTTAATAAAAAACTAAAATGACAAATATTTCATTGGGTGCAGGAATAGGATTACTCGCAGGAATTATAATTGGCAGCGCCACAGGCAATATAAATTTATGGATTTCATTTGGATTATGTTTTGGCGCAGGTATTGGTTTGGTATTTAATAAAAAAACAAAAAGATAATGAAACTTCAATCTTTTATTATACTTACGTCATATTTGTTTAGTTTCTTCACAGGAACTTCTCAAATTAATAATCTTTCTAAAGCTGTTAAAAATAGTATAGATAGTACTTACACTTCACTTATAAAAAAAATAAAGTAATAGGAACGAGTATTGCTATTGTTGATAATGGAGAAATTGTCTATGCAACTGGTTACGGGTTTTCTGATTTGAAAAATGAAATAAAAGCTGATGCTAATACTATTTATGGTATAGGATCAATTACTAAATCATTTACTGCTCTTTCGATTATGCAATTACAAGAAGAAAAGAAGCTAAAGGTGACAAATTCAATTAAAGATTATTTACATGAATTAGCTATAGAGAATCCTTTTAACGATGGTAACCAAATTTATATAAATGACATACTTAGTCATACTTCTGGTCTTCCTAGTGATGTTTCTAATGGCTTTTTTGTTGATAATCCCCCTTCTATTTCGTGGCTAATTAAGGAATTAAATAAACAAAGAATGATCTCCCCAAGACAATATAAGTTTGCATATTCTAATGCGGGTTATGGACTACTTGGTGAGTTAATAACTAGAGTTAGCGGCATCACATATGCTAATTATTTAAAGAAAAATATATTTACACCACTGAATATGACATCCAGTTCAATTGGTTATGAGTTGCCAAATACTTCTAAAACTTATGATAGAAAAAAAGAGACAAATGAGCCTTCAATAAGGGATGTTGCTGCAGGGTTTATCTCGAGTAATGTAATTGATTTGAGTAATTATATTAATATGCTTATAAATAATGGTGATTTCAATAATAAGCAAATCATATCTTCTAACTCTGTATCAGAAATGGAAAAAGACCAACTAGAAAATGTTTTATTATCTGAACCTATTAGCTATGGTTATGCACTTTTCCAAGATAGTATTAGTGTAAAAAATAATATAAAAAATGATAGTACTATTGTGCGTTTGATTGGCCATGGAGGAGATACACACGCATTTCATGCAGACTTTAATTATATTCCTGAACTCAAAGTAGGAGCTGTTGTTCTTACCAATTCTGTAAACGGATCTAGTATTAATAGTGCCTCTGAACTTTTAAAGCTTTATCTGGAAAAATCTAATGATATGAAGGTAGATCTAGACTACAACACTAGCATGTCATATAAAGGAACAATGCCCGAAGATGATGAAATTAAAGGAAAGTATAATTTTGGTGAAATGCTAATAGATGTTGATGATTTAAATAAAATTAAAATTAAACAAGGACTATCGAGACTTATATTGACTAAAAAACCGGATAGTTATAATTATTCTATAAAAGCAAAGATTTTTGGTATTATCCCAGTTAAAATTAAAGATCAAGAATTTAAATTTGAGAAATTAAATAATGAAATATATATAAAGTTGAAGCTTACTGAAAATAGTAATGAGTATTATCTTACAAAGAAAAAAATAGCTCATTTTCCTGTTTCTCAGAGCTGGAAATCTATGTATGGAAAATATGAGTTAACAGGAGATGTTTACGAATGTAAGGAGTGTCCTAAATATGCGGTTAAAGATCTTAAATTAAACTTATCTGAAGATGATGGAAGTTTAAAAGTAAATTTGAAATCTAAATCTGCTTTTTATGGAACTATTTATTTCGATATAATCTCTGATTCATCAGCATTACTTGGGGGTATAGGTCGCGGTTCAGGTGATGTTGCTAGAATATTAGAAAACGGGAACTTATATTTTAGTGGATTTGAATTTTCTAAGATTAAATAGTGTAAATAAATTAAATAGTGTAATGAATGTAGATAATAATAAGGATAGTAGTTTTAGTTGTAACAAATCTGGTTCCTGGATTGGAATTGGGACAGCAATTGGCGTTGTGGTTTTTGCTACAACAAATGAACCAGTATGGATAGCAGTAGGGGTTGCAATCGGAGCAGCACTGGGGTTGACCCAAACAAAAACCAAAAATTAATATTTATAATGAAGTCAGATAATACAAAAGCACAAATGCGCAAGGGAATACTCGAGCTTTGTATTTTATCTATACTTAGTAAAGAGCCCAAATATTCTTTTGAAATTTTAATGACCTTAAAAGAATCTAAGTTAATTGTAGTAGAGGGAACTATATATCCATTACTTACAAGATTGAAAAATAGTAATTTATTAGAGTATAATTGGAAAGAATCTAAAAATGGCCCGCCTAGAAAATATTATAATATTACAACTAAGGGAAAAGATTTTTTAAATGATCTTAATGAATCATGGTTAGAGTTATCTAATGCAGTAACACAAATTAGAAATAAATAAATATGAACATCACTAAAGACATACACCTCTCTCATGTTAAATTTACAATGGACGATGAGGCTTATAAAATTCTTAAATCTTATCTAGATAAGTTAACTATTGCATTTAGCTCTAATTCTAGTAAAAACGAAATATTAGAAGATATTGAATCTCATATTGCAGAATTATTCTCTACAAATAATTCTATTAACAGAGTAATCTCTGTATCAGATGTAAATAATGCTATTGAAATTTTGGGTACTCCTGAAGAATTAGCAGAGGATGAAAACGAACAGGACACATCTCCAAAAAATAAAAATATTAATAAAAAGTTATTTAGAGATATAGATGATAATTATGTTGGTGGGGTAGCTAGTGGATTAGCTCATTATTTTGGGATATCACCCGCTTGGACTAGAATTTTATTTATTTTATTTTTCTTTTTGCCTGTTCCATTTACAACTTTAGCTTATATAATTTTATGGATAGTTATTCCTTCAGCTAAAACTAGTGCTGACAAAATTAGAATGACCGGTGAGGCTGTAAGCGTTGCTTCAATAAAAAATAAAATTGAAAGTGTATTGCCTGAAATTGAAAAAGAAATTACTGATTTTGATAAAGAATATGCAAAAGGATTTTTGGGAAAAGTAAAATACTATTTAAAAAAAACAATTAATTTTTTGCTTGAAACTAGCTCTAAACTATTAAAAGTAATTTCAATTATTTTTGGATATATCCTTATGTTTTATTCATTCATTGGTGGTATTATTACGTCTTTAATAGTTTTGTTATTGGCTGGTATAGACTCTGCAATTACAAATGCTACTTCTTCTGAATTTACAATTAGCGGAACTACAATATACGAGATAAATAATTTTTTGAGCTTAGATATTTTAGATGTAGTTAATTCAATTAGTGTATTTTCAATTGTATTATTTGGATTATTGATTTTAATCCCTTGTATAATTTTATTCATTATTGGTTTAAAGTTAGCCTTTAGAAATAGATATGTAATAAATAAAATAACTATGTACATTTTATTAGCTATATGGATTTTATCTTTTATGTATTTTTTCTACATAATTGGAATTGAATTTATAACTACTAATTTTCCTTATAATTTATGAAGCTTTTAACAAATTATTGGCAATTATTATTAACAAATTATGGACCTTTGTTCAGATTAAACACACTTTATTATGCTTGATATTAAGAATTTAAATAAATCTTATAAAATGGGAGACTCAAGTCTTCATGTTTTAAAAGGGATTGATTTATTCGCTAAGAGTGGAGAAATGGTTGCTATTATGGGTTCTTCTGGATCTGGAAAGTCTACTCTTTTAAATATAATTGGAATTTTAGATGAAGCTGACTCTGGAGATTACGTGCTAGACGGCGTTGAAATTAAAGATCTCAATGAAAAAAAAGCTGCGAATTATAGGAATCAGTTCTTAGGTTTTGTTTTTCAATCTTTTAATCTTATAAATTATAAAACTGCGATGGAAAATGTGGCTTTACCTTTGTATTATCAAGGCTTAAAGAGAAAGGAAAGACAAGAAAAAGCAATGTTCCACCTTGAAAAAGTTGGATTAGCAGAATGGGCTAAACATTTACCTAGTGAACTTTCTGGAGGTCAAAAGCAAAGAGTAGCAATAGCTCGTGCATTAGCTTCAGAGCCAAAACTTCTTTTAGCTGATGAACCAACTGGGGCCTTAGATACTGCAACTTCCCATGATATAATGCAATTTTTACAGCAATTAAACGATGAAGGAAAAACTATTCTTTTAGTTACTCATGAAGAGGATATTGCTAAAATGTGTAAAAGAATAGTAAGACTTCGTGACGGAGTCATAATAGAAGATAACATTATTAAACAAGTAAGAGCATAATATGTTTGATTTAGACCTTTGGCGAGAAATATTTCAGAGTATTAGTAAAAATAAACTACGTACTTTACTTTCTGGTGGTACAGTAATATTTGCTATAATGCTTTTTGCTATTCTTTTTGGATTGGCAAATGGTCTTCAAAATACATTTAATGAAGGAATGGGCGGTGACGCTGAAAACACTATTTTTATTAATTCTGGAAGAACCGCTAAAGCAGGTAAGGGAAATCAAGCAGGTAGAAGAATACAGTTTGATAATGCACTTCTTTCCACCTTAAAAGATGAATTTAAAGATGATATAGAATTTATTACTGCAAGGGTTAATAAAAATGTAGTTGCATCCTATAAAGGAGAAAAAAACAATTACAGTCTAAGAGCTGTAAATCCTGATCATCAGTTTATTGAAAAGTCAGAGTTAGTTAGTGGTAGATTTATTAATCAAAGAGACTTACAGGAATCTACCAAAGTAATAGTGATTGGAAGGTTAGTTAAAGAAGACCTTTTTAAAACAGAAAAAGTAATTGGAGAATACATAGATCTTAACAAAATTCAATACAAGGTTGTAGGAGTTTATCAAGATATTGGAGATGATAATGAAGAAAGAATTATTTATATGCCTCTTACAACTGCTCAAAGAATTTATGGAAATAACGATTTTATTGACCAAATTAATTTGACCTATAACCTAAGTATGGGACTAGATAATGCAATTGCGCTTGGAACAAATATAGAATCTAGAATAAAAAAAATATTTAATATTGAACCCTCAGATCAAAGAGCTGTTCGATTAAGAAATAGGGCAACTGAGGCAAATTCGATAAATCAGTTTAATAGTGTACTAGCAATTCTTGTACTAATTATTGGATTAGGAACTCTAATTGCAGGTATTGTAGGGATTAGTAATATTATGATTTTTATTGTTAAAGAAAGAACCAAAGAAATAGGTATAAGAAAAGCTCTTGGTGCTCGTCCAAGCTCCATACAATCTATTATTTTAATAGAGTCAGTATTGATCACTTCAATTTCAGGCTACGTAGGTTTATTACTTGGAATTGGAATTTTGGAAGCTTATGGCCCATCGTTAGATAAGTATTTTATTACCGACCCGAGTGTAAGCACAAATTTGGTAGCAATGGCTACTTTGGCACTAATTATTTCTGGATTTATTGCTGCTTATGTTCCAGCTAAAAGAGCATCTCAAATTAAACCAATAATAGCCCTAAGAGACGAATAATATGTTTAAATTTTTATTTGATATAGATACATGGCAAGAAGTCTCTGACAGTCTTACAAAAAATAAGATCAGAACTGTTATCACAATGATCGGTGTTTGGTGGGGTATTTTACTTTTAATTGGGTTATTAGGATCTGCAAGAGGTATCGAGAATAAATTCAACTCTGAATTTGGAGATTTTGCTACAAACAGTGTCTTTGTTTGGGCTCAGTCTACAAGTAGGCCATTCAAAGGATTTCAAGAAGGGAGAAGACCAAGGTTGAAATTTTCTCAATTAGATAATATTAGAAATAATGTTCCTGGAATTGAGTTAGTTGTCCCTAGAAATCAGAATCAATCATTAGTGGTTAGAAAATTTTTATCTGGTAGCTTTGGAGTCTCTGGAGATTTCCCAATTTTAGATAAAATTCAAAAAAAGAACTTAATTAGCGGTAGATGGATTAATCAAAATGATATTGATTTAAATAAGAAAATTGTTGTCATTAATGATGATGTATATAAACAAATTTTTGAAAAAGACGAAAACGCTATTGGTGAATATATTGTTATCAATAATATAAATTTTAAAGTAGTTGGAGTTTTTAAGCAAGGTAACTTTGATTTTGGAGGATCAATGCATATTCCATTTACAACTTTTCAGCAAATTTACAACCAGGGAGATAATATAGGATGGTTAACTATTACTGGAAAGCCAGACTATAATATTAAACAAATAGAAAATGACGCTAAGTTAATTTTAAGAAATATGAATCGAATTCACCCTAATGACAATAGAGCTTTTGGAAGTTTTAATTTAGGAGAAAGGTTTGAACAATTAACAGGTTTTTTAACTGGAATGCAGTTTCTAACTTGGTTTGTGGGTATAGCCACTCTTATAGCTGGTGTTTTTGCTATAGGAAACATATTGCTTATCACAGTAAAAGAACGAACAAAAGAAATTGGAATTAGACGGGCTCTTGGAGCAACCCCATTTGAAATTAAACGACAAATAGTTTTAGAAGCAGTTTTTCTTACTATTATTGCCGGAATTTTCGGGATAATTTCTGGAGGATGGATTTTAATGGCTATGGATAGTTTTTTTGGACAAGGACCAGAGTCTACACTCGTTAATCCGTCTGTATCAATTTTTATTGTTTTTATATCCCTAATAATATTAGTCATATTTGGAACACTTATAGGTTTAATACCAGCTGGAAGAGCAACAAGTATTAAACCAATTGAAGCATTAAGAGAAGAATAATTTAAATAAAATAAAATGAATAAACCAACTAGAATTACTTTAATAGCAGCGGGACTAGTCGCATTGTTTTTTGTGCTAAAATACTTTAGCGATGCAAATTCAAAATCAATTATTGAATACGAAACACAGACTCCTTATTACACATCGCTAAATACAAATGTAGTAGCTACTGGAAAATTAAATCCAGAAGATGAAATTGAGCTAAAACCTCAAGTAACTGGAATTGTAGATATGATTTATGTTGAAGAAGGAGATATGATAGAAAAAGGAGACTTAATTGCTAAAATAAGAGTTGTTCCTAATGAGCAGAGTCTAACAAGTGCAAAGAGTAGAATTAATTCTTCTAAACTTTCTTATGAAAATTCTAAAAGATTATTTGAACGAAGTAAAGAACTTTTTAATAAAGGTGTTATTTCTAAACAAGATTATGAGAACTCAGAGTTATCTTTAAATCAAGCTAATGAATCATACATTGAGGCTCAAAATGTTTTTAAAATCATAAAGCAAGGATCACTTTCTGGTGGAGGTTCAGCAAATACAAATATTGTAGCTCAAATTTCTGGAACAATTTTAGAAATTCCTGTAAGAGAAGGAAATCAAGTGATTGAAAGTAACAACTTTAATGCTGGTACTACTATAGCCACTGTAGCTGATATGAGTATTATGATTTTCGAGGGGCAAGTTGATGAAGCTGAAGTAGGAAAATTAGAAGAAGGAAAGGAGATTAAAGTAGTTCTTGGAGCATTAGGTGAAGAGGAATTTCCTTCTAAATTAACATTTGTCGCTCCCAAAGGAATTGAAGCAAATGGAGCTGTACAATTTAAAATTAAAGCAGATGTTGAAATACCGACATCTAAAGTCAGAGCTGGTTATAGTGCTAATGCAATAATAGAAATTGAAAATACAGAAAATTCTTTATGCATTAAAGAGTCATTGATTCAATTTAATAGGTTTACTGAAAAGCCTTTTGTAGAAATTTTAAATGATGAAGGGTTATTTATTAAAAAAGATATCACTATTGGTATTTCTGATGGAATTAGTGTTGAGGTGTTAGAAGGTGTTGAAGAAGATGATAAAATTAAAGTTTGGAATAAAGTTCTAGAACAAGATAAGGGTGGTGATGGTGAAGAAAGACCAGACTCTGAAGATTAATTTAAATAAATAATGATTATGAAACATATATATATAATAGTACTAAGTGTATTTTCTATAACAACCTCTTTAAGTCAAGAGAAGCTTTGGGACTTACAACAATGTGTGGATTATGCATTGGAGAATAATATTTCAATTTTACAAGCTCAAAACACTATTCTCTCAAATGATCAAGATATTATTGCATCTAAAGGTAATTTTTTACCATCACTTAGTTCCAACCTTAATCAATCTATGAGCATTGGTACAGTTGAATTATATCCTGGAGAATTTGCAGATAGAACATTTAATTCTTCCAGTGTTGGGTTTAATATATCTCAGACCGTATTTAATGGATTTAGAAACTTAAATGTTCTAAGACAATCTAAGGTTAACTTGGAGAGAAGTGAAAATGAGTTGAATAAAATTAAAGATGATGTTTCTCTAAACGTAGCAAATAATTATTTAAATATCCTATTTAGCAGAGAGAATTTAGCTTTAGCTAAATCACAATATGAATTTTCATTCAAACAATTACAGCAGATTAGAAATTTAGTTGAAGCTGGAGTTCAGCCTCAAGCAAATATCATTGATGCAGAGGCTACACTTAGTTTGGATGAACAGAATTTAACCTCTGCTGAAAATAATTATAAACTATCATTATTAACTTTATCTCAAATATTACAGATCCCATTAGAGGGTTTTAATGTTGTGTCTATTGATGTAGAAGTTCCATCTGAAAATCTATTATATTCAGACATCAAACCTGTTTTAAATTATGCTTTAGTTAATCGAAATGAAATAAAAGTTGCAAACAACAATATAGAATTAGCAAAATACAATACTAAAATATCTAAAAGCGCATACCTTCCTAGTGTTTCATTTGGTTATGGTTTTAATGCAAGTGCAAACTTCTCTAACTTAACTTCTGATAATTCTTTTTTTCAACAAATAAATGATAACAAGGGGCACAGTCTTAATATGAACATTAGTGTTCCAATCTTTTCAAGAAATCAAATTAAAACAAATGTTGCTAAATCAAAAATTCAAGAAAACAATTCAGATTTAGGACTGATTCAAGCTAAGCTTAACGTAGAAGCTACAGTACAAAGAGCTTATACAGACGCTAAAGCCGCTTTGAAGTCTTACCAAGCAGCAAAAAAGTCATTACAATCTCAACAGTTAGCTTTTGAAAATTCTCAGCAAAGATATCAGCTTGGAGCTATTAATACTATTGATTTAGAACAGGTAAGATTTAGGTTGTTGAACGCGCAATCATCTCTTATTAATTCCAAATATGATTTTATATTTAAAACCAAGGTTTTAGATTTTTATATGGGTAAATAATAATCTATTGAGCTATATTTTAAACATAGAAACTTCCACTACAAACTGTTCAGTTTCCTTATTTAAGAATTCTGAATTAGTTTCGTTTAAGCAAGAAAATGATCAAAATTACTCTCATTCAAAAAGGTTACACGTATTTATTAATTCTATTTTAGAAGACTCAAAAGTATCTTCTAAAGATCTTTCTGCTGTAAGCGTTAGCAAAGGTCCTGGATCATATACAGGGCTTAGAATTGGTGTGTCATCTGCAAAAGGATTATGTTTTGCTCTAGGAATACCTTTAATTTCTGTTGATACCTTGGATGCATTTGCACATCAAATTGAATCACCAGATGGTTTTATAGTTCCTCTTATTGATGCTAGAAGAATGGAAGTATATTCTTCTGTCTATGACAAAAAGTTCACTAAAATAAGGGAAACAAGAGCTGAAATTTTGACAAAAGATTCTTTTCAAGAATATTTAAAAACAAATAAAGTATATTTTTTAGGTAATGCAAACGAAAAAACTAAAAGTATAATTGATAGCCCCAATGCTATTTTTGTTGAACATAAGCTACCTTCTTCAATTGAAATCGGAAAGTTAGCTTCTCTAAAATTTATTTCAAATGATTTTGAAGATACGGCTAATTTCGAACCTTTTTATTTAAAAGAATTTATTGGAAATAGATTGAAGTCTAATTAATAAATCCTAAAGCTTCTTGAGTTGTTTTTACAGGCAGTCTACAGGCTTTTTTCACACAAACATATATAAATGTATCTCCATCAATATGTCTATTTTTTAAAAGAGGTAAATCACTTTCATTTAAACTGCCTATGATTAATTTGTTAGGCTTAAAATTTTTATTAATTTCTGTTGCTTTAATCAAGGCATTTTCCCCAACTATTGCTACCTCATAAAATGAATCACTTAATTTAAGCATTAAATCTAACCAGTTGGAGAATCCATCAGGATATGAACCAAATTCAGGTGAGATGTTATTTAACATTGATTTAGCTGTTTCCAAATAATATTCATTATCAAAGTAATGAGAAAGTAAAAACAAATTATTAGCCATCATAGAATTGCTAGAAGGAATTACATTATCTCTAAAATTAACAGTCCTTGATAAAAGTTTTTCATCTAAATCAGATGTAAAATAAAACATCTTAGTCTCTTCATTGTAAAAATGATTATATACATAATCGGTAATTTTTTTTGAGTATTTCAACCATTTGTCATCAAGGGTGATTTCATGCAAAGCAATAAACCCACTTATGACCGCTGAATAATCTTCTAAATAACCATTTATATAACCTTTATTATTTTTATAATTACGCAATAGTTGTCCGTCTTTTTGTAATAAATTTTTCACAATAAATTCTCCATTTTTAACAGCTGCATCTAAAAAATCAGGTTCATTAAATGCTTTGTATGAATCTGCAAACCCTTTAATCATTAATCCATTCCAAGAGGACAAAATTTTATCATCAAGCCTAGGCTTTATTCTTTTGTTTCTAATTTTAATTAATTCTGATTTACAGCTTTGAATTAATTGCATTAATTCATCTTCAGAAATATTGTATTTAGATGCAATGTCTACATCTTTTTTATTTCTTATGAGAACATACTTGTCATCTTCCCAGTATCCGTATTCATTTATGTTATAATAATCAGAAAACAAAGTATATTTATCTTTTAAAACTTTTTTTAACTCTTCTTTTGTCCAAACATAAAATGCTCCTTCCTCTAAAACATTAGTATCTGTTTTACTGTCCGCATCTAAAGATGAGTAATAACCACCACTATTGTCTTTTAATTCTGAGTTAAGAAAGCTAATAGTTTCATAAACTACATTTTTATATAGTTTATTTTTAGTCAGTTTATAAGCATCAGAATATAAACTTATTAATTGTGCGTTATCATATAACATTTTTTCAAAATGTGGTATATGCCATTTATTGTCAACAGAATATCTTGAGAACCCTCCTCCAATTTGATCATAGACACCACCAAAAGCCATCATTTCTAATGAAATTTCAACAAAATTCTGGATTTCTTTATTTTTTGTTTGATAAGAATATTTCAATAAAAAATGTAAGTTATTAGGCATCATAAATTTTGGCATACCTTCTGAACCACCATATTCCATATCAAACTTTGTAGACCATGTCTTTAGATAATCTTGCATCATATTTAAATTAAAATCAGGAGCCGTCTTATTTAAACTTATTACGTCTAAAGATTTTACTCCTTCCTCTAATTGGTCTGCATAACTAATTAGTCTCTCAGGATCATCATTATAAAGTTTAGAAATTTGTTCAAGTGCATTAATCCATTGATCTTTTGTGAAGTATGTGCCTCCCCAAATTGGTCTTCCGTCTGGAAGTGTTACTACATTCAATGGCCACCCACCACTGCCTGTCATTAGCTGTACTGCATTCATATAAACATTATCAACATCTGGTCTTTCCTCACGGTCAACCTTAATTGAAATATATTTTTCATTCATTAATTTTGCAGCTATAGTATCTTCAAAACTCTCTCTCTCCATTACATGGCACCAATGGCATGATGAATACCCAACACTAATAATAACTAGTTTATTTTCTTTTTTTGCAAGGTCCAAATATTTTGAATCCCAAGGATTCCAATCAACAGGATTGTATGCATGTTGAAGTAAATACGGACTTGTTTCATTAATTAAATTGTTGCTCATTTCTTTAGATTCTTTGTTTTCACAAGCGGTTACAATTAATAAAAGAGATATGAAGTAAAATAATTTTATTTTCATTTTATTTAAAAGTACAAAACTTAATTCAAGTTATTGGTTTAACCATTTATTGCTTCTACACATTCAACTTTACCCGCTAACATTTCTTTTAACATGTTTTCAATTCCATTTTTTAATGTAAATGTAGAAGAGGGACACCCACTACATGCTCCTTGAAGAATTACAGAAACTTTTTTACTATCTGCATCATAAGATTTAAATTGAATATTCCCACCGTCGGCGGCAACGGCTGGTTTTACATATTCTTCCAAAATATTTATAATTTCTTTAGAAATATCATCTAGCTTGTCGAATTCTTTTGTTTTTTGTTCTTCAGAATGTTTAATAATATCATTAGAGTCTAACTCTACAACAGGTTTGCCGTCTTCAATATGAGAACGAATAAATTCTCTTAGCTCCATTGTTATTTCATCCCATACAGCAATTTCATATTTGGTAATTGAGATATAGTTTTTTTCAATAAAAACACTTTTTACATAGGCAAAATTAAATAATCCTCTTGCTAAAGGGCTTTTAGAAGTTTGATCAATAGATGTGAATTCAAATAGTGAATTTACTAGATTTTTATTTGAAACAAACTTCATTGCAGAAGGGTTAGGAGTGCTCTCTGCGTAAACAGTTACAGCAGTCTTTTTAATCTTTTCATTTTCATTTATTACTACATTTCCTTCATTTAAATAATTTTCTATTTGATCTGCAACTTCTTGCTGTACATCATTCCATTCAACAATATTAAACCTCTCAATAGCGATGAAATTTGATGATATATATATTTTTTTTACAAACGGAAGATAAAATAGTTGTTGAGCTAAGGGAGAGTTTGAAGCGTCATCAATATTATTATACTCATAATTCTGATGATTAGTCAAGAAAAAATTTGTTTCAAATTTTACTATTAATTTATTGCTTGTCTCATTGATAGAAACCTTATATTTTTTCATTATTAATTTTTTACAAAAATAATGAATCCTCATTGAAGATAAAAGAATGATGAAACATATAAATCCATTAAAAATTTATATATTTGGACAGATTAATTATTAAATATGGGATTAAAAAAACACTTACTTTGTACTGCTTTTTTTGTATTTAGTTGTCAATTTATAAACTCACAAGAGGGACTTCCTATATATTCTGATTATTTAACCGACAATTATTATCTTCTACACCCCTCAATGGCAGGAGTAGCTAACTGTAATAAACTTAGAATAACTAGTAGAAAACAATGGCTAGATCAAAGTGAGTCTCCCAACCTACAAACTATAAGTTATAACGGACGTATTGGTGATTCTAAATCTGGAGTTGGTGCGATAGTATTCAATGATAAAAATGGCTATCATTCACAAACTGGAGCGTATTTAACATATGCACATCATTTGCTTTTTTCTAGAAATAGATTAGATCTTAATATGTTATCTTTTGGTCTTAGCGCTGGTATGATGCAATATAAGCTAGATGAGTCTTCTTTCTTATTTGACGGCTTTGATCCTCTAGTTTCTGGTATAACACAAAGCTCTACAGACTTTAATTTAGATTTTGGATTCTCATATCACTATTTAGATTTTTATGCGCATGCTACTTTTAAGAATTTCTTAAAAAATGATGGTATAAATTCAAATGAGTTAGGTATTTATTCATATGATAATTCTAGAACTTATCTATTATCTACAGGAAATGTTTTTGGTGGATTTGGAAGCTCTTGGAGCTATGAGCCTTCTATAATGTATGCTTACAAAGAATCTTCCAAGGAATCCTTTGTTGATCTTAATTTTAAAGTATACAGAGAAACTGAATTTGGTAAAGTTTGGGGTGGTTTATCGTATAGAAGAAGTTTCGAGGGAGCTGAATATCTTGCATTAAATGATCAAGTTAAAAGTCAAAAGCTTCAATATATAACTCCACTTGTTGGTGTAGATTTTGAGAATTTTGTGTTTGCTTACACTTATTCATATCAGTCAAATTCTATCGTATTTGATAACGGAGGATATCATCAGATTACTCTTGGAATCAATCTAGGCTGTAAAAAGCAAAAGTATGATTGTAACTGCCCGGGTATAAATTAAATTGTAATCTTATCAATTTTATTACCTCTACCTATAAACTTTCTTATTACATGATCATTGCCAGTACATAAAAATATGTCTCTAGCCTTTAAAGCATTTGAGCAAATATTATAATCTTTTAACAAAGATTCGACTCTTTTAGTTACAGCTCGAGTGGAGTCCAATATTTTTACTCCACTGGGAAGAATATTTTTTAAGATATATATTAAATAATAATAATGTGTACAGCCAAGAACTAAATGATCTATATTTTTTTCTAGCATAGGCTCAATATATTCTTTTAATTTAGGAGTTAATAGTTCTTCATTTATTCCATTTTCTTCAATAATTCTAACTAGATCGAATCCAATTTGTTCATGAATCTTAACCCCCATAGAGAACCTATCACTGGTCTTTAGAAATAAATTGCTAGATAAAGTTTTTTCAGTAGCTAAAACCCCTACATTATTGGTTTTCGTTTCGAGCATAGCTGGTTTAATAGCGGGCTCAATACCAACAATTGGAATATTAAACTTTTTTCTTAGGATTTCTATGGCATTTGTTGTTGCAGTATTACAAGCTACTATGATTAGTTTAGAGCCTAAATCAACTAACTTTTGAGTATTTTTAATACTAAGTTGTATGATTTCAGTTTCAGTTTTTTTTCCATAAGGAGCATTTAAATTGTCAGCAATATAAATTGTACTCTCATTTGGTATGTATTTTTTTATTTCATTATAAATAGAAAGACCTCCAACACCAGAGTCAAATAAGCCTATAGGAAAATTATTAGCCATATTGTAAAAATAAAAAAGCTATCTAATTCAGATAGCTTTTTTTAAAATTATTATTATTTGATGATGTAATATTAGAATCCTAATTCACTTTTTACATCAGTCATTAAATCTTTACCATTTGCTAAGATTACTCCTTGACCTTGAGTAGAATCTAATACATAGTCAAATCCTTGAGCATTTGCAACTTTAATAATAGCAGCTTGTGCTTTTTCTGAAATAGGTTTTAATAAATCAAATTCTTTCTTTTGCAAATCAGATTGAGCTTGTTGTTGATATTGTCTTATACTTTGTTCCATTCCTTGAACTTCTTGTAATCTTTTTTGGTTCTCTTCATCTGTTTGATTTGGAGCTTCAGTATCGTATTGTTTGACTTTACTTTGAAGTTCAGCAGCCATTGTTTGAATATCAGTTTCGTAGGTTTTGGCTAGTTTTTCTAACTCAGCTTTAGCCGTATTCATTTCTGGCATTGAAGCTACTAATTCTTGTGTGTTAATGTGTGCAACTTTACTTTGAGCAAAAGTATAAGTAAGTGAACTTAAAGCAATTATTGCAGTAAGAATTATTTTATTAATTTTTTTCATGATACAATTTTATCTGTTGTTATTAATTTTTTGTAAAGGTACTATCTTTTGAGATCTTTTTAGCATCTAATTTAGCTTTTCTAGCCTCAAGTATTTTTTTCTTCTTTTCTTCTAATGATTTTTTTCTTTCCTCAATCGTAGGACTTGAATTTTCATTTTTTTCTATTTTTTTTGGAGCTTTTGCTTTTAAGCTCTCTTCTTTCTTTTTCTTTCTTTCTAATAGTAGTTTTTCTCTAGCAGTTGGGTTAGAAGAATTTGTCATTTCAACTTCTTTTTTATTTTCTAAAGATTTTTTTCTTTTATCTTCAACTTCTTGCTTTTTCTTTTTTCTTTCTTCAAGGATTCTCTTTTTATTTTCTATGTCTTCCTTCTTTTTGGCTTCTCTTTCTTCAATGAGTTTATTTATTTTTTGTTCTGCCTCCTTCTTTTTAGCATCTCTCGCTTCAATTATTATTCTTCTTTTCTCCTCTGCCTCAGCTTTTTTTGCTTCTTTGTCCTCTAATATTTTTTTTCTTCTTTCCTCTGCAACCCTTTTTTTATTTTCAAGCTCAGCTTTTCTAGGGTCTTCAACATCTGATTTAGAAACTATTGATTCTTTTTCAAGTTTCTTTTTTTCCCTTCTAGATTCTACTTGTTTTTGATTGTTGGATCGAAGTATTGTACGAAGAATTTGTTCGCTAATGTCATATCTTTTATCTGAATATAGCATAACTATATCTGCAGATTTATCAAATATAAAGTCATATTTTTTTGTTTTTGCGATCTCTTGGATGGCTAAGAATATTTGATCCTGTATAGGCTGAATTAATTGCTTTTTTTGTAATATAAAATCACCGTTTGGGCCAAACCTATTTTGCTTGTACTCATAAACTTCTTCTTCTTCTATTTTTAAATCTTCTTCCCTTTCTTGAATTAACTCAACAGTAAGTAATATTCTTTCTTTGTTCAGCAGGTCTCGTTTATTTTTAATTTCTTTTTCTCTGTTTTCTATTTCCTTTCTCCATTGTTCCACATTTGAGTTAAGTTGCTGGTTTATCTCTTGATATTCGGGAACGTTTTCTAATATGTAGTCAGTGTCGATATAACCTATCCTAACTCCTTTTTGAGCTAAGCCAACCATACTGTAGGTAAGAATACAAAAAAATAATATGTTCTTTAAATCTTTAATAATGGTTGAGTTTTATGTATAAACGCCTAATTTATATTTATAGTATGCATTTAGAAATTTTGTCCTATAATAAAGTGTGTTTCCCAACCATGTTTACCAGTTTCGCCTTCAAGTGGATCAAATCCATGGCCAAAATCAATACCTAGTAATCCAAATTGAGGCATAAACAATCGAACTCCTAAACCAGCTGATCTTTTTAATTCAAATGGATTATAGTCTTTAAAATCGTTAAAAGAGTATCCACCTTCCATAAATGCCAAGGCATATACTTTAGCTTGTTGACCTAAGCTGATTGGATATCTTAACTCTAACGAATACTTGTTATATATTGATCCTCCGTCTTGCGATGATAAGGATTGATTCGGATAACCTCTTAAGGCGATTGTTTCTCTTCCATCTAAACTATAAGTACCTAGACCATCTCCCCCAAGAAAAAATCTTTCAAATGGGACAATACCTCGGTCATTATTGTAAGCTCCTAAAAAACCAAACTCAAATGTAGGTTTTAAAACTAATTTCTTAGTAAGTGCAGTGTACCACTCACCTTTGAACTTGAACTTATAATATTCTAGCCATCGAAATTTTTCTTGATCAATTTCTGCTATTCTATCAGATGCAGTAGTGTTAGATGGATCGGTTGATAATTGGTCAACTAATTCTTGTCTTTCTGTATTTAAGGCTGAGTAATCTACATTATTAACTGAAGAATAAGGGAATGTTAATTTTGCAGAAAAACTAAAATTTGAACCACCAGTTGGATAAATTGGATCCGTATAAGTGTTGTTTCTACTTAATCCAAGCGTGTAGGCTAAATTATTTGAAGATCCATTTCCAAAAGTAAATAGACCTGTGTTATAATTATTCAAATCATAATACTGAAAACTTATAGCTTGCGACAGGGTAAAGTAGTCATCTGGAACTGATAATCTTTTTGCAAGACCAACAGAAATACCGCTAATATTAAATGATCTTGTTTTGTCAGCATTTCTAGTTACAGGGTTATAAAGAAACTGTTTTGTTTGAGATAATTGGGTAGAAAATTGAACAGGTTTTTTACCACCTAACCATGGCTCTGTAAATGAAAAGCTATTCATTGTGTAGAATCTACTTGATTGTAATCTTAGAGCTAACTTTTGACCATCTCCCATTGGGACAGGTTTGTATGCTTTTTTGTTGAATATATCTTTAATTGCAAAATTATTAAAAGATAAACCTAATGTACCTATAAATCCTCCACCACCATATCCACCTTGTAATTCAATTTGACTTGATCCACTCTCTACAACTGAATATTCCATGTCTAATGTACCGTTTCCAGGGTTGACATTTTTAAAATCAGGAGAAATTTGTTGAGCATCAAAATAACCTAATTGACCTAACTCACGTAAGGTTCTCATAACATTAGCCTTGCTATACAATTGGCCTGGTCGTGTTCTTATTTCTCTGTAAATGACATGATCATTTGTTTTTTCATTACCAACAACTGATATGTTATTAAAATAGGCAGGTTTCCCTTCGTTGATTCTTATCTCTAAATCGATAACATTACCATCAGCACTTACTTCAACAGGAGTTACAGACGAAAATAAATATCCATTATTTTGATATAAATTTGATAAGTCATTAGCATCAGGGTCAGAACTATCAGCTATTCTTTTTTCAAGTTCAACTCCGTTATAAGTATCTCCTTCTTTAATCTTTAAAATTTGATTAAGTTGAGCGTCTGAATAGACAGTATTTCCTAAATAATTAATCTCACCAAATGAGTATTTCTCACCTTCCTCTAATTTAATAGAGATGTTAGCCATGTTAGTTTTCTTGTCATAGATAAGTGTGTCGATAAGAATTCTTGCGTCTCTGTATCCATTTTCTTTATATTTATCTACAACACCAACTAAATCTTCTTTAAAATCATCTTTAATGAATTTAGATCTTTTTAAAACTCTAAATATATTTTTCTTTTTTGTATTTTTCATTGCTTTTAACAATGTCTTAGATTTAATTTTTTCATTTCCGATAAATGAAATATCCTCCAATTTAACTTTGCTGCCTTTGTTGATATCCAAAAACATATTTACTTTTGATTTGGTAGTACTATCAATTACTGCTTCTGTTTTAATAGTTACCTTAGCTTTTAAAAAACCTTTTTTTCTGTACGAATTTTCTAAATAATTCTTTGTAGTCGTTATTAAGTTTTCAGTTACTTTGACTCCATTTTGGAGTTTATTTTCTCTTATAATATCCTCGGTTTTATTTTTTTTAATTCCAGTAATAATAAGATTTGTAAGTTCAGGTAAATCAACTAAAGAAATTTCAAGAAAAACGGTATCATTACTTTTCTTAGTTTCGAATATTTCTATTGAACTAAATAAATTTGATCCCCATAATTTTTTTATTGCATTACTAATTTTTTCACCTGGTAAAGTTACTTTTTCACCTTTACCCAAACCTGAGTATGTTACTATAGTTTGAGGACTAAATGTTGTGTTACCGGAAACGCTGACGTCACCTATAATATAGGATTGTTTTTTTTCAGCTAGTTGAGAGAATACTGATAATGAAGAAAGTAAAAATATGTAAGTAATTTTTTTAAAATCTATTTTCAAAACTTTTATTTTTAAGTAAGCTGTTCGCTTGTTTTTCCAAACCTTCTTTCTCTGTTTTGATAATCAGTTATAGCGCTTATTAAATGTTCGCTTTTGAAATCAGGCCATAATTCTTCACTAAAGTGCAGTTCTGCGTAAGCAGATTGCCACAGTAAGAAATTACTAATTCTTTTTTCACCACTTGTTCTAATCATGAGATCAACATCAGGTAATTTTCGAGTGTAAAGATGCTGATTTATTAGCGATTCATCAATTTTTTCAACAGAAATTATGTTATTTTTAACTTTATCAGCGATATTTTTCACTGAATTTATAATTTCATCTCTGGAACCATAATTTAATGCAAGCGTTAAAGTCATTAAATTATTATTTTTTGTGTCATCACAAACTTTCTTTAAAAATGTCCTTACAATAAATGGAATTTTGGAAATATCTCCAATAGTTGTAAGTCTGATGTTATTATCTTTAAGTTCCTTTAATTCAGACATTAATGAGTTGTGCAATAAATCCATTAGTAAATCAACCTCTTTTTTGGGTCTTTTCCAATTTTCTGTTGAAAATGCAAATAAGGTTAAATTTTTTACTCCAAGTTTAGCACAAGTTTTAACAATTTCTTTGGCAGATTCTTTACCTTCTTTGTGTCCTTGATGCCTAGTTAATCCCTTACTTTTTGCCCACCTACCATTTCCGTCCATGATTATGGCTATGTGATTTGGAATATTTGTCTTTTCTTTTAACATTATTTAATAATTGCAATAACAAGGTTTTCTACCGAAGGTGTAAGATAAATTAATTAATGAAAATACATACCAATCTCTGTTATTAATATTTCCAAAATTAGTATAATTTTCTGTATTGGATAAACTTCCATCAATATTGTCTGAAAAGACATATCTTGAACCAATTTCTGCAGATAAAATTAATTGTTCTAATACTCTGTATTTAAAACCTAAAACAAATGGTATTCCAAGCGAATTAGTTCTGCCTCCAAGATTTGAAATAGTACTATTTTGATAACCTAACTTATCAAATTTAGTGTACACTATCCCTGTGAAGATATAGGGGGTGTATTTTAATCCAGCTTCGTGTAAATTGAAATCAAAGAAAGTAAATTCCATTCCGCCTGAAATTTCAAATAAATCATTTCTAAATAATAAGCCTCTCTCTATTCTTCTAGGGTCCTTAGAGCTTGAATCATCGGCACTTATTTTCGAAGATAAAATTGATAATCTGTAAGAATGTCTAGGACTTCTATTCCATTTTAAAACTATTCCGTTTAATAATTCATTTGGATTTATAAATGAGGTATTTCCAACATCTCCTATAAAATTACTCCCACCAACAGCAATGCCCACTTCATAGATTTGGCAGTATGAAAATTGAATTGTAAAAAGAAAAATAATAATTAATCTCATTCTAGTAATAATCGCGTAAATATAATCAATACAATTATTTCTATATAATTGTTATAAGATTAAGAACTGATTAAAATTTAATTTATTGTAGATTTCTTTTATCCTTTCCCCACATTAATTTTTCTCTAAGTGTAATTAAAAAACTTTCATTTTCTAATTCAATCATTTTAATTTTAAACGGAGATTTTTTTATTGTCACTTCATTTGAATTATTTAATGTAGTAATTCTAGAGTCCAAGGATATTAAAAACTCATCTTCTCTTCCATTAACTTTGATTTTAATTTCAGTGTTATCTGGAATAACTAAAGGTCTAGCATTTAAGTTGTGAGGAGCTATAGGATTAATAACTAGGTTTTCGGCGTCTGGCATTATAATTGGTCCTCCACAACTTAATGAATATCCAGTAGATCCAGTAGGAGTAGAAATAATTAGTCCATCTGCCCAGTAAGAGTTTAAGTGTTTATTGTCTAGCTTTGTGTCAATTGAAATCATTGAAGTAGTGTTTTTTCTACTTAAAGTTATTTCATTTAGTGCAAAATTTAATTTTGAAAGCTGTTTGTTTGACTCGGATGTTGAAACTTCAATTAAAGTTCTCTCTGAAATAGAATAATTTCCTGATATAATTTCTTCAATTACCTGTTCAATATTGTCAATTTGAATTTTAGCTAAAAACCCTAATCTCCCAGAGTTAACCCCTATGATTGGTATGGATAAATCTTTCACAAATGTTATGGCTCTTAAAATTGTTCCATCTCCTCCAATAGAAATTAGTAAATCAAAAGATTTGTCAAGGTCTTTAAATGAACTAATGGATTTTGAAATAAAACCGCTTATAGAATTGAAATACTCAGATTCAATAAAAACAGAAACATTTTTTTTTTCTAATAATGTTATCAAATTAGTAATGTATTCTGTTGGATCGGATTTATTAATTTTACCAAGAATAGCTACTTTCATTTGATTTAAATGTTTAAATATTTGTCTAAATATTTTGACCTGTCTTTTAAATCATTTAAAAAATCATCTTCTTCGTGATTTGACAGAACTTCATATTCAAACTCTCTTAATAGCCTAAGTGCCGGCGCTAAGTCTTTTGCAGAGATCTTTACTATTGCTTCAATGTATTCTAAATTTGTATTAGAGATGGAAACACTAAATATTTTAACATTATTGACTTCTAATATTTGACAAATTTGAGAAAAGGAAAAAGAATTAATGTTTTTTAGAACCTTAATTGTTATCTCGTTTTCAACAAGATTTTCTACAACCATACTACTTATAAATTTTAAACCAAATTACATAATTTACTTAAAGTAGTTTGTATTTTTACATTAAAATTAACAAATGACTAAATTAAGTGTTAACATTAACAAAATAGCAACATTAAGAAATGCTAGAGGAGGAAATAATCCTGACTTATTGGAATTTGCAAAAAAAATACAAATATTTGGTGCTCAAGGAATTACAGTTCATCCAAGACCTGACGAGAGACATATAAGATATTCAGATGTATATGATTTATCACCAATCGTCAATACTGAATTTAATATTGAAGGAAATCCTAATGAAAAGTTTATTAAAATGGTCCTTGATATTAAGCCAACACAAGTAACCCTTGTACCAGATGGCATAAATGATATTACATCGTCTTCAGGATGGAACACGATTAAACATGAAAGTTTTTTAACTGAAGTAGTTGGGGAGTTTAAACGAAATAACATAAGGACTTCAATATTTCTTAATCCTGAACCAAAAT
>Ga0228615_1000443_pt1 | contig 22302 bp, 20 predicted proteins | sample 16DmetaG_FD_190530 | JGI IMG/M metagenome (GOLD analysis project Ga0228615, IMG submission 190530) | Seawater microbial communities from Monterey Bay, California, United States - 16D | ecosystem: Environmental > Aquatic > Marine > Coastal | place: USA: California | collected 2016-10-17
ACCGTCAAATTTTGACGGCACTTTATCCCACCAGCTTGTGCCTTGTGGGCCGCCGGAATGCGGGGTCATATCGTTTAAACGGAAAGACAAAAGCACGGCTTTTTTCAGCCATTGATTGACCTGCCAATCGCCGCTCTCGGCGGATTTTTCAGCAACGCGCAGCGCGCCGCCATCCAAAGCGTCCAGCACGGCATTCACCGCATCGCGCACATCGCCCTGCGTGTCGGCAGAAACGCTCGCAATATCGTCAAAAGCGGCGTCAATCACTTGCTGCATGGTTTGAGTGTCCATCTGTGTCATCCTTTTCAACTTGTCACGCGAAGCCCTTATGTGAGCGGAAACTAGCAGCCCCGTGCGGCCAGTCAAGTTAGCCGGTAATTTTGCTTAAAAAGCCCGATAAATCATTGGTCTTATGGTGAATATGCGCGTCATTATGGCTGCGATATTCGGCCGGCATATTCATCGCTTCCAGCGTATCGCTGCCGCTTTCCTCAACCAAAATCGTGGTCATGCCAAGCGCATGGGCGGGCGATAAATTGCGCGCCATATCCTCAAAAAAAGCGGTTTTTTCCGGCACTAAGCCAAAGCGCGCCAGCATGGCCGGATAAATTTCAGGATTGGGTTTGGGGCTATAATCGCCCGCCACAATATCAAAAATATCCTCAAAATGAGCGGCCACGCCCAAGCGGTTCATCACCCGCTCAGCATGTTCAACCGTGCCATTGGTGAAAATAAATTTGCGCCCGGGCAGGGCGGCAATGGCGTCAGATAAGGTCGGGTCGGGCGGCAGAACCGAGACATCAATATCATGCACAAAATCCAAAAACGGGCCGGGCGGCATGCCGTGTTTGTTCATCAACCCGGCCAATGTCGTGCCATATTCACCCAGAAATTGCTTTTGCAGGCGATAGGCTTCGTCCTTGTCAACGCCCAGCGCCTCGCCAATAAAGGCGGTCATGCGCTTATCAATTTGGGCGAATAAATTTTGGCTGGCCGGATAGAGCGTATTGTCGAGGTCAAACACCCAGCCATGAATATCGGCAAAAGACTGCATAATTACTCCAGATTAATCGTCCACCGCCGCGCCGCGCCGGTGTCGATTTTTTTAAACCCATGCGTGTCATAGCCACGCGCCAAACAATTTTCTTCACCATCAATGGCAAAGCGCGTCGGCTTGGTACATAAAACGCGCTCGCCGCTCCAAATTTTGGCGCGGCCCGCTTCGCGCAGCAAGCGGCCTTTATCGGTCACCGCTTCGGCATAGTAAAAATAAAACCGGTCGCTCAGGCTTTCATTAATCACTTGCGTGCATTCATCAGCCGGAACCCGCATCCAGCCGCGACTGTGAAACCGGTCATTGCGTAATTGCGCAGTCGCGGCCCAAATCAAATGCGCCGTGCGATTGCATAAGGTCAGCCCGCGCTCACCGGCCTCGCTTTGCACGGTCTTAATCAGCTTGCCCAGCAGCGCATCGCCTTTCGGATTGCCTTTAACGCTATAGCGCAATTTATAAGCGGCCTCGGCCTCGCGTGTGCGTTGTCCGCCAAAGCCGTCAATCGCGCCAATCTCATATTGCAAATCCGACAGCAGACGCTGCAAACCGGCCGTGCGGGCGCGGCGGCGACCATAATTGCTCTTTTCGGTAAACTCCACCAAGCGGCGACCGGAATTGCCCGCAACAATGGCGAAATCCGCTTCAACCAAGCCACGGCGGCGGCAATCGCGGCGGCCCTCAATCGAGAAGCTGCGGTTTTCAGAGGCCACACAAAAACGCTCACTGCCATCAAACACCAATCCTTCGCCCGCATGGGATTCGTCGGATTTGGCATAAACATAGGCTTGCGCATCATCGGGCATATCGCTCAAGGCGGCTTTGCAGGCGCCGGGCAAAAGTTCTATCCAGCCCTCGGTTTTGCTGGCCACGCCTTGGCGCGCAGCGGCGGCCACTTGCAACACATAAGACGTTTCATTGCATAGCCGCATATCGGCTTTGGCGCTGTGCGGGGCCGAAAGGGCAAGACACGCAAAAATCAGGCCGATAAGGAGGAGAGGGGCGCGGCGCATTGGCTTACTCAATCAACGTGCCGGCACCCAGCTCGGTAAATAATTCCAGCAAAATCGCATGTTGCACGCGGCCATCCAAAATGGCGGTGGCGGTGACGCCGTTTTTCACCGCATCAATGGCCGTCTCCAATTTCGGAATCATGCCGCCCTGTGCCGTGCCGTTTTTAATCAGCCGCGCCGCTTGCGCTTTGGTGAGGCGTTCCATGAGCTTGCCTTTTTTATCCTTGACCCCATCGACATCGGTCAGCATTAACAGACGCTCCGCATCCAGCGCGGCGGCAATCGCGCCGGCTGCCGTATCGGCATTGACATTCAGCGTCTGCCCATTGGCCGAGGTGGCAATGGGCGCAATCACCGGAATAATATCCGAGGCCAGCATGACGTCGAGAATATGCGTATTGACTTTGGTCGGCGTGCCAACAAAACCCAGATTGACCGCTTTTTCAATATTCGAGGTCGGGGTTTTGGTTTTGCTGCGGGTTTTTTTGGCGACCAATAAATCCCCATCCTTGCCCGACAGGCCAACAGCCGTGCCGCCTGCCGCGTTGAGCGCGGTAACGATTTGTTTGTTAATCGCACCGGCCAGCACCATTTCGACCACTTCAATGGTCTGCGCGTCGGTTACCCGCAAGCCGTTTTTAAAACTGCTTTTAATATTCAGCCGTTCCAGCATGGCCGCAATTTGCGGGCCACCGCCATGCACAATCACCGGATTGACACCGGCCTGTTTCAACAGCACCACATCATGAGCAAATTGGCGCGCCAAAATATCATCGCCCATAGCGTGGCCGCCATATTTAACCACCACGGTTTTTTTGTCATAACGCTGCATGAAAGGCAGTGCTTCGCTCAGCACATGCGCTTTTTCCAGCCAATCCGAGGGACTGGCCGTTTTGCTTTTGCGTTTGCCCTTGGGCGATGATGTCGCTTTACCGGTCATATTATCCGCATTCACGCATATAAGTTTGCATTTCCTATCAGGCCTTATATCCCAATTCGGATAAATCAACCAGACTTGCAATGGCGGCGCGTATCAGGGCAATGCCATCGCCTTTTTCGCTTGAGGTGGCGATAATATCGGGATGCGCGGCGGGGCGTTTGGCCAGCGCGCTTTGCGTTGCCGCCTGCACGTGCTCCAGCGCATTTTTTTTCAGCTTATCGGTCTTGGTCAATATGATTTGATAAGACACGGCGGCGACATCCAAATCATCCATCATGGCGAGGTCGTTTTTCTTTAAGCCGTGGCGGCTATCCACCAAGACAAAAACCCGACGCAAATTGGCGCGCCCGCGCAAATAATCATTGAGCAATATATTCCAAGCGGCAATTTTGCTTTTGCTCTCGCGCGCATAGCCATAGCCCGGCAGGTCAACCAGCCAGGCCGCCCCCTCATTGCGTTGTGGGGCCAGCATGAAAAAATTCAACTCTTGCGTCCGGCCCGGCGTATTGGAAGTGCGCGCCAAGCCCTTCGTGCCGGTCACCGCATTAATCAGCGATGACTTGCCGACATTGGAACGTCCGGCAAAGGCAATCTCAATGCGGTCGGCATCTGGCAGGGCATCAAGCGCGACAACACCCAGCCGAAACTCGGTGCCTTGCGCCAATAACCAGCGTCCGGCCTCAATCAGCGCGTCGGCTTTATTTATCTGATCCGTCATTGCTGCCGCCTTCTTGCGCGGATTTGCGCCCGAAGCCGAGATTGGCCAAAAGCTCAATCTCAACGCCGTGACGGCGCATAATATAGCCTTGCTGCAAGAGCGAGAGGAAATTATTCCAAGCCCAATAAATCACCAGACCGGCCGGGAAACCGGCGAGAATAAAGGTGAAGAAAATCGGCAAGATTTGGAACATGCGCGCCTGAATCGGGTCGGGCGGCGGCGGGTTCATTTGCATTTGCACAAACATGGTCACGCCCATAATCAGCGGCCAAATACCGATGAGCAAAAAGCTCGGCACATCATAAGGCAATAGGCCGAACAGATTGAACAGCGAGGTCGGGTCGGGTGCCGACAAGTCTTGCACCCAGCCGAAAAACGGTTGGTGACGCATATCAATGGTCACGAATAAGACTTTATAAATCGAGAAGAAAACCGGAATTTGCACCAAAATGGGCAAGCAACCGGCCAGCGGATTGAGCTTTTCTTCGCGATAAATTTTCATTAATTCCTGCTGCTGTGCCTGCCGGTCATCCTTATGGATTTCACGAATTTGCGCCATGCGCGGCTGTAGTTTTTTCATTTTCGCCATGGTCTCATAAGAGCGACTGGCGAGCGGGAAAAAGGCCAGCTTAATCAAAATCGTGACCAGCAAAATCGCCAAACCATAATTGCCCAGCAAGCTGTAAAACAGTGCCAGAGCGGTAAACATCGGCTTGGTCAGGAAGTAAAACCAGCCCCAATCAATCAGCAGGTCAAATCGCGTCACGCCCTCATCGGCATAGTTATCAATCAGGTCAACGCGCTTGGCACCGGCAAAAAACCGGCTGGTGCTTTCAAGGCTTTGGCCCGGCGCGATTGTTTCTCCGGCCAGCAGAAAATCACTGCGATAGGTCGGCAGGCCTGCGCCTTGGGTGCGTCCGGTAAAGCGTCCGGTAAATGCGCTGTCTTGCGGCGGCACAAGGGCGGCGGCCCAATATTTATCGGTCATGCCCAGCCAGCCGCCGGTTGCGGTTTTCTTGACCGGCCCGTCGCTGAGCAGGTCGTCATAATCAACCTCGCTCAGGCCTTCTTCGCCGAAAAAGCCGATAGGCCCTTCATGCAGAATAAATAAATCGGTCAGTTGCGGTGTGCCGGTGCGGGTAATTTGTCCGAAAGGATAAAGCGTCACGGCGGCGGCGGATTTATTTTCCGCATTTTGCGTGATGGTGAACATGAAGTTTTCATCCACGCTGATATTTTGCGTCAACACAATGCCTTCGCGCGTCACATGGCGCAGCGTCACCGGCGCGCCGGGCGTCAAACGCGAATTGCCGACCACTTCCCAAACGGTTTGTTCATCGGGCAGGGTAATCGGGCTATCGGGCGCGGCAACAAAACCGTGATGCGCCTGCCAATGGCCTTTCGCGCCCTCGCGTTGCAATAAAATCTGACGCGGCGCGTCTTCATCGGCATTGGCACCATAGGCTTTCAAAATCAAATCATCAAAGCGCGCGCCCATAAGCGCAATCGAGCCGGTCAATTGCGATGTCTCAACACTCAAGCGCGGTGCTGAGGCAAAACCCGCCGTGACTGCCGTGCGGGCCACTTGCGGCGCGGCACTTTCGGCTTGCGGGGTAATCTCACCGGCCAAATCATTTTGCGGGGCATCGCGCACGGCCGATGCGGCGGGGTCGGACGTATTTTCCGATATGCTCGCTTCGGCTTGTTGGCGCGCGCGCTCTTCTTCAAGGCGCGGTTCGGTCACAAAAAATTGCCAGCCCAGTAAAACGGCCAAGCTCAAAACAATAGCCATTAGAAAATTATTTTGATCATTCATCCTGCATATCCTTATGGGACTCATTCGGTGCGTCGGGCGCGCGGCTCTCATTGTGCAGCGCCTTTAAGGCGGAGCGTAAATCATTTTTCAGCATTTGCCATGGGCGCGGTGCTGTATGAACCCGCCCAATCATCACATAGTCGAAGCCGGCGCGTCCTTCCAGCGGTAAAATTTCTTGCGCGGCGGCGCGTAACCGGCGACGGGCCCGATTGCGGGCGACCGCATTGCCGATTTTTTTGCTGGCGGTCAGGCCAAAACGGACCGGCGTGGCTGAGGGTTCGTCTTGGGCGCGGGCGCGGGCTTGCACAACCATGCCGCGCCGCACTTGTTTTTGCGCCTTGGCGGCAGCCAAAAACAGACGCCGCACGCGCAAGCTAGAGAGCGCGTGACGAGCTTCAGTCATGAATTAATCTTAAAACCGTCTTAGGCAGACAGGGTTTTGCGACCGCGTGCGCGGCGACGGGCCAGCACCAAACGGCCATTTTTTGTGGCCATGCGGGAACGGAAACCGTGGCGGCGTTTGCGCACCAGATTGCTTGGTTGGAAAGTTCTTTTCACGTGTCCCACTCCTTAACAAACAGAAAATCAAAGTTTTTCTGTAAGAGTCCTTGTATATCTGGGGCGGATGTAGCTAAAAAACGATGCAAAGTCAATCATATTGGGCAATAAGACTGTAGAAAGACGTGCGCCCTTGAAAAGGGCGTCAAATCAGGGCTTAAAACGGGCCTAACCCCGCCCCGCATGATGCGGGCAGAAGGACGGCGCATCTTTCGGGAATGGCGCAGCAGAGGATGAGCAGCAGAGGATAATCGGATGAGTGACAACAATAATAAAACGCCAAGCGGCGTAACCAAAAGATTGGCGCTCATTGGCGCCTTTGCGGCACTGATAGCGGCTTTTTTCGCCTATGATGTGGACGCGCTCATCAGCTATCAGGGTTTGGCTGAAAATGAAGCGGCGTTAAAACGCGCGGTCGCCGATAATCGGCTGGTCACCATATTGGCCTATATGGCGGTTTATATCACCGCTGTGGCATTTTCTTTGCCCGGCGCTTTATGGCTCAGCCTGGCCGGTGGGCTGATGTTCGGCACTTGGCAGGGCGGCTTAATTATTATTGTGGCGGCGACCATCGGGGCCAGCGGCTTGTTTATGGCGGCGCGTTATATTGTCGGGGACGCTTTGCGCGCCCGCGCCGGACCGTCTTTGCAAAAATTCGAGGCGGCTTTTCATCGCGATGCGTGGTCTTACATGCTGATTTTGCGCCTGCTGCCGATTTTTCCGTTTTTCATTGTCAATTTGGGCGCGGCATTGGTCGGGGTGCGCTTTCCGGTATTTTTGCTGACAACATTTTTTGGCATTATGCCGGGCACATTTGTTTTTGCCTCTATCGGCAATGGCATATCTGTGCTGCTGCAAGCCGGTCAACAACCCGATTTAGGCGTGATGAGCGACCCGCAAATTCTCGGCCCGCTGCTGGCCTTGGCCCTGTTATCGCTCGCGCCAATTATATGGCGGCGCTTTAAGGGTGCTGAAGACAATAATTCATAAGAAAGAGAGATGATGGCTCAACATATTAAAACCGATATTTGTGTGATTGGCGGCGGCTCAGGCGGATTGTCTGTGGCGGCCGGTGCGGCACAAATGGGCGCGCAAACCGTGCTGGTCGAAGGCCATAAAATGGGCGGCGATTGCCTGAATTATGGCTGTGTGCCCTCCAAGGCCTTATTGGCGGCGGCAGAACGGGCGCATATGGGGCGCGGTAATAAGCCGTTTGGTGTTGCCGCGACGCGCCCGAAAGTTGATTTCGCCGCCGTGATGGGGCATGTGCGCGAGACGATTGAGGCGATTGAGCCGGTTGATAGTGTTGAGCGTTTTAGCGGGCTTGGCGTGCGGGTGATTGAAGAAACCGGTAAATTTATCGGCCGCAATAAATTGCAAGCGGGCGATATGACGATTACCGCCAAGCGCTTTGTCATCGCCACCGGTTCGACAGCCGCCGTGCCGAATATTCGCGGCCTTAAATCCGTGCCCTATTTGACCAATGAGACGATTTTCACCCTGACCCGCCAGCCCAAACATTTGCTGATTATCGGCGGCGGGCCGATTGGTGCGGAAATGGCGCAAGCCTTTTGCCGCCTCGGCAGCGCGGTGACGCTTGTGGAAGCCGATAAGGTTTTGGGGCGCGAAGACCAAGAGCTAAGCGCGCATGTCAAAAGCCAGCTTGTCGAAGACGGCATTGAGCTGGTTGAGGGCGCGCGCATTGCCTCGGTCAAACAAATGGGCACGAAAACCTTGATGAAATTGCAAGGCGGCACTGAGATTGCCGGTGATGCGCTGCTGGTGGCAGCCGGTCGCAAGCCTAATTTGGACGCCCTTAATCTGGCCAAAGCCGGTGTCGCGGTCAGTGATGGCGCGCAGCCGCATATTAAGGTCGATAAGCGTTTGCGCAGCAGTAATAAAAAGATTTTCGCCATTGGCGATGTGAATGGCGGGCCGCAATTCACCCATGCGGCGGGCTATCAGGCCGGTTTGGTTATTCGCAATATTTTATTCTTCTTACCCGCCAAGGTTAATTTTGCGGCCTTGCCGCGTGTGACCTATACCAATCCGGAATTGGCATCGGTCGGCCTTAGCGAGGCTGAAGCGCGGGAGAAATATGCAGCGATTAAAGTTTTGCGCTGGCCGTTTGAAGAAAATGACCGCGCCCGTGCCGAGCGCGACATGCGGGGCATGGTGAAAATCATCACCACCCGCAATGGGCGTATTTTGGGCGCGTCAATTGTCGGCAAAGGGGCGGGCGATTTGTTGGCCCCTTGGACTATGGCTTTGGCGCAAGGTCTGCCCATATCGGCTATGGCGGGTGTCATTTCGCCCTATCCGACACGCGGGGAGGCGTCGAAACGCGCCGCCGGTGATTATTACACGCCGACGCTTTTTGGCCCGCGCACCCGCAAAGTCGTTGGTCTTTTATCAATGCTTCGCCGTTAACCTTTTGTTAAGCTTTACGCTGTAAAGTTTAACAATGAGTAAATTGCGTATGTTTCAAAAAGCCCGTCATGCTGTGCGTTTGCCCGCTTTGCCACGGCAAGTGGTGATGTTGGTTCTGCTGATTAACATTATCGGCTTCGGGCTGGTCATGCCTTATATTATCGGCGAATGGGTCAATCGCACCATGCGCGAAACGGCAGGCCAAGCCGCCGTGCTGGCACAATTAACCGATATGCAAGATCTGACGGGACGCCGCGCCATGCGCGAGACGCGCGCGCTGCGCATGGCCGGTTTTGATGTGCGTATGAGCGGCCAAGAAAATCCGTCACGGGTTTGGCTGGTCGCCGCGCCGCGTCCGCAAAAACAATTTGATGAATTTGACCTGACCCATGCCGGTATTTTTGACGGCATTGCTATGGGCATTAAAATTATGCTGCGGCCTGCCGACCGGCAATTTTCAATTTATGATGGCAGCACGGATAATGGTCGAACAGTGCGCGCCTTTGCCTCTTAAGGCGTTTGGCAGGAATATTTGGGCGCCATTATGCTGCGTATTTTTGTGGCCTTTATCGGTGTCTGTGTGGTGTTTGTCGCGCTGTTTGGCGTATTTTTCCGCCGCTTGGTCGTGCAATCATTGGACGATCTTTTTATCCGCCTTTATGGCAGCGCGGCGTTGGGCGTCAATGATGCTGATGACGCACAATCCTTGCTGGCCTCTTTAGATGCGTTTCAAGACCGCATGCGACTGCATATTGACGAGCAGGCGCGATTGGCCGCTTTAGGGGCGGGGGCGAGTTTTCTCGCCCATGATATTCGCAACCTCTTGGCCAGCCTGCAATTAAATGCCGAGCAATTACAAGAATTACCGGGCGAGAAAGAGCAACGTATCGGCAAACGTCTGGCGACGGCGATTGAGCAAAGCCTGTCTCTGGTGGAATGGGCAGCACTTTATACCAGCGATAAGCGCGATCATTTGGATGTGCAGCGACAAAAATTGCGGCCGATTATTGCTGATGCGCTGAATTTTGTGCGCCTGCATGACCCGCGCCGCCGCGTGCAATTGGTCAATGATTGTTTGGGCAATATAGATGTCGTCGCCGAGCGCACTTTGATGTTTCGTATTCTTTATAATCTTGCCTTAAACGCCGTGCAGGCGATGAAGGGCCAAGACAGTTTGCAGCAGATTCGCATTCGCGCCTCGAGCACGGATGAGGCTTGCATTATTCGCGTCAGCGATAGCGGCCCGGGTCTGCCCAATGAAAATCGCGGCACACTGCTGATGCCGCATATGAGCGGCGCGCGCAAACCCGACAGCACCGGCCTCGGCCTTAAAATCGTCACCGATTTGGTCAGCTGGCATGGCGGGCGGCTCGATATTTTGCATAGCGATGGTCATGGCACGCAATTTCAAATCACCCTGCCGCATGAAGCCCCGGGCGTGCCGGTTCATGAGGCGCAGGAATAAAACCGTTTGTGACACTGCCATTGTGACGCCGATATGAAGCCGATGCTTGACCCGTGTCGGTGGCGCGGCTAGCGTCGCATCAGATGGAGCGCATGATGAAACCGGGGCCTTTAAATTTAATCACCGATATTGACGGCATTAAAGTCGGCCATAGTGTCGATGAAGCCGTGCGCACGGGCGTCAGCGTGATTGTGCCCGATGCGCCCGCCGTGATTGCCGCCAATATTGCCGGTGGCGGGCCGGGCACACGCGAAACCGATGCGCTGAAACCCGAAACATTGGTCGCCCATGCCGATGCGGTGGTGCTGTCGGGCGGCTCGGTTTATGGGCTTGATGCGGCGTCCGGTGTCACCGCTGCTATGGGGGCTGAGGGGCGCGGTTTTCCAACCGGTGCGCCCAAGCCATCGCCGATTATTCCGGCGGCAATTTTATTTGATGTGGCCAATGGGGGCGATAAGGAATGGGGCGACATGCCGCCTTATCAGGCGCTGGGACGCGCCGCTTATAAGGCGCGCGCGAAGCAGTTCACGCTGGGCAATCAGGGGGCCGGATATGGCGCGCAAGCCGGTCAGCTGAAAGGCGGTTTGGGCAGTGCGTCGGTTTTTCATAATGACAGTGTGCATAATGACAGTGTGAAAGTCGGCGCGCTTGTGGCGGTCAATCCGCTGGGCGCGGTGGTTGACGCGCAAGGCCGTTTTTGGGCGCAGCCTTATGCCTTGCCATATGCCGGCGCGGCGGAGTTTGGCTTGCCTGCACGCAATGGCGAGATGCCCGATGGCACGGCGCATCCTTTGGCCGATAGCAAGCTGGCCAATGCTCTGGGCAATACCAGTATTGGGGTGGTCGCCGTGGCGGCTGATTTAACCGTCGCCGAGGCCAGCCGCGTCGCCATAATGGCGCAAGATGGTTTGGCGCGGGCCATTCGTCCGGTGCATACGCCATTTGATGGCGACAGTATTTTTGTGCTGGCCATGGCGACAGAGAAACTGGCCGAGCTTGATGAAATGCGCCCCCTCGCACTGGCCGAATTGGGTGCGATGGCGGCTGATTGCGTGGCGCGGGCCGTGGCGCGCGGCGTGTTTGAGGCGGCGTGTTTGGGCGATATGCAAAGCTATCGCGCACGGTTTGACACCTAGCCATTGCCGCTAATCCGAGTGTCGGCACAATCACTGCTTGCAATCGGCAAGGCCAGCCAGTAAAACGCAAACCGACGCACCGGTAGCTCAGCTGGATAGAGTACTTGACTACGAATCAAGGGGTCGGGAGTTCGAATCTTCCCCGGTGCGCCATTTTCCTTTTACAGCTTTAGACTTGCTGCCCTTATTCGGGCAGTGCTAGCTTCGGCCCCTATTGGGGGGATTTTCAAATGTCGATTTGGAATATGATGGATTGGGTGCTGCCGCTGCGCACGCCTTTCTTAAACGGTTTTTTTGAACTGGTGACGCTGGCCGGCTATCCGGTTTTTCTTATCTTATTTTTGAGCTTCGGGTATTTCGCGCTTGGCGCGAAGCGGTTTTTCCATACGGCAATATTGTTGATGGCGACCGGATTGCTGAACAGCTGGCTGAAGGATATCGGCCAAGATGCGCGGCCCGATGCGGCCTATGCGCTGGATGGTCGGGTTGGTGACAGCTATGGCTGGCCCAGCGGGCATATGCAAATCGCCGTCGTGCTATGGGGCTATCTGGCCTATTCAATGCGCGCGCTATGGGCCTATTGGGCGGCGGGCATCATCATGGCGTTGATCGGTTTCTCGCGGCTTTATTTGGGCGTGCATGATCTGGGCGATGTCACGGCGGGCTTTATTTTCGGCGCGCTGTGTCTGGCGGCCTATATTGCGGCGCTGGAAAATCATCGCAGCCGAAATTTTTTCGCATCTCTGTCATTGCGCCAGGCCGTTGGCGGCATGGTGTTGGTGCATGTGATTTATGTCGCCCTTTATCCGACGCATATCGGCCATGAAGCGCCCTATTGGTTTATGGGGGCAATGACCGGCTGGCTGGTGGCGCATTATGCGCGGGGCCAAAACGCCGTGACATTGCCCGGGCCATTACCCGCTCAGCTGATGCTGGCCTGTGTGATGACCGGCATGGCTTTCATGGCGATGATTGTGCTGACCCGTCTGCCGCGCGCTTTGGAGATTGAGCATGGGGTGCTGCAATATGGTTTCGGGCTGGTCTTTGGTCTTGGGGTGATTTTTGTCCTGCCTGCCCTATCGGCCTTTATCACGGCGCGCCTCGCGCCGCGTCACGCCGATTAAAGCGGTTTGAGCGGATGCGGGTTTGTGACGCCATGCGTGGGGCTATTGTTCTCTTGCCAAGCGGCGCAGGCGCTTATAGCCTTTTGGAAACAGGAGAGGCCACGAGGCCATGATGGATAGAAGGTCACTTCTGGCCGCAATAGGAGCCATGGCGCTAATGCCGGCAGAAGCCAAACAAACGGACACGTCGCCCCAATCTGCCGGATGGCAGAATTGGTCGAAATCATTGCCACCGCAAAAAGCGCAAATTGTCATGCCTGATAATGCCGCCGCTTTGGCCGATATTATTCGCCAAACCGATGGCGGTGTGCGGCCTGTCGGGTCGGGGCATAGCTGGACCGGCCTTGTGCCCTGCGATGGCGCGATTGTCAGGCTCGATAAGTTTAACGCCATTGGCGCGATTGATGAAAAAGCCCAGACCGCATGGATGGGGGCGGGCGCGAGGCTGAAGGATTTATCGCCGCAATTGGCTGAAAAGGGCCTCGCCTTTCGCAATTTGGGCGATATTGATGTGCAAAGTCTGGCCGGGGCCACCAGCACGGCAACCCATGGCACGGGGCGCGACTTGCCCTGTCTGGCGGCTGAAATTCGCGGCGTGCGTATGATAACCGGTGCCGGTGAGGCGATGGAAATCAGCGCGCAGGAAAACCCGGATTTGTTACCGGCCGCTCAAGTGTCTTTGGGCGCGTTGGGCATATTTACCGAAATTCAAATGCAATTGGTGGCGCGTCATAAGCTGCATCGCCGCGTCTGGTTTGCGCCTTATGCGCAAGTGCTGGCGGATGCGCAGCAGCTTTTTGCCGATAATCGCAATTTTGAGTTTTTCTATTTGCCCTTCTCCAATATGGCCATGTGCATCACCCATAACATCACCACTGCCGCCGATACGCCGCGCGCGCATGATGAAAGCGATGATGGGGTGATGCAGTTAAAAGCCTTGCGCGACTGGCTGGGCTGGTTTCCTTATTTGCGCAAAAAATTGCTGTCCGCCGCCATTGCCGCCGCGCCCGAAGAGGATATTATCGGGGAAAGCTGGCAGCTTTTGTCCAGCGCGCGCAATGTGCATTTCAATGAGATGGAATTTCATTTGCCGGTCGATAAAGGCCTTGATGCGCTGGAAGAAGTGCGCGCCCATATTGAAAAACATCGCAGCGCGGTATTTTTTCCTTTTGAGTGCCGCATGGTCGCACCGGATAAGGCTTGGCTGTCGCCGTTTAATGACGGGCCGCGCATGTCGGTTGCCGTGCATACTCATGCACCCGACCAATATGAATTTCTGTTCACTGAAATTGAGCCGATATTCCGCCGCTATGGCGGGCGTCCGCATTGGGGCAAACTCAATCGCTTCAGCGGCGCGGATATGCGCAACGTCTATCCGCAATTTGAGGCTTTTGCCAAATTGCGCGCCACACTCGACCCGCAGGGGCGTTTACTCAATCCTTATTTGCGCGATTTATTCGGGGCGGCGTGATGAGCGCGGCTTATTTTGCCAAATTGCAAAAAGCACTGGCGGCGGCGGGTTTAGCCGAGCCGGTATTGCTGCTTGACCGCCAAAGGCTGGATAAAAACATCAAACAGCTGAAGCGCATGCTGCCGAAAAATATGGCCTATCGCATTGTCGCCAAATCGCTGCCATCTGCGCCGCTGCTGAGCCATATTGCCGATAAGGCGGGCACGGATCGGTTGATGAGTTTCAATCGCGTCATGACCGAACAGCTTTTGGGTGCTTTGCCCAAGGCCGACCAGCTTTTGGGCAAGCCTTTGCCTGTCGGCGCGGTGGCTGCCATGTTTGCTGCGCTGCCCGCCCATAAGGGCAAACAGGCGGCGCGTCAGGTGCAATGGCTGGTGGATACGCCGACGCGGCTGAAAGAATATGAGTCGCTCGCCGCCAAGCTGAAGCTGACGCTGCGGGTCAATCTTGAAATTGATGTGGGGCTGCATCGTGGCGGCATGATGCCCGGGCCGGATTTGGAGGCTGCGCTGGCGCGTCTTGCGGCGGCCAAGCAGTTAAGTCTCGCGGGCTATTTGGGCTATGAGCCGCATCTCAGTAAAATTCCGACACTTGGCGGCTGGCGGCGGCGCGCCAAAAAGGGCGCAGAACAAGCCTATGCCGCCGCGCTGGCGCAAGGCCGGGCGCATTTCAGCGCCGCGCAGATTGCCGATATGGTGCGCAATATGGCGGGCAGCCCGACTTTCGGTCTCTATCAAGACACCGCATTGGCCAATGAATTGGCGGCCGGTTCGGCGCTGGTCAAGCCCAGTGATTTTGACCTGCCGATTTTAAAGGATTTTGAGGCCGCCGCCTTCATCGCGACACCGGCGTTAAAAGTGTCACAAAATGTGCGCTTTCCGGCGCTTGAATATGCCAGTAAAATGCTCGGTAAGCCGAAAAGCGGCACCGGCATTTTTATTCATGGCGGTTATTGGATGGCCGATGCGGTTTGGCCGAAAGGATTAAAGACCAGCGGGTTATTTGGCCGCTCGTCCAATCAGGAGTTTTTATTGGGGCCGAAAAACCTGCCCCTGAAAACCGATGCGTTTGTGTTTTTGCGTCCCACACAAAGCGAGGCAATTTTTTTGCAATTCCCAAAAATTGCCGTTTTTGACGGGCGTCGGATTTGCGATATTTGGCAACCCTTACCCGTCTCAGCCTAAAGGAGAGGGCAGATGAAAATTTATCCACCGCTTATGGTTTTGGCCGGTATTTTGGCGCAATTACTGATTGGCTATGTCGCACCGGTGCAGCCGATTTTAAACGAGATTTGGCAATATATTGGCGTCGGCTTAATGCTGTTCGGCTTCGCCCTGATTTTATGGGTGGCGCGCAGCTTTCGAAAGCATGAAACCACGATTATTCCCGATGGCGACCCCTCGGCTTTGATGGAAGGCGGCCTGTTTGCCTATTCGCGCAATCCGATTTATTTGGGCATGGCGATTTTTCTGCTCGGTTCGGCTTTGGCGATTGGCCATATTGGCGCGCTGGCCGTCGTGCCGGTTTTTGTCCTGTTGGTGCAGCAAATCTGGATTGTCAAAGAAGAAGAAAGTCTGGAAGCCACATTCGGGCAAATTTATCGCAATTATAAAATGCGCGTGCGCCGCTGGCTGTAATTTATTTTTGACTGTGGGCGTCCGGGCGCTATGTCTTGCTCATGCGGTATTTTTTGTTTCTTCTGACGCTTCTCGCCCCCTTTTTGCTGGCCCCGCAGGCCAGAGCAGAAACGGCCTATGATTTTTCTCTGCCCGATATTAATGGCGGCTCATTGGCGCTGGCCGATTTTCGCGGCAAGGCCGTGCTGCTGGTCAATACGGCGTCTTATTGCGGCTTCACCAAACAATATGACGGGCTGCAAGCCCTGTGGGACGGCTATCGCGATAAGGGGCTGATTGTGCTGGGCGTGCCAAGCAATGATTTCGGCGCGCAAGAGCCGGGGGCCAAGGCCGAGATTAAGGAATTTTGCGCGGTCAATTTCGCCATTGATTTTCCGATGAGCGATAAGATTTTGGTCAAAGGCCAAAACGCCCATCCGCTTTATAAATGGCTGAAGGCCGAAACCGGCAAAGCGCCGAAATGGAATTTCCATAAATTCCTCATCGGGTCGGATGGCCAAGCCGTGCGCGATTTTTCATCGCTCACCAAACCGCAATCAAAAAAGCTCATTCGGGCGGTCGAGGCGGCCTTGCCGAAAAATTAGGGTCGGCCATCATAGAGAAATGCGTTTTTCTTGGCCTTATTCCAATATTTGAAAAAGCGGCGTAACTGGCCCGCATCATCTTTCGCCGCGTCCAAATGCACAAAGGGCGCATCGGCAATGGTGGTGATCTGAAGCCCCTCGCGCAAGGTCTGCATTATAGCTTTCAGGGCCGGATTGGGGGTCTTGCCGGTGATGATGTCTGACGCGCCCGCCATGTTTTGCAGCGCGCGCCATGTGTCAATCGTGTCGCCTGCATAAATCTCGACAGGCAAATAGCAAAGGGTCTCATAGATAAAGACGCGCCGCTTTAAGCCATAATGCATGGCGTCCATATAGGCATCATCCCAGATAAATACGGCGCGCGCTTGCGGCGCATGGGCAAAAACCGGATGCGTGGCGCGCAGGCAATCCTCATGCAGCCAAATAAACCGGCTCATCACAGCGCCTCCATATGCGGAAACAGTTTGACGGCCAAATCATCATAGCTGCCGCCAAAACATTTATTGGTGTGATAATCGCATGGCGCGTCCATGCCGGCGAATTTTTGCAAATTTTCCAAATTGAAAAAATACGGCTTATTGGCAAATGTGCTGGCCACCCATTGAAAAGACAAATTATTTGAGGCCGGATCGCCATCCAATAAATGGGCGAGAAAAAACCGCGCTCCGGCCTGCCATGTCACGCGCCGCCAATGCACAATATAAGCGGCGAGATACATGCGCGCATGATTGTGCAAATAGCCGGTGGTTTTCAGCGTGGCGATAAAATGGTTCATCGCCGCGCTCTCGGTCTCGCCCGCCGCAATATCCGGCGGCAGCGTGTCGGCATAATCATCGGGCGCAAAGCCGGTTTTATAGGCCTCAATATCGCGCCATATCCAATCGGGGTTTTGCGCATAAATGCGCTGCCAAAAATCGCGCCAGCCAAGCTCTTGAATAAATTTTTCAAGGGCCTTGCCATCCCCCATTTCCAAAGCCCGATTACGCACTTCATTCAGGTTCACAATCGCATGGCGAATATAGGGCGACAGGCGGGTCACCGCGCCATCAAGATAATTGCGGCTATGGCCATAAGCGGTCGGGTCAATGGCCGCCAAGAGGCGCTCCGCCGCCGCGCGACCGCCGCGTGTATCGCTGACGCCATCATCACCGGCCAAGGGTGACAGGGCTTTGACATGCGCCACCAAAGCGGCGCGGTCGGCAAATTGCGTGGGCTGCTTTTCCATATGTCGGAGGTAGCGCGGGCGGGCGTGAAATCCAGTCGGCGCGATTATTTCGCCATGCGACATAATTCCTGCTATAGCCAAGCCTCATAAAGGCTCACCAAAGGGATGTTTTATGCTCATCGCATTATTTGTTGTCGCGCCGGTCATTGCGGTCATTGCGGTGGGCTATGGCGCGGCTTGGCGCGGCGTCTTCACTGAAGATAATGTGGCAACGCTTAATCGTTTCGTCTTCACCCTTGCGGCACCGGCCCTGTTATTTCGCAATGTTGCGCTGACCGATTTCCCCGATGACCTCTCCATCGGCCTATGGGTGTCTTATTATGTGCCCATGCTGGCCATTATGGCGATTGGCTTTTTTGTGGCGCGCTGGGTTTTTCCCGCGCGCGCGGTGGCTGAATATGTGGTGATGGGGTTTGGCGCGTGTTTTTCCAATACGGTGATGTTGGGCATTCCGATTATCCTCACCGCTTTTGGCCCGGCTGCCGGTCTGCCGCTCTTTCTTATATTGGCGTTTCACGGGCTTTTGGTGTTCACCGCCGCTTTAACTTGTTTGGAGGCGGCGACCAATCCGCAAATGCGCTTGAAGGATATGCCGCCCAAGCTGGGCCATGCCATGCGCGACCAAGCTGTTGTGATGGCTTTGGCGGCGGGCGTTGTTTGGAATTTCACCGGCCTCGGATTGGCCGCGCCCATTGACCGGTTTTTGGAATTGCTCGGCGCGGCGGCAATTCCGGTCGCGCTGATTGCCATTGGCGGGCGTCTGGCCTTTATCGCCGTGGGCGATAATTTGCCGGTGGCGCTTTTTGTCGGCGTCTTCAAGCTCGCCATTATGCCGCTTTGCGTTTACGCAACGGCGACTTATCTGTTCGGTCTGCCGGTGCTTTTTGTCGCCACCATCACGCTATTATCGGCCATGCCGACGGGCGTGTTTACGGCGGTTTTTGCGGCGCAATATAAAATGGCCGAGGCCGAAGCCTCGAGCACGATTGTCGTAACCACGGTTTTATCGGCGCTCACCGTCTCGCTTTGGTTGACCTTCTTCAGCGATTTATTGGTGGTGGCCGGTTAGGCGGTTTAAAAGCGATAGCCGAAATTCACCCGCGCCGATAAAATATCGCGCTCTTGCGAAAAGCCGATTGTGTTGCTTTGCGTCTCGCTGGATTGATAGCCAAGCGTGAAAAACACATGGTTTAAAAGCGGCGATAATGCGCTGCCCAAAAGCAAATAATCAATGCTGGTGCCGGTAATCTCATCTTCGCGCACTGTGCCATCGACCGCTGTGCTGTCAGACGGGTCATAGCTGTGCGAATACACGCTTTGGTGCTCGGTTTGTGTGTAAGACGCGCCAAGCGTCACAAAATGGCCGGGCATGAGGCCGAGGCGCAGGGTCACGCTGGCACCGAATAATTCCTTATTCAAATCGGCATTTTCTTCGCTATCGACCTTTTGATAAAAGCCGCCAATATTTGTTGAAAGACGCCGCGCGATAATCTCCTCCCAGCCAAAGGAGCCGGATAATGTGGTCGTGTCATTGCGGTCTAGCGTGCCGTCATAGGCCAATTCGGTCATGCCGCCGGACAGGCTCAAACGGGTGGTTTGGCGCGCCTGCCATTGCGCCGTCAACGTGCCGCTGGATAAGGTGTAATTGCCCAAACGGTCTTCAAAATCATTTTTAACCTCGGCCATGCTGAGGCGTGGCATCAGGCTCACCTTGCCGCGCTGCAATTTGGCACCAATGCCGATATGGGTCGTATCGCCATCCAAATAACCGCTATCGCCCGCACTATTGGCGTTCATGCCGAGCGAGATATTGAGGTCGCGGATCACTTGCAGGCCAGGGTCATAATGCACGCTGAGTGATAGGTTTTGCGTTATCACATCATCTTTAATGGCCTCGGTAATCGGCGCAGCGCCATCGAGGCGCGGCAGCGAATAGCGGTTTTCGCCATCGCTATCCACCGAGACGCCATTCAGCAAAATCGTATTATCTTCAGGCCAATTGGCGGCATTATTATTTTCCATAAAGCCAAGCGCCAGATTAAGGCGCGCCGATAAACGCCGCTGGCGGTCGCTCAGCCGGTCGCGCAATCTTTGCACACGGCGTTTAATATCCGGCGATAAGGGCAGGGCAGCCAAGGCGCGCAATTCTCCGGCGGCTTGTAAGTCAGCCCCCAGCGCAACCAGCACTTGGGCGCGAAACAGGCGCGCGCTGAAATTGGTCGGCTCGGCCACCAGCACACGCTCGACCGCCGCCAAAGCCGCTTTGGCATCACCGCCTGCCAATCGCTCATTGGCGAATTGTTGGTTCAGCGCCGGATTATCCGGGTCGGCCAGAATATCGGCATAAGAAATCTCGGCCCGCACCGGACTTATCGCAAAGCAAATCACAAGACCCATCACAAGGCCAATCGCAAACTTCATCGCAAACTTCATCGCAAGGTTCATTGGGGCCACCAGTGGGGCGGAACGCATAAAATATGTCATGGGTTTATTCCTCTACCACGCGCTTCATGGCAAAAATCGCACCGCGCGCCGATGCGCTGGGCACCATTTCAACCGGCTCGGACGGGCCATTGGCATCCGGCATGTCATAGCTAAAGACATCCAAAGCGACGCTGCCTTCGCCAATTGAGGCGGTGGAGGATGCGCCATCATGGCGGTCCACATTGGATAAAAAGCTCGACACATTAATTTGCATTTGGAAGGCGTGAGAGCTGGACGTGTTGTCGATGAAAACCTGCTCACTGGCCGAGTCGAGAGCGGCAAAGGCAGAAATGCCCGCCGCTTCAGATGATGGGTTATTCGGGTCAACGGGCGCGCCGACCTCGCGGAAATGGCTCGGCTGAACGGAATCGCTGCCGCCGATTTGAGCGAAGACATGAGCGTCACTCATTGCGGAGGTTTGTGGGTCAGCACTGAAGGAGGTTGAGAAATTAACCGTCGCGGCACCGCTCGCATTGGCAAAGCTCAGGGTTTGCGTATTGTCGAGCAGCGTGCCGGTGATGAAAGCATCGGCCACGGCAATATCAAAATTGCCCGATATGGTGCTGGAGACGTTTTGCGTCGCGTAATCCCATATTTGCGTCAGATTAAATGTGCCGCTATTGCGCCCGTTTGTATCCTCAATGGTCGCGCCCGTGCCGGTAAAGGTCACCCGTCCGGTCGGGCCGAAATCGGCCAAATCGGAAATCAAGGTCGGGCCTAAATAATCAAAGTCGCCGGATAATAAATTGCCGATATCCTCGCCCAGATTTATGCCTTGAAAGAAGTCGCCGCCATTATTTGCGGCATCGGCCAGCGCTTGATTGCCGAAAAGGGTGACCGCCACTTGCTGCAATAAATCGCGATCATTGGTGACGCCGCCATCTGAACCGGTGGATTGCAAAATCGCTTTTGATAATTGTTCATTGGCGACATAGCTATCAAGCTGGCCATCGCCGTCGCTGTCTTGGCCTTCTTGCGCGACAATGGCGCTGCTATTGACGCCCAGTCCGGCGGCCAATTCAGACACGGCATCCTCGGAGAGGGCTTGCTCGAGTTGGCGGATTTGTTGGGTGGTGGCTTGTTGCGGCGGCTCGGGAGGAATGGCGGCACCGGCAATTTGGGTCACAAAACCGGGGCGGGTAATATCCACGCCGCCGGCCGTATTGGCGACATTAATCGCGCCCGCCGGTAAGCCCAGATTATTATCAATGGCCGGGCCCAGCAAAATCACTTGCGCCGCGCCATTGGCGCTCACCTCGCCGGCCACGGATGTGCCGCGCACGCCAATTGTGGCGCTGGGCAATTTCACCGTCATCGCATCATCGCTGCGCCGCGCCACTTGGCCGGAGACGAAACGAAACGCGCCTTGGGTGATGGAGGTGGTCAGCGTGTTGTTTGATGGTGCGCTCGGGTCAAAGACAAATTCATCAATCCGCATCACCGCATTGGCGCCCAATGTGAATATGGTTTCATCAAGCAGCATAAGTTGGAGGCGGCCATTGCCACCGACCTTAATATCATCACCCAGAAAGACTTGCTGGCCCGATGACATTTGCCCGATGGCGGCATTGCTTTCAAAAGAAGCAAGGCGCACCACATCACCGCGCAGGGCGGCGGTGACGCCAATGGGTTGGGCCGCATATCCCGACGGAATGTGTAAGCCGATACCGGCTAGGGTGATGGTTAGCGCAAGCGCGCCGCGTTGCAGCGATGGTTTGAGACGTAAACGCAACATAAGACTCCTCCGAATTGGGGCGAATATAGACCATCCCTATCGGCTTGTGGCGCGGCGTAAAAGATTGCCGCCCAACTGTTGCTTTTATGTCGACTTGGCGCGCGGGGTTTTAAATTGGCCCCAAAAGCCATGAAAAAAAGGGCGCTCCGAAGAACGCCCTTTTCATTTAACTTATCATTTAACTTGCCAAAGATGACGCGGCTTATTTGCCTTGCCAATTCGGCGCGCGTTTTTCAGCAAAAGCTGTTGCGCCTTCGCGGGCATCTTCAGATGAGAAGACCGGATTCATAATCTCCTGCTGACGCGCCCAAATTTCATCATGCGGCCAGGTTTTATATTCCTTCATGATTTTTTTCGAAGCGGCGGTTGCCAGCGGGCCGTTAATGGCGATGCGGGCGGCCAATTCCTTGGCACCGTCCAGCGCTTTGCCCTCATCGGTCAGCGCATTGACCAGACCACATTCATACATGCGCTCGGCCGAATAATGGTCACCTGTCATCACCATTTCCATGGCGATGCGCTCGGGGATTTGTTGCGGCAAGCGGAACACGCCACCGGCACCGGCGACCAGCGAGCGTTTGACTTCGGGCAGGCCGAATTTAGTGGTGCGCGCCGCGACCACCATGTCGCAAGACAAGACCAGCTCAAAACCACCGGCCAGCGCATAGCCTTCCGTCGCTGCAATCAGCGGCTTGGCTGGAGAATAATGGCTGATGCCACCAAATCCACGGTCTTTAACCGATGGCGATTCACCCTTCAAAAAGCCCTTCAAATCCATGCCCGAGCAAAATGTGCCGCCATTACCGGCCAGCACGGCAACGCGAATATCGGCATTGGCTTCAAACTCGTCAATGGCGGCTGAAATGCCTTCGGCCATGGATTTATTCATGGCGTTTTTGGCTTCCGGCCGGTTCA